>CEQG01122901.1_pt1 | contig 13427 bp, 10 predicted proteins | sample 350301 | NCBI WGS metagenome assembly CEQG01 (sample SAMEA2621242, study PRJEB7988) | marine metagenome | isolation source: saline water (ENVO:00002010), including | reverse complement strand
TGGCAACAGTTCCTAGGGTTCAAATCCCTATCTCTCCGCCATTATTTAACCTGAGAGCCCCGGATTCCGGGGCTTTCTCGTTTTTGGATTTTGCAGTTCCCCCATCTGTTCCCCCAGCTCCGCGTTTCGTCGTTGGCATGGATTCTGTTTTTATCCCCAGACCGATGAGCAGTAGCTTGTCCATGCTGAACCGTATAGATTTTGACTTCGCCGGTGGCCAGAGCAAAAAGCCACGTCGCTCACATGCTTATGCGCATGGGTTTGGAGATGGAACAATGGGTTGGACGCCTGAACAGAAAGCGCGATTCGAAGAGCTTATGGCCGATCCTGCGTTGTCGATCGCAGATGTGCTGGCGGGACTGTTGCCGCCTACGCCTGAGCAATTGTCGCAGCTGGACGAGAACGGTGACTGGATCGAAGAACCGGAGGGCTTGTCGTCTTCCGGCACTTCCGGCGGGGCTCTTCCAGGTAGTTCAGCGGGTTAAGCGCCATGGTCATGGGTTATATGTCCGTTGCGGCGCCCTTAAGCTATCATTCGAACTCAGCTTCAGCTGCGCTCGCCATACTTCCATGCCTTGTTCAGGGTTGGACAGTTCTTGCTGGCTAGGCTCTTCTCGAGAAGAGCCTGCTTCCGCTGCTTTAAATTCCGGCTTTCAGCGATGCGTGACCCTGTAACGCAGGAGCGTCGTTAACCATCGGTCGACGTTAACTCTTCTTTGGTTATCACGGGCTTTCGTGACGGCCGAAGCGTGATGGTCTGCACGGTGCGGCTGTTGGCATGCTTCGCGTTACCGGCTTTTTCAGAGCTAAGGCCGTTCTGCGAAGCCTCACCGCAATCGGGCTGAATAAGAAGCTACATATCGACAGGCAGAGCATATGCGCTTCTTCGCGCGCGTATTGGTCGCGAAAGTCCATCCGAACGCAACTGGCGACGGGTATTGAAACGAATCGAGCGGCGCTACGTGCGCTGAACTTGCCCAATCAGGCCCGGCGGCACAGTGCCGGTGGCAGGCCTATTATTCACGACGCTTGCTTGATGGCAGCTTTCAGCCCAGCCAAGTTTGCCAAAGGGGTGGTCGTTGAGCTGCCTTATCCAACGGACGACACCAGATACATCACCCGCGCGGCTATCGCTGGCCTGGAGCATGTCTATCGAGAGGGCTTTTCATTCAGCAAGGCCGAGGTGCTGCTGATGGATCTCAGGCAGCGCGGCGAGTACACCAACGATCTCTTTGCCGAAACCCAGCCCGCCGCTTCAGAGCGCGTGATGGGTGTTCTGGATGCGATTAACGCCAAGTGGGGGCGCGACACCCTTAGGCCAGGCCGCGTACCCACAACGCCCGACTGGGGCATGCGGCGGGACATGATGAGTCGGAGCTTTACTACGCGAATCGATCAGCTTTGGCTGGTGCGGTGCAAGTAAGGTAAGCGTTGGATTGCAAAAAGCCCCGATCCGTTCGGGGCTTCTCATTCTAGCCTCTACCGAAACAGGCGAAGCAGACGCCCCCTTGTACATGGTTGAAATGTGGGATGTACCCAGTTCCGCCGCAACGGGTGCAATAGCCTCTTGGCCCGCGGCCCGTGCTAGGGAAGGAAGGGCCGAACTCGTCCAACTTGTTAAGCCTCTCCAGCGCCTCGGCAACAGGGGACGGAGCTGAGGTAATCACCTGTCGGCGTTCGATTGGATACGTAATGTCAGACAGCATGTAAGGGAAATCAAGATTGGCCTCCCGGATGCCCTCCTTAAGCCAACTTTGGTATGCCTGATAATGCTGGGCGTTTAGGCGGGCAGTAGCCATTACCTCTGCTGAAAAACCGTGCAAGTCGATGTAGTCCGACAAGGTTATTCGCACTACATCCGAAGTATTGGGCATCCAAAGATAGATGAATCGGTCATGGGATTGATAGCTAGGGTCATAGATGCATTGGCCATCCAGCCAGGGCAACGACAAAACGGCGGAATTCGGCCGTCCCTTAGCGGGCGAGTCGAGCCGTTCGGGCAAGGCGGCAGGAGGTAAGGGTATCCGTGTCGGATTTACGGGATTTTCATACCTCCGTGTCGCTCCCAGCGAAGCAGCACGGTCGAGTAGCCATAAAACGACAAGGGCCACTATAACAATCGCGCCCACTTCCATCCTCGCAACTCCCTACGTGAATTATTCCACAGAAATTTCGGCCATTCGCTTTTGGGTGAGCGGCGTTTTGCCAGCGCAAAAAAAATAACTAGGCGAAAAGCTTTTGTCGAGTGGCTCGGGCTCCGGATGGCGGCGGTGTACGGGGGAGCGGGTTTAGGGACAGACGATCGGATTCGTGTTGAGCGCGTTTCCTACCTAACCTGTTAAGAACGTTTTTTAAAACCCGCGCTAGGACTGATCTCTGTAGACATCAGAATAGCTGCGGTAGGACTACGGGGGCTTCTTCAGGCCCCTGCTCTGTCTTGACTGGAGGACACCAGAGCAAACCGCCATCGGGAAGATGAACAAAGGCGCCATTAAAAGGCCTGTCTGGCAACTTCCCCCTTATGTGGAAATTCCAAAAGCGCACAAACGCAGCATATTTGCGCCGAATGGCATCGCAGATCTTCACTGGCGTCGTCCCGCTCATTGGATTCGGTATCGTTGAAAGTAAGCCATGTCCGGGTGTGCGAACAGCCCAGTCTCAATCTGCTGGCCACTCGCCTACGCGCTGCTGTAAGCCGAGCATGACGGTGATTCGCTGGTCGCCTCGCGACGCCTTGACCGCGCAAACAAGCGGCACTGCGGTGGTAAACTCGCGCGAATTTGGCGCAAGCATCGCGCCAGCTGTAGTCCAAAAGGAATTCCGCGTATGTCTGCCTTGTCCGCTCTGCTCGACGCCTACCGCTGCGCCTCTGTGACCGAGCGTGAAAAGGGCACCTACTTCGAAGAGCTGATCTGTACCTATCTTCGCAACGAGGCCACCTATCGCGATCTCTATGACAAGGTGTGGACGTATGCGAGCTGGGCCAAAGAGCAAGGGCTGGACGGGCGCGACACCGGCATCGACCTGGTAGCGCGCACCCAGGGCACCGGCGAATACCACGCCATTCAGTGCAAGCTGTACGCCGAGGACTACCGCGTCCAGAAGAAAGATATCGACAGCTTCTTCACCGCCTCGGGCAAGGCGCCGTTCTCACACCGCATCATCGTCACGACCACCAACAACTGGAGCGAGCACGCCGAGAACGCTTTGCTGGGTAACCACCAAACGATCAACAAGATTGACCTGCAAGCTCTGGAAGACAGCCAGATTGACTGGGCCAAATACCAACCCAATCAGGCCGTGGCTCTTAAGGCAAAGAAGAAGCTCAGGGATCACCAGCAGACGGCTCTGAACGCCGTAATGGCCGGCCTGAAGGATGCCGAGCGCGGCAAGCTGATCATGGCCTGCGGCACGGGCAAGACCTTCACCAGCCTGAAGATTGCCGAGCGCCTCGCCGGCAAGGGCAAGCGCGTGCTGTTCCTCGTGCCCAGCCTGTCGCTGCTATCGCAAACCCTCACCGAATGGACACAGGAAAGCGAAACCCCGCTCCACAGCTTTGCCGTCTGTTCGGACAGCGACGTGGGCAAGAAGCGTAAGGTCGAGGACGATGCCGTTCAGGTCTTCACCCACGAACTGCGCTACCCGGCCACCACTAAGGCTGATCGGCTCGCAGCGGAGATGCCCAAGCGCCACGATGCCGAGCACATGAGCGTGGTGATCTCCACGTACCACTCGATTGACGTCATCAGTCGTGCCCAGCTCGACCATGGCCTACCTGCCTTTGACCTGGTGATCTGCGACGAAGCGCACCGCACCACCGGCGCCACCTTTGGCGAGGATGACGAAAGTACTTTCGTGCGTATTCACGATGCGGACTACATCCGCGCCGCCAAGCGCCTGTACATGACCGCCACGCCTCGCATCTATGGCGACAACGCCAAGGTCAAGGCCGAGTCGGGCGATGTCACGCTGTGTTCCATGGATGACGAAACGCTGTACGGCAAAGAGCTGTTCGTCATCAACTTCTCGGAGGCCGTCCAGCGTGGGCTGCTCACCGATTACAAAGTACTGGTGCTCACGGTAGAGGAGAGTGTCATTAATCGCCGCCTTCAGGAGCTACTGAAGGATGAGGACAACCAGCTCAAGGTGGACGACGCGGCCAAGATCGTCGGTTGCTGGAAGGCGCTAGCCAAGCAGGGGCTAGCTGAACAACTGGTCGGTGACGACCAGCCCATGAAGCGCGCCGTAGCCTTCTGCCAGGTTATCTCGCCCAACTACAAGGGCACCAAGCACAAGGTCAGTTCCGTCAACATAGCCGACACGTTCCAGAAGGTTGTGGAGGCCTACCAGGACGCGGAAAACATCGACGAGGCTTCACGCCTGATTTGCAAGGCCGAGCATGTGGATGGCGGCATGAACGCCAGCCAGAAAGAAGCCAAGCTCGCCTGGCTCAAGGAAGAATCACCGGCCAACACCTGCCGTATTCTCAGCAACGTGCGGTGTCTGTCCGAAGGCGTGGACGTACCGGCGCTAGATGCCGTGCTCTTCCTCACCCCGAGAAACTCCCAAGTGGACGTGGTGCAATCGGTTGGTCGGGTAATGCGCAACGCACCGGGCAAGAAACGCGGCTATGTGGTGCTGCCAGTGGTGATACCCGCTCGTATGGAAGCCCACGAAGCGCTCAATGACAACCAGACCTACAAGGTCGTCTGGCAAGTGCTCCAGGCACTGCGCTCCCACGATGACAGCTTCGATGCCATGATCAATAAGCTCGACTTGATCGGCTCAGACCCGCGCAAGATGGAAGTCATCGCCATCACCGATAAGGTCGACAAGAAGCAAAAGTCGAAGCCGAAGCTGCCGGGCAAAGGCGGTCACGGAATTGGGGAGAAGCGAGGCAAGTATGACGGCAAGGATCAGCTGACAGATCAAGGTCAGCTCACCTACGAAGTCGGTGAAATCGAAAAGGCCATCTATGCCAAGATTGTTGCTAAATGCGGCAACCGCCATCACTGGGAAGACTGGGCCAACGACATCGCCAAGATCGCCCGTACCCACATCGACCGCATTCACGCCATCCTGGAAAATCCGGCTAACACCCAAGAAAAAGCTGCGTTTGCCGCCTTCGCCGCCGAACTGCGTGACGACCTGAATGACAGCATCAGCGATGGCGAGATTGTCGAAATGCTTGCCCAGCACCTGGTTACCAAACCGGTGTTTGATGCCCTGTTTGATGAATACAGCTTTGCCAAGCACAACCCCATGGCAAAGGCCATGCAAGGCGTGCTGGACGCGCTCCATGAGCATCACCTGGCCAAGGAAGCCGATACCCTAGAGAAGTTCTACGCCAGCGTGCGTCAACGCGCTGCCGGCATCGACAATGCCCAAGGCAAGCAGAAGATCATTGTCGAGCTGTATGACAAGTTCTTCCGCAACGCCTTCCCCAAGATGACCGAGCGACTGGGCATCGTCTACACGCCGGTGGAGGTGGTGGACTTCATCCTCCACAGCGTCAATCACTTGCTGCAACAGGAATTCGGCCAGACCCTGGGCAGCAAGGGCGTCCACATCATCGATCCGTTCACCGGCACCGGCACCTTTATCACCCGCCTGATCCAGTCAGGCCTGATCAAGCCGGACGAACTGCCGCACAAGTATCAGAACGAAATTCACGCCAACGAGCTGGTGCTGCTGGCTTATTACATTGCGGCCATCAATATCGAAGCGGCCTATCACGGTGAAGTGATCGACGAGTACACCCCGTTTGAAGGCATCTGTCTGACCGACACCTTTCAGATGTATGAAAAGGACGATCTGGTAGACGTGCTGCTGGAGGACAACAGCGCCCGGCGCAAACGGCAGAAAGAGCTGGATATTCGGGTGATTGTGGGTAATCCGCCATACTCAGTGGGCCAGGGCGATGCCAATGCCAACAACGCCAATGTGCCTTATCCATCATTGGACGCTCGCATCCGCGATACATATGCCGCACGATCTGACGCCACTAATCGAAATGCCCTTTACGACAGCTATATCCGATCCATTCGCTGGGCAAGTGACCGTATTGGCAATGCTGGGATAATCGGCTTTGTCACCAACGCGGGCTTTGTCGAAGCGAATACCGCAGACGGCTTGCGCAAGTGCTTGGTGGATGAATTTTCAAGCCTTTATGTGTTCCACCTTCGCGGCAACCAGCGCACCAGTGGCGAGACCTCGCGCAAGGAAGGAGGCAAGATTTTCGGCAGCGGCAGCCGCGCCCCTATTGCCATCTCGCTGTTGATTAAGAACCCCGAGGCGGAGGCTCACGGCCGGATATATTTCCACGACATTGGTGACTATTTGAGCCGCGAAGAAAAGCTGGAAAGGATCGAAAGATTCGGCAGCATAATTGGTGTCGAGCACTGGCAGCAGGTCATTCCAGATCAACATGGCGACTGGCTGAGGCAGCGAGATGCCGGGTTTGAGGCTTTCATTCCGGTTGGGGACAAGGATACAGCCACAAGTCTTGCTCTTTTCGAGAATTACTCACGTGGCGTTGCAACCAGCCGGGATGCGTGGTGCTTCAATTCCAGTAGCTCGAAAGTTGCTGAAAACATCATTCGAATGGCTGCTTTTTATAATCAGGAGCTGGTCAGATTTGGTGATTTTCACGGAAATGACGATAAGACCAAGAAGGCAGCAATTTTGGACTCCTTCGTCAACAACGATCCAAGCTTGATCAGCTGGAACAGGAGCCTTAAGCAAGATCTGTTGAAAGGAAAATCCCATCAATTTGAACCACGCTGCCTGACTATCGGCCTCTACAGGCCATACACCAAGCAGTGGCTCTACTTCAGTCGCCAACTGAACGATATGGTCTACCAAATGCCGCGCATCTTCCCGGATAGCACAGCAGAAAACCGGCTGATCATGATCAAGCAACGTTGGTCAGGTCAGGGTCAGCTCGCGCTGATGGTCAACCGCATTCCTGACTTGCAGAGCGATGGCGGTAGCCAATGCTTCCCCCTCTACTTGTATGACGATGCCCCCGCAGCCAGCGAGCCACCTCCGCAAACCGGCCTGTTCGACGGCCCGACTAAGCCGCAGCGCCAGCGGCGGGACGCAATCACTGATCAAGGGCTAACGCACTTCCTAACTGCCTATACCGGCGAGAAAATTAGCAAGGAAGACCTGTTCTACTACGTCTACGGCATCCTCCATTCGCCGGACTACCGCGAGCGCTTTGCCGACAATCTGAGCAAAGAGCTGCCGCGCATCCCGGCTGTGAAGAAGGCCACAGACTTCTGGGCATTCAGTAAAGCAGGCCGCGCCCTGGCCAGCCGCCATCTGAACTACGAAACCGTCGAGCCCTACCCGCTGACCATCGAGGCCAAGGGCACGCTCACCGATGCTGATTATCGTGTTGAGAAGATGAAGTTCGCCAAGAAGGGCGACAAAACCACCGTCATCTACAACCACCGCATCACCCTCAAGGGCATCCCCGAGGCGGCCTGGGATTACGTGGTCAACGGCAAGGCCGCACTCGACTGGGTGATGGAGCGCCAGGCCGTACGCACCGACAAAGCCAGCGGCATCATCAACGACGCCAACGATTGGGCCAACGAAACCATGGGCAACCCCAAGTACCCGCTGGAGCTGTTCCAGCGGGTGGTTACGGTAAGTTTGGAAACCCAAAAGATCGTAGACGCGCTGCCGCCGTTGGATATCTAGCGCGTCGGCGACTAAGGAGAGAAAGTCGATGAAACAAGCACGGACGCTTTCAGAAAACCGCATCGCTCGCGATCTTGGAGAGGCCCTTTGCCGCCGTATGGTCGGCGGCTGTATCCGTGACCTACAGCGAATGCAGGGTCACATGCTATCGGGCGATGATTCCGGTCTGATTAACACCTGGGATGAAATCTGCGTTCAGCAGCAGATCGAACATTCATTCTCTTGGCATGCCTACGCAGCAACAATGGACGCTCTCCTTGAGCACCGGGTGAGTCAGCTGCGGCCTTATGAATTGGATGCTCTTTGGTTGTTGACCCCTCAGGGTGACGACTGGGATTGTGAGCTGGAGGATGAGCGCGAGACATATCCAGTGTCGGAACATGATGTCGTCGACTACCTGCAGGATGAGCTGCTAACGGAGGCCGCTAACTGGAGCAACGCTCGGATCTCCAGTTATTTGGAACGCGGTTACGATTGAGTTTGGCCCATCCTTACTGGGAATAGGCGGGCCAGCTGCGACATCTGCGACATCTGCGACAGCCCTATATTGCTGAGGCGCGGCGTTGCGACAGCTCTGCGACACGTTGCGACAGATCCCTAAATAGAGGGCCGTGTCGCAGGCTGTCGCAAGGGTGTCGCAACGGCAGAAGCCGCGTGCTCTTCGTTTGTCGCGAATGTCGCAGTTGTCGCTGCCGGATTAAGCCGATAACGATTACCGCCCTCCGATAGCAATTGGTTGTGCTCAACAAGTATGGCAAGTAGTGCGTCCCGGTGTTTGGCACTCTCACGAGCGACGGTCGGCCCTCGCCGCTGCAATGTTCTTGCCTCAAACGCTTGCCAATTGTTATCGATCAGCCAGTCGATCATTCGTTGTGCCTTGAATAGTTGCGGATCAGCGCACGCCGGGTTGGTCAGGCGCAGTGCCTCGCCTAAATACCAGCTCACCAGCGTGGCAGCACGTTCTATGATGGATCGGCCCAAGATGTCCGACTTCTCCACGATGGCGAGCACTCCGGCGACGCGCAGAATATTTTCCCCGCCTTTCGCGGCGGTTGGCTTTATCTCTTGCAAGTCGCCATTACGGCCCAGTCTCGCCTCGATAGCGTCGTGGGCCTTGACCCAAATGGCCTTCGCCTCTGCGTCCATCTTCAGCGCAGCTGGTTCGAGTTCGCCCCGGTCGTTAGTGGATGGCTCCAAGGAGAGAAGTTGTGTCATGCGTGCCCAATATCGCAGCAAGCGATAATCGCGGCTTGGGTTCGCCTGTTGATAAAAGCGGGTGCCCGCCAACGACTGCGGCCAGGCGATCAGAAAGCGAGCGAGGAAGCCTTGCCCTTGCAACAACGGATTGCCCAGCACTTCCTTCGCGACGATGGGTTGGATCATAAGATGGACGCTTAGACGGCAACCGCTGCGTGACGCGCTTTCACCTTCGGCGGCGCGGGTACGGGTAATCGGTGCGCCATCCCATAGCTTCGACAGCCCCGCGACGCTCTTGAGCATGTTTTCCGGCTTGCTGGCGTGCCCACCAAAAAACTGTCCGCCCTCGTCGCTGAATAGCCCTTGTGATAAGCGTCCGCGTAGCAGCGACTTTTGCAATCCTTCCAGGGTGGGCTCTTCAGCCAGGATGAACGGCAGTGACGGCGGTACGGGCTCTTGCAATTCGCCCAACGCAGCGGCGGCAGCCGTGGGGTTGCCTTTAGCCTTTTCCAAAATCGCTGCGCGGGCGCACTGAAAGGCGTCTCGGCCGTCCCGGTACTGCTTTTGCTCAGCGGAGTGACGCTCCAGCAGCAAGCTTTGCCAGTCGTGATGCGAGCGCAGCGCCAGGCGATCAGCGGCTGATTTACGATCTCCTGACTCCGCCACGGTAAGCGCAAACAGTGACAATGGAATCGGCTGGCCGTCCCGCTGAACGTTGCCATGCGGCTGTGCGGCCATTGCGGCCGCCGCCAGGACCGACTGCGCTGCAAGCGCAGCGGGCACTTGTACCGCTTCCACGATGGCAGCGGCAGCGCCCCCCAGCGCGTCGCCTAAGGCTTCCAGCGGATAGGGAGCAGCTTCCTCCAGGTCAGGCAGTAGCGGCAGGGGCTCGGGATAGCTTGGCTCAGGCATCAGATTCATTGGTTTGCCTCTGCCATTGTCTCAGGTCGTTGAAATCGGAAAGGTTTAGGGGCTCGGTTCCACTCCAGGGCGGCATAACCACACCGCAGCCGAGCAGTGCGGCGGCATGGTTGGCCGAAGTGCGTCCCGGGTTGCCCTTGGTCAGGCGATCGTCGTCGCCGGCCACGACCAGCGGGCTATCAGGGTAGGTGCGGCGTAGTTGTTGGCCAACAGCTAACAAGTTGCCCGCATTCATAGCGCAGGCCACAGCGGCGCCGTTGTGCTCGTGAATGGTGGCTCCGGTTGCCCAGCCTTCGCAGAGATAGAGTGGCCGCCCCGGCTTGAGGGTGCCGATGGGTGAATGGGCGTTTTTTATCCTGCCGCCGGCAAGGAATCGCTTGGAGCCGTCCGGGTGAATACGCTGAAGGTTAGCCAGCACCCGATCCAGGTATAGCGGTACGAGCAGCACATCGCCTTGCTGGCGTAAGCCATGAACCTGACAGCCCTTGCGGCGGAGGTAAGGATGGTCGTTGCCAGCTGGCGCGGCGGTGCGCCAACAACGCTGCGCCTCGAGTGCGACGGCCTGTTGACGTTGATGTTGCTTGGCCTCCCGCTGGTGCCGGGCTTGCTCAACGCGTTTGCGTATTAGCTCGGCTTCGGCTAGATCGGTCGGCTTGCGACTGTTCCAAGTATGGTAGTCGCCGGCTTTCCAGCTGCCGAAGGCGCCTGAGGGGATGCCATCCAAGTGCAGAACGTACCAGCCGTTCTGTGTGCCGGGCCTGTCCCCGGGAACGTGGAGGCGGTGAATTTTCCCGTCAGCTGCGGGGAGACAATCTATCTGCCCCCAAGCCGCTTGAAGAGCTTCACGGAAGGCAACCTCAATCATGAGCCGACCTCCAAGATGAAGAGTCCAGCAACGGTGAGCAGCTCGACGGCTCGTGGGTAGCAGGGGAGCCAGTACGCGGTTTTTTGCAGGCAAGCCGGGAGCGTCCCAGCCTTGCGGCGGGTCGGTATCTTCGACATGAGTTAGTTCTCGCGATAGGGACGGGCGCTGTTCTTCAGCGTCGCCAGGACGGCCAGGGCACGGCTATGTTCGGACGGTGGCAGGCTGTAGCGGGTGACGCGGCAGGGCATTCCCCAACGGTTCGGCACCTTTTCCTGGCGGCGCAGGAAGATCAGGGCATGTCGCTTAGGGTCAGCCAGCACGGCAATAGTGCTGTTCAGGCAGTGGTCGCCCAGGTGTTCGGCCTCGAAGCGGTTGATGTCAGCGCCTGTCAGCAGGTGCGCCAGAATTCGAGCGATCTTTGACGGGACGGCGATACCGGGCCGGCTTTGCGGCATTTGGGTTTGCTCTTCAAGGTGGGTCGTCTTTTTCATGTCAGACGATCTCGCCTAATTGCTCAGCGATCCACAATTCGACTTCGACGGAGTTCCAGCCCACCGCGTGAGCTCCGGCAATTTGGTGGGACTTTGGAAATCGGCCTTCCTTCATCAGATCGTAAATTGTGGTGCGGCCCAGGCCAGTGCGGGCCTTAACGGTTGGCAGGCGCCAAATAGAGCGGGAGTTTTGTACGGCTACGGTCATCGTCGTTTTCTCTTGGAGCGCCGCGATATGCGGCGGACGATGCGTAATCTATGGGGGGAAGGCCGCGAGGACTAAACCACTAAATCGGAGTATTTAATGGTGGCTGGCCTTCGAGCTCGTCAACTATGGCACGAAGCTCGGAGTCGAGAAATAACTCTACGTCATCGCGATATTTTCGAAACGCGCGAGGGACAACTCGATCAGACTCTCCATAACGATCAGCCACATCATTGCAGGCCGCCTCCCAGCCAAGCCCTTCTCTTTTGAGGAGTAAGACGGCCGCCGCCAGGTAGAAATCCCGGTCGCTTACGCTAGGATCTGTTGGGCGCCCTCGGCTGCGTTGTAGAAGCAAGTTTCCGTCTTCCTTGCCGGCTGTACGTCTTAGAACTTGCCCAAAGACCACTGTTAGATAGCGGTCAAGTACACTCAGGTCGTATGGCTGGCCCGCGGCCATCCGCTCATGGAAGTACTCGATTAGGCATCGCTCTGCATAGTACTCACCATCCAGAGCGCATAAGAGCCCCTCTTCAAGCTCGTCAGAACTGGCATCTGCCCACTTGGACTCTGGTAGCTCCCGAGTTGAGTCGAGTTCAGGAGGCTTAGTCATGGGCAGCTCTCCGAAGCGCGACAACCTTGGAAACGGGCGCTTGGGTCGCATACTTAGCCCAATCGGCCATCAGGGCCCGGCGCTTCTCAAAAATATCTCCGCGCCAGTAGGCTGCTTCAGCTCCTTCTGCAATTTTGTGTGCAAGCGCCATTTCGCAAACTTCGCGCGGGTACTGGGTGCGCTCGGCTGCCCAGTCGCGGAAGGTGCTGCGAAATCCATGCATGGTCAGATTGCCGCGTCCCATCCGGCGCAGTCCCATCAGCATTGCCAAGTTAGAGAGGGGACGGCCTTGCCTTGCGCCAGGGAACAGATAGGGGCTCCCATCGATGCGAGGCAAGCTGCCAAGCACCTTTAGGGCAGCATCGGACAGCGGAACGCGGTGATCTTTGCCTGCCTTCATTCGGGCTGCAGGAATCGTCCAGGTATGCGATTCCAGGTCAACTTCATCCCAAGTCGCGCCCAATACCTCTGATGTACGGCAAGCAGTCAGGATCGTCAGCCGTATGGCGGCATAACTTAAAGCGTCATGCTTGGCTAGCCCGTCCATAAATGCCGGTAGGTCCGGCCAGGGTAGGGCGGTGTGATGCTCGACTGCGCGTACCTTAGCCCGCTTCGGCAGCAATTTGTCTAGGTGCCCGCGCCAGCGTGCCGGGTTTTCTCCGTCGCGTAGACCCCGTGCCTTGGCTGCGTCAAGGATCAACTCGATGCGGTTTCGCACGCGGCTGGCCGTTTCCGTTTTGGTGATCCAGATCGGTTGCAGAATTTCCAGCACATGCGCGGTGGAGACTTCGGCTGCGGGAAGATGGCCGATGACCGGCTCGGCATATGTGGCGAGCGTGTTTTCCCACTGTTGGGCGTGCTTAACGTTTTTCCAGCCGGCGCGGTGCGCAGCGATGTAGTCAGTGGCCACTTTTTTGAAGGTCACGGCCTTTGCGGCGGCCACCATCTGGCTGGCGCGCAGAGCTTCCCGTTCGGCATCTCGTGTGGCCATTGGGTCGGCGCCAGCGGTCAATAGTTTGCGCTGATCGGCAGCTGCCTGGCGGGCGGCCTTCAAACCGATGTCAGGGAACCCGCCCAAGCCCATTTCTCGCCGTTTTCCGTTGAGCTGGTAACGCATAACCCAAGATTTGCGCCCAGTGGCCTTCACAACAAGGCGCAGTCCGTCGCCGTCCTCATAGGTTCCTGGCTCAGACAGGTTCTCGACTTGCTTTGGGTTCAGCTTGCCCATGTTGTTCCGTCTCCGTGATCTTGTTCCCCCACTTGTTCCCCCATATTTTGGTGGAAATCTGCAATATGGGATGAACTACTACGGACAGATAATAGGCTGAAAGGCCCATTAAACATAGGGCTGGCGGGCTAGTACGAAAATAGGCGGACGGAATGAAGGCGGACTATCTCTCCGCCATTCTTAAAGAAGCCCCGTAATCA
>CEQG01276075.1_pt1 | contig 13436 bp, 12 predicted proteins | sample 350301 | NCBI WGS metagenome assembly CEQG01 (sample SAMEA2621242, study PRJEB7988) | marine metagenome | isolation source: saline water (ENVO:00002010), including | reverse complement strand
CAGGCTCTCGTCATACTTTTTGTTGCGGTAGTAGTTATTGCCCATGTTATACTTGGCTGAAACATTGGCAGGATCCTTGGCGACTGCTTTTCTATACGAGGCTTCCGCCAAAGAAAAATCATTCTCGGCAAACTGGTCGTTGCCCTCTGCTACAAAGTTTTTGGCTTCAGCTATGGCTGGGTCTGGCTTTTTTTTATCTTCCTGGGCAAAGGCCACCCCGGCCAAAAGCAGGCACAACACAGATAGCTTAAAATCCTTTTGCCACATCATCATTTTCTTATTTCTCTTCATCCTTGTTCTCGTTAAAAAGGTTGAGTTTTCTCAACCATGCCGTTTTCCTTTCAAGCAGGAACACGTCTAGAAACAGCAACAATAATGCCGCACCCACAAACCACTGGAACTGATCTTCAAAATCAGCAAACTGCTTTGCCTCAAACTCCTTCTTATCCATCTGGTTCAGGTAATCCTTCATGGTATCGACCACGTTTTTTGTGTTGTTGCCATTGATGTATTCACCATTGGCCTCAGCAGCAATGTTCTTTAAGGTCTCTTCATTGAGCTTTGTGATAACGGTCTCACCATCCTGGTCTTTTTTATAAGATTGCACGATTCCATTTCGCTTAAGCGGAATACGCTCCCCTTTCTCAGTCCCCACCCCTATGGTGAATATCTTGATGCCTTCTTCTCCTGCCTGTTCTGCGACCGAAGCTGCATCGCCTTCATGGTCTTCACCATCTGATATGATGACGAGTACCCTGTTTGTCTGCTCCTCATCGTTATAATATGTCTTTGCGAGTTCTATGGCCTCCTTGATGGCGGTTCCCTGGCTGGAGAGCATATCCGTGTTCATGGAGGTCAAGAACATTTTTGCACTGCTATAGTCCGTGGTGATGGGCAATTGTGGAAATGCGCTACCGGCATAGGCAATGATTCCCACGCGGTCACTGCCCAGGTTGTTGATGATCTGTGAGACCAGCTGCTTAGCCTTCTCGATGCGGCTGGGCGCGATATCTTCGGCCAGCATACTTTTGGACACATCCACGGCAAAAACAACATCCACGCCCTCGCGCTTTACCGTTTCTAGTTTTGTGCCCACTTTAGGGTTTACGAGGCCCATGGCCATACATGCCAGGGCAAGACATATCACGGTCACCTTTAAGATAGGCTTGAACTTTGATCGCGATGGGGCAAGCTTTGCCATGAGGTGGTTGCTTGCAAAACGCTTTTGCGCACTGCGCTTCCATATCACCACCCCAAAGTACAGCAGCAACACCACCGGTATCACCAGAAGTGCCCAAAACCATATTTTTTCTTCAAAAAGATATCCCATGCTATACAAATGATCTAAATACCGTATACCTCAACAATAATTCAAAAAGCAATAAAAGCCCTGCTCCTATAACAAAGGGCCTAAATTTTTCATCATGATTGGTATACTTAATCTCTTCAACGTCAGTTTTCTCTAATTTATTTATCTCGTCGTAGATTTCTTCCAGTTTTTGATTATCTGTTGCCCTAAAATAGAGCCCGCCGGTCTTCTCTGCTATCTCTTTGAGCAGGGCTTCATCAATCTCAACTTTTATGTTCCCATATTGAAATCCACCATCTGGGCGCAAGGCAATGGGCGATAGTGCCGTACCGTTAGTCCCTAAACCTATGGTATATACCTTTATGCCAAACTCTACCGCAAGCTCAGCTGCCGTTACCGGATCAATAAACCCTGCATTGTTTACACCATCTGTCATCAAGATGATGACCTTGCTCTTGGCCTTGCTGTCCTTTAAACGGTTTACTGATGTGGCGAGCCCCATACCTATGGCCGTGCCACCTTCTATGACACTATTGTACTTAATGTCATCCAGCGAACTCAAGACAATGCTCTTATCACTGGTAATGGGCGTCCTGGTATAGCTTTCACCAGCATACTCCACGATACCAATACGGTCATTGGGCCGCTCCAGTATAAATTGAGATGCTACTTCCTTGAGGGCTTCCAGTCTATTGGGCCTTAAATCCCTGGCCAGCATACTGGCAGATACGTCAATGGCAATCACGATGTCGATACCGCGGGTCGTCTTGGTCCTGGTAGATTCATCTACCGTGCGGGGTCTTGCCAGTGCGGTCACCAATAGGGCCAAGGCCAAAAGACGAATCACAAAAAGCACGGGCCTTAATTTTGCCAAAAGGCCAGAACCCGCTTTAAAACCCTTTAAGCTCGATAACCGTACCTCTGCCGTGATCTTGTTGCGTTTCCAGAAATACCATGCTGCGGCCACGGGCAGTATGAGCAATAGCCAGAAAAACTGAGGGTGCATGAATTCAAAATTGTTAAACATTATTTCTGGTTATTTTGATTTTGAAGTTCCACGCTGTTAATAATCCGTTCCACGATCTGCTTGGCATATTTATCATCTTCCTTGTGCACGATGATGAGCTGCTGCAAGATGCCTTTTGCCGTAAAGGTCAATATTGTGTACTCGCCCTTCTCAAAAGATTCTTTATCCTTTTCATTGGGAAACTCTGCCGATCCAAAGGTCTTGAGCCCCTCGGCACCGTTAGGCGTCGTGAACTTTTCGTTTTTGACCACCATGTTCTTTGCTCCCTGGGACTCCATCATGGAGATACTGCCGTTGACCACGTTTTGAGGGTCGATTTCCTGCTGGCCACCAAACCTTGTCGTGGATTCTATGATATACAGCTGGCCAAACAGACTGCCATACATAAAGGATGACATCTCTGCCTTGCCCTGCAATTCTTGTGGCAATGGCAAATCAAAGCGTTTTAGCACCTTAGGGGTAGAGATGATCATGGGTGGCACCCCATATTCACTGCGCACCCAGTCTCCCTCAAGCAATTCTTTTGACGGATGCCCTATCAGGTTGTCCTTGACATAATCAAAGCCTTTTATAGCAATAAGGATGCCCAGTGAAATGACCAAAATACCCACGGTGCCCAGGATGCCCGTGATAATAAGCCTGCGTTTTCTCTGCGCTTCTTTTGCCTTGCGGTATTCTTCATCGCGCAATAATTCTTCTTCTGTGGGTTCAGGGAGGGACTCCTTGGTTTCCTTGACCACTTGCTCCATGGCCACACGGTCAGCATGTGCCTGGCCTTCCATGGGCAGGGTGCGGGCAAACTTGGTCAGGTCAGCCCTTCTTAGCACTTCTTCAAGTTTATGTATGGTTTCCCTGCTCAGTTCTATCTTACCCTCTGCTCGCTCTTCATGGAGCCGTTCTATGAGTTCACTAGAGGTACTCTCCATGGAGCGGTCATATACGTGCTCTTCTACAAGGTATTTTCTCACGATGTCCGTCAAGCGGGAATAATAGGTCTTGGTCACCACGGGGTCACTGTTACCGTCCTGGGCCTGAAATTCTTCATCCAGTTGATGCAGCGAGGTGATTGCCTGCTCAAAGGGGGGCAGCCTTCTTTCGGCGGCGGCCTTTTTCTTGCTCCTGCGTATGATGAAGAACAGGAATATGCCCACCACGGCAATGATGGCAAGAATCCATAAAAGATATTCAACTAAATGCCCGGGTGCTTTCTCAACTTCTATGATATTCTTGATATCATACAGTTTTTGCTTTGTGGTATCCACGGCCACGTTTGCCACCTCCACCCGCATGCTATCTGTCATGAAGGGTCTTTCATTGATGATGATGCGCTGTCGCGGAATGGTGTAGGTACCGCTGTCAAATTGTGTGAGGCCGTATTTTTTGATGAGTTTATATTTCGCTGCAGCGAAAGAAGTATCTGTTTTATAAGACTCTATCACTTCAAGGGGGGAGAAGGTCTGCCCTTCTGGGAACATCACCAGGTCCGTGGTGTCTGCCTCTACTTCAATTTGATAATTGATCTGCTCGCCTATGGTTATGCCCGTGGTATCAATCTTTGCCGTTACCTGCTGTGCGTATGTATTTTTGGCAAAAGCCAGAAATATAAACACCGCCATGGGAATCACCCTGGCCATCTTGTTCAAGTTAAATATGGTATGCTCTTTATTGTTCATTTTCTTTTTTAGCCCCGGCGTTTAAAATAGCCCAATAATTTTTTTACATAGCTTTCATCTGTGCGTACGCTTATCACTCCCGAACCACTTCTTTGAAAGGTCTCGTTGAAATAATCTACCTTGTCGCTGTAGAACCTTGAATAGTTTCTACGCACACTTCTTGAGGCGGTATCCACGAGCAGCAGTTCTCCTGTTTCCTCATCCTGCACCTGTACCACGCCCAGGCTGGGTATTTCTTCCTCGCGGCGGTCATAGATGCGTATGCCCGTGATATCATGCTTGTTTGCGGCAATCTTGAGGGTGTCCCTAAAATCATCTGCTATAAAGTCTGAAAGTACGAAGACGATGGCCTTTTTCTTCATCACGTTCGAGAGGAACTTGATGGCTTGTGAGATATCAGTTTTCCTGCTCTTGGGCTCAAACTCCAGGAGTTCACGGATGATGCGCAGCACGTGCGACTTTCCTTTCTTGGGGGGGATGTAGAGTTCAATGCCATCGCTAAATAGGATGAGGCCTATCTTATCGTTGTTCTGCATGGCAGAGAACGCTAGGGTTGCCGCAATTTCTGTAACAATCTCAGACTTAAACTGCTCATCTGTACCAAAAAGTTCTGATCCTGAAACATCTGCCACGAGCATCATGGTAAGTTCACGCTCTTCTTCAAAGACCTTGACAAAAGGTTCACTGTAACGGGCCGTCACATTCCAGTCTATGTTTCTTACATCATCGCCAAACTGGTACTGCCGTACCTCGCTAAAGGTCATACCGCGCCCCTTGAAGGTCGAGTGGTATTCTCCCCCAAAAATATGATCAGACAGCCTGCGTGTCTTGATCTCTATCTTACGTACTTTTTTTAAAAGCTCTTTTGTATCCATTTCTTCAGTTAACAGTTTGCGGTTTGCAGTTGTCAGCACATCGCCGGCAACATGTTTCTGAATGTATGTCTACGGCACCTCAATCTCGTTAACGATCTTGTTGATGATTTCCACGGTAGTGATGTTTTCGGCCTCAGCCTCATAGGTGATGCCTATACGGTGGCGCAGCACATCATGTACAATGGCCCTCACGTCTTCAGGAATCACATAGCCACGGCCTTTTATAAATGCATAACACTTAGAGGCAAGTGCCAGGTTGATGCTGCCACGGGGTGATGCCCCAAAGCTTATCAAGGGCTTGATTTCGTCAAGCTTATAGTTTTCTGGATAGCGGGTCGCAAAAACGATATCCAGGATGTATTTTTCAATCTTTTCATCCATGTAAACCTCTCGTACTGCCGCCTGTGCGCGCAAGATTTGTTCTATGGTAACAACAGGGTTTACCTTTTCAAAACTACCCTTGAGGTTTGCGCGGATGATCATTTGCTCCTCGGCATGTTTAGGGTAATCTATTACCGTCTTGAGCATGAAACGGTCAACCTGTGCTTCAGGAAGCGGGTAGGTACCTTCTTGCTCAACGGGGTTTTGGGTTGCCATTACCAGGAAGGGCTCTTCCAGCTTAAAGGTTTCATCACCTATGGTCACCTGCCGCTCCTGCATGGCCTCGAGCAGTGCACTTTGTACCTTGGCAGGGGCACGGTTAATCTCATCAGCAAGGACAAAGTTTGCAAAAATAGGGCCTTTCTTGATGCTAAAATCATTGACCTTCATATTGTAGATCAATGTACCCACCACATCGGCAGGAAGCAGGTCTGGGGTAAACTGCACCCGGCTAAAACTACCATGTACCGCCTTTGAGAGCGTATTGATGGCCAGGGTCTTTGCAAGTCCCGGCACACCTTCTAGAAGTATATGCCCACGGCCCAGAAGACCTATGAGCAAGCGCTCTACCATGTGCTTTTGACCCACGATGACCTTGTTCATTTCCATGGTGAGGATCTTTACAAAAGCACTCTCCTGTTGTATTTTTTCATTGATGGCACCTATATCCACATTTGACTGTGTTTCTTCCATAGCTATTACTTCTTAAATGATGATTTTAATAACGATATTTTGTACATAAAATTAGGGCTTTCCATACTCCCTAGCAGTTTATTTTCTGTAGAAAATTAAGAATGTGGAAATTAGCAAACCATGAGTTAATATTCAACTTTATTTCCGCTTGCGTGGCGACCCAAAGCATGAGATAACCAGCTCAAAATACGAGCAAGGAACGGCATTGTTGCAATAAGAAGCAAAAAATATTCTTAAAGTTTAGGTTTTTTGGCTTTAAGCCAAATAAAAAAGCAACCCATTGATGGGCTGCTTTTAAAAATAGTCATTTATATACAGCGTGTTTACTCTTGAACCGTGATTTCTCCAACGCTTTTTACTTCACCATTTACCACGGCTACATCCTCGATGGTCACTGTGGTTGTTACACCTAGTGCAACCTCTGATTCAATCGTAAGGTCATACACACCTTCTGGCAAACCGTTGAGTACAAAGTTACCCATGTCATTGGTATATGATGTTACCACAAGACCTGTTTGACTGGTTGCGGTTACCATGGTGTCAAATTCACCTAGTACCGTACCCGTGATTTGTCCCGTTGCTTCGTCTGCAAATGCACGTATGGTAGGTTTAAGCAAGTATCCACCGTTACCTTGCTCAACTATTGATGCATCCACATCAAAGTCTAGTGTAAACGTGTAGGTTGTATTGGCCTCCAGGGTTTGATTTATGTTGAGCTTAAGACCAGATTGTTGCGCGCTGGGGGTCTGTAATGGGTGCGTCTCTCCATCTACAACAACCGTGTTGTCAGAACCTAGTATCAACCTTATCTGACTGATCCTTCCTGCTGGCACTTCATCATCCGTAAGCAATACAAATTCACCTCCCGTAAGTTCAAGCATGTTATAGACCCCGGTATTTACGGCACCTATTTGAATTTCATTATCATCATATTCAACTTCACCGTCCAGGTTCACATCTCCTTCATACTTGATGACAACATCTTCAACATCAATGTTCACCTCATCATAATCACCAGGTGCATCCACCAGTTTTACAGACATTCTTGAGGTATCCCCTGTAGAATCATTGTTATTGTCATCACTACAGCTTGTCATGGCAACGCCCATGACCCCTGCAACAAACATTAAAATATACTTTTTCATAATTGTAGTTATAAGTTCATTATTATTTGGTGAGGCAAATGTGCGGCAGTACTTTGGCGATAACAAATCCCTTAACTTCCTTTAACTAAGCTTGTGAGTTTTTAACTTAGCAGAAAGTTAAAAACCTTAAAACCTTTTAAGATGCACAATACAACCGCCCTGATTACTGGGGCAACTAGTGGAATAGGTATGGCAACCGCCAGATACTTTGCAAAAAACGGAATCAACCTCGTGATCTGCGGCCGTCGCCAAGAAAAACTCGATGCCCTTACAGTAGAACTGGAGAAGCTTGTGGAGGTACACGCCTTGAACTTTGATGTACGTGAAAGGGACAAGGTACAAGATGCCATCAATTCCCTTACGGGGAAATTCTCACACATAGACATCCTTATCAACAATGCCGGCAATGCCCATGGCCTGGATACTTTTCAAGAGGCCAGCCTGGATGACTTTGATGCCATGCTGGACATCAATGTAAAAGGGTTGCTATATGTCACAAAAGCACTCCTCCCACAGATGATGGAGAGAAAATCAGGCCACATCATCAACATAGGCTCCACCGCCGGAAAGGAAGTGTATCCCAAAGGCAACGTGTACTGTGCCAGTAAACATGCCGTGGATGCCATCAATCAAGGCATGCGGCTGGACCTTAATGGACACAACATACGCGTGGGCGCCATACATCCCGGTATGGTGGAAACTGGGTTTAGCGAAGTGCGCTTTAAAGGGAATAAAGAAAAGGCAGATAAGGTTTATCAAGGTTTTATGCCGCTCAAGGCAGAAGACATTGCTGACATTATATACTTTGTGGTGACACGACCCTATCACGTGAATATTGCAGACCTTGTGGTAATGTGCACGGACCAGGCAAGTTCTACGGTGGTAAATAAGAATTAGCCATCAATGAAAATCTTATTTTTCATTTTTTTAGCTTTTATTCTTAATCCTTTATGCTCACAAGAAAGGTTACGGTTTTTCTGAGCAGAACTTAATAACATCGTTCAAAGAGAATTTTTTAACACTCCCGTTTGCTAATGACCAGCGCTGGAAAGAGAACGTGATTATTGAATTAAAATTGAGCTCTAAAACTTCTGCAGCAACATTAGAAAAAAGGGTTTTGGAAATAATCAAAGCTTATGAGCAAATCACTGGCAATATGGACAATCATCCATTTTTAAGAATACTCCTGGAGTATGAAGGAAGAATCCCCCCTCCACCACAACAGCCAAAAAATTAATTTATAATTATTTTAAAAATGCTTCTCATAAATCAGTAAAACTTGTGACCTTTAAAGGCAACTTGCAAGCCAAATGATCAACAAACGCCTCCTTATTAAAAACCTGCTCGCCCACAATGACGAGAACAGTTTTTACGACAAGAAGCGCAAGATTGACATAGGCAATAAAGAAGGAAAGGCTAAATTCTTAAAGCACATCTGCGCACTCTCTAATTCAAACCCCAGAAACAACAGCTTTATCGTTGTGGGGGTCGAGGATGACACTAATGAAATCAACGGGGTCCCCTTTTTTGATGATAGCAAGATCCAGAACCTGGTCAATGCCTACCTCAACAATCCTCCATTGATTTCTTATGAAAACATACCCTTCCCGCACCTTCCGCCAGATTTGGTGGTGGGGCTGGTGACCATCAGGCCCACGGGCAAGCTCACATCCCTGCGCAAGAATATATGGAAATACTGGGGCGGAAGTGTTTTTTTTAGGGATGGGAGCATCTCGATGTCAAAGGTTTTTGACATCGAGATACAGGATGTCAACAGTGCCACAGTTGCCGAGATTGAAAAACATGCCCGCAACAACATAGAGCTCACCCTTGACGGGGTCATAGACTTTATCAACCACCGGCACAGCAACCTTTTCACCTCGTACAAGGTGTTTAAAGAACAATTTGTGGTCTGCTGGGCAGGAATACCAAAAAGGGTCAAGGAAAACACCTATTATAGCCGCGTGGACATTGAACTCATCAACGAGCAGGTCAGGCTCTTCTATTCCGCGCTTGACGAAGTGAGCATAGAGTATAACGAGAATAATTTCAAGATCCTGGAATACGTGCACCTGGGCCTTCAGGGAAATTACAAATATTACCCCCTTGAGGAACTCCATATCAATTTCCATGAAAATGGAAATTATAAGATTGACAGCAAGCTCGTATTTGAACCACCCCAGTTTGACAAGAAGATGCTGCACCATATCTATAACAACAACAACACGATATTACACAAGCTCAAGGCAAAAAAAACACTCAACAAAGGAGAGTGGGAAGACCTGGAAAACCTCTCGTCCACCTATCTCATCTGTTACCTCAACGGCTTTGAGCAGGCGATTCAAAAACTGGAAGAAAGCAAAAATCATTTAAAAGAACTGGGGCAAAGGTTCTATGATTCATATAAAGACAACATACGTATACTAAGAAAAGTAAAATACAACTAGATGAGCAGAACACTTGCCATAGGCGATATTCATGGAGGTTTAAAAGCCGTAAAACAGGTTTTGGCTAGGGCCAAAACAACCCCTGAGGACCACCTCATCTTCCTGGGGGATTATGTAGATGGGTGGGGCCAGAGCGCACAGGTGGTCGATTTCTTGATTAATTTAAAGGAAACCCATAACGTAACCCTGCTCCGTGGCAACCACGACGACCTTGCATATCAATGGCTCACAAAAAGGGAACATAATGAAAGCTGGCTGTTTCATGGGGGCAATGCCACGGTAAAATCCTATGAAGGATATACCGATGCGCAGATCAACATCCATAAACTTTTTTATGAATCGCTGGAAAACTACCTCATCCTGCCCAGCAACAAGCTCTTTGCACATGCCGGTTTTCAAAACATAAAGGGCCCACAATATGAATATCACGATACAGCTTATTACTGGGACCGCACCCTCTGGGAACTTGCCTGCGCGACAGATAAGAGCCTGTCTCCAGATGATGATATGTTCCCCAAGCGCCTTAAGATTTTTGACGAGATCTTTATAGGCCATACGCCACTTACCAGGATAGGCAGGTCAATACCCACGCAAATGGTAAATGTATGGAACGTTGACACAGGTGCTGCATATAAAAATCCATTGTCGATTATTGACGTTGACAGTAAGGAATTTTGGCAAAGTGACCCTGTGCATACCCTGTACCCCGGTGAAAACGGCCGCAATTAAAAAACCCAGGACCTGCTTGCGCTGGTCCCGGGACAATCAATTTATAATATAAAGCAAATATTATACGTGGTGTGCATGGCTTGCTTGCCACTCTTTGAGTTCTGTCCATTTACCCTCATAGGCCAGTCTGGCCTGGTCTGGCCACGTACTGGGCATATGCCTTTCATAATCTTTGTTGCTCTCTGCTAGTATTTGCCTGCAACGGTCCACCGGGGTTCTTGACAACTCATACCATGTGGTGATGCCATAGTTCTTTAACAATCCTGCAATGGTGGTATCTATCCCATCTATAAGGGTAAGGTCATCCTTATTTACCGTTTTGCCATAGGCCGTTTTCACATGATCTGCATCATAATTTGAGGTTGTCACCCCACCGGCAATATTTTGCACGGCACTAAGTTTAGACTGTGAACTGGCCAGGTCAGCCTCAACGTTGCTCAAGCGGGTTTGAAGCCCGGCAACCTCGCCCTCAAGCGCTTTTCTTGAATCTACTGATGCATTTAACTCCCTGCATTTAGCATCATATTTATTTTGCCAGGAGGCAATCTCGTTTTTATAGTCAGGGGCTTTCTTTGAGGCATACCCTATCAAATATCCTAAGAAGATCCCCACAATACCTGCGATTATGGGACCTGCAATTAGCCAATCAATTTCCATAGCTCATGATTTTTAGTTAGTAATACCTCAAATTTACCGTGAGCAGTTCTTAAAAAATCAGTAAAGGGGGTTAAACAAAAGCCAAATAAACTGTATTTCAACAAGTTAATTTATCATAAATTGATTTTGGGTGCCTTTCGGCGAAAGCCAAATCGATACAATTTATACTTGCCCAGCTTAAAGAAGAATGCGAAATTTAAATGCATGAACACAATTACACCCGTTTGTGTGAAACAAATTCGATTAATCTGCTACATATTAGCGTAAACTAAAATTCAAAACATGGGAATATTTGATAAGATCAAGGAAAAACTAAGTCATGAATTTATTGATATCATCGAGTGGCTCGATTATACTGATGATACCATTGCCCACCGTTTTGAACGTTACCAAAATGAAATCAAGAACAACGCTAAGCTCATCGTGCGCGAGGGGCAAACGGCCGTTTTTATCAATGAAGGCCAGCTGGCAGATGTTTTTGGGCCGGGAACATATACCCTCAATACACAAAACCTCCCCATCCTCACCACGCTCAAGGGGTGGAAATATGGTTTTGACAGTCCATTCAAGGCCGAGGTTTACTTTGTGAACACCCACCTTTTCACGGATGAAAAATGGGGCACCAAAAATCCCATTACACTTAGCGATGACCGTTTTGGCCTGGTAGAGATCCGCGCATTTGGCACGTATGCCTTTCGCATAAGCGATGCGGGTAAATTCATCAAGGACATCGTGGGGACGGATGGCAACTTTACCAATTTTGAAATCAACGAGCACCTAAAAAGCCTTATCGCCACCCGTTTTACCGATACCGTGGGCGAGGCAAACCTGCCCATAGAATTATATGCTGCAAATACCACGGAACTTTCAGATACCTGCAAAGAGGTGATGCAGCCAGAGTTTGACGGGGTGGGTATCTCACTGGAGCGTTTCTTTATCGAGAACGTCTCCATGCCCGAAGAACTCAAAAAAGAGATTTTTGAGTACAGCCGTCTCGACAAACTTGACCTGGATAAGTTGACCAAGTTCAAGACCGCAAAAGCCATCGAGGCCGCCGCAAATAGCGAGGGTGGCACCGCAGGCGCAGGCATGGGCATGGGCATGGGCTTTGCCATGGCACAGCAAATGGGTGCCGCGATGGCACAACCGCAACAGGTAACCCGCACGGCACAGCCACAACAACCCACAGGGGCCACGCCGCCACCCATGCCGGCTGCCATACAATATTATTATGCCGTGAACGGTGCACAACAGGGGCCCGCGACTTTTGAGCAGCTGCAATCACTGTATGCTTCGCGCACCATTAACCGCAATTCACTGGTGTGGAAACAGGGCATGACCGAATGGAAACCACTCTCTGAAATTGAGGAGCTAAGATCTTTCTTGGGAGGTAACACGCCACCACCATTGCCACCACAATAAAATGAGGTTACCGTTTTCACGAAAGTCTAAAAAGCAAAAACCATAGTTTGCCCCCATCTACCATTCATAAATCTGAAATCAAGAAAGCTTGTGCCAACTGTGGCGCAGAACTCAAGTACAAACCCGGGACCACATCAGTAAAATGTGAGTATTGTGGGCATGAAGAAAAGATAAACCTGGAGGTTGACACCATAAAGGAGTTGCCCTTGCGCCAGTATTTACAAGAAAAAGGCGCCCAGGCAAACAGTGAGGAAATAAGCATCCTGCACTGCAAGAACTGCGGCGCCAACCAGCATGTGGAAGAAAACTACAAGTCGCTAAACTGCGTGTATTGCGGCGAACCGCTTATTAAAGAAGACGCCACCACAGAAGAATGGATATTACCCGGCGCGGTCTTACCCTTTCAGCTTACGCAAAAAGAAGCCATACTACGTTTCAAGAAGTGGGTTGACGGCATGTGGTGGGCACCTAACGACCTGAAAAAAGCAACCCTCGACCCCCAGTTCACCAAGGGCCTTTACCTGCCCTACTGGACCTTTGATGCAGACCTCTATGCGCAATACCGTGGCCAGCGTGGCGATTATTATTATGTAAACCAAACATATCGTGACAGCAAGGGCAATACCCGCACCAGGCGTGTACGCAAAACACGATGGACTCCCGTAAGTGGTAACATAAGCGGTTTTGTGGACGACACCTTGATCAATGCCTCAAAACAGCACACGGGCAAGATACCCCGGGGTATCGCGCAGTGGAACCTCTCAAAGCTACAGCCCTTTGAGAGTGGGTTTCTATCAGGTTTTGTTACCGAAAAATATACCATCCCACTAAACAATGGCCATCTGGAAGCCCAAGATGAAATGCGGGATGTCGCGCACGTATGGGCGCGGCGCGATATGGGCGGTGACGAGCAGCGCGTGAGCAACCTGACCATGCAACTGGAAAATGAGACTTTTAAACATATTTTGCTCCCTGTTTACATAAGCTCCTATCGCTACAAGGGCAAGGAGTATAGCTTTTTTGTCAACGGTGAGAATGGTCATCTATCAGGCAAGCGCCCGTATTCTTTCTGGAAGAT
>CEQG01150449.1_pt1 | contig 13442 bp, 10 predicted proteins | sample 350301 | NCBI WGS metagenome assembly CEQG01 (sample SAMEA2621242, study PRJEB7988) | marine metagenome | isolation source: saline water (ENVO:00002010), including | reverse complement strand
CCCGCCGCAGCACAGCAACTCGAGCCTGTCGCCGCTGATCTCGGAATTCATGCGCTGTCTGCCACTGGACGAGGCGCCCGCCCCTTATCGCAGCGTACTTGAAGCGGCCTGTACGCACGTCGACGATAGCCTGTCGGGGAACCGGACCAGCGCGCTGATTCTGAACGCCGTTCAAAGGGCCGAGATTCTGGAAACGCATGAAGCTGGCAACAGGGCGCTCGCGCGTCGCTACTTCGGACGCGACGAACTGTTCCAGGCCCCACTGCCCGCGCCCGACGCGCCGGTCGCATCCATGAACCTGCCCGCCGACAGCTACGAGCTGATGCAGGAATTCGTGACCCCCTTGGTGCGTGAGCTGATCAGCGAATACAAGAAACGCGAAGCCAAGCCCCCTGCCCGATCCCCGGAGACGTCCAAGTGATCACCCTTCAGAACCTGCTGTTCCCCGAACGGGATATCTGCACGGAGTTCGATCTTTATTTTCACCTGAATGATGGCGCCGCCGTCAGCCTTTCGGAACCGGCGCTGCACCTTGCCCCTGGCGGCAAGGCGCGGCTGGGCACCTATTTCAACACCTTCAGCCTGGGCAAATGGCACGAGGCCGGCGCGCTTGACGGGCTGTTCTTCGCGCTCACCGGTACTGGCAAGGTCGAAGTAAAGCTGTTTCTCGCCATCCCCGACCGGTCGTGGGAGATTCTCTACTGCGAGATCCTGACGCTCGATCCGGATCAGGAAAGCCTAGCCGACCTTTCGCACTACGCCGCGCTCTCTGAACGCGGCGTTATTTTCGCCGAGGTCAAGGCCGCCGAAGCCGCGGCCACCGTCACCGGCGGCGGCTTCAAGACGAACAAACAGCCAAAGCATCTGCCCCGGCTCGCCGTCAGCATCACCACGTTCAAACGCGAAGAGGCGGTGCGCGAGACCGTGGCGCGGCTGGACGCGTTCATAAAGTCATCGCCCTTTGGCGCCGGCATTCACGCCTTTGTCGTCGACAATGGTGCCAGCGCCGATATCGCGGCCACCTCCAACATCACCCCGATCACCAACAAGAACCTGGGCGGGGCCGGCGGCTTTGCCCGGGGCCTGCTGGAGGCGACGCAGGCCGGTTTTACCCATTGCCTGTTCATGGATGACGATGCCGCCTTTCACATGGAAAACCTGCACCGCACCTATGCCTTTCTGGCCCTGACCGAATACCCCGACACAGCCGTCGCCGGGGCGATGATCAACAACACCCATAAATGGGCGATGTGGGAAAACGGCGCTTGGTTCGAGAAATCCTGCCACCCGCTGTTCTGCGGCGCCGATCTGCGCCGCTTGGAAGAGGTCGTGGGGATGGAGCTTGCCACCACCGGCCCGGCCCACCGCAAGGCTTATCCGACGCTTTACGGCGGCTGGTGGTTCTTCGCGTTCCGCATCGATCAGGCAAAGCACCATCCCTTCCCCTTCTTCGTGCGTGGCGATGACATCAGCTTTTCGCTGGCCAACGGGTTTCGCATCACCACGCTGAACGGGGTCGTGTCGTTTCAGGATGATTTCTCGGAAAAGGAATCGCCACTGACCCTGTATCTCGATCTGCGCAACCACCTGCTGCACCACCTGATCTTCGACACGCTCGATCTGGGCCGGGTCGGCACTGCCAAGGTAGCGCTGCGGTTCATCATGCGCAGCGTGGTGCGGTTTCACTATGAAACCGCCGAGGCGCAGCTTTTGTCTTGGCAGGACGTGATGCGCGGCCCGGAATTCTTTGCCAGCAACGCCGACATGGCCGAGCGGCGCGGGCGCATCAAGGCGATGACCAACGTCGAAACCTGGCGCCCGGCCGATGATTTCGACCTGACCGAGCGGCGGCGCTACACGCTTCGCCGCGGTCGGGGCTGGATGCGGTTTTTCGTCTACAGCCTGAATGGCCATCTTCTGCCGTTCTGGAACCGCCGCGCCGACCGGATCGTGGTGGGCATGGGCGAGCGTGGCACCCTCCACCCGACATGGGGCGCGCAGCAGATCACCTATCTGAATGCCACCCGCGACAAAGCCTATATGGTCAAACAGTCGAAGCGCCGTTTCTTTGGCTTCGCCTGGCGGCTTGTGGGCACGACGCGCCGGTTCCTGCGCGACTATAAAGAGCTGAAGGCAGCCTATCGCACGCAATACCCGCAGATGACGTCAAAAAGCTTTTGGGAAAAGACATTATATGCCGAGCCGACGGACAAGGCGGCCTGAACCTCACCTCCGACACGAAAGGGCAGAAATTGGTAAAATCCCTTGTTTTTCACATAGGTGATCCCAAAACCGGCACGACCTCGATTCAGGATGCGCTGGCGATGCAGAACTGGACCTGCGCGGGGCCCTCTGTCGTCTATCCCGCGCGCCTGAACGACATCCCGCTCAGCAAGACGTTTTACGACGATGCACATAAAGGCGAAAAGTCAGCCCGGATGCTCAAGCTTGCTGCGCGCCTCGCCGTCTCGAACGCAGATATCGCCGTCATCTCGGCGGAAACCTTCGAACATGCCGATCCCGCTGACGTGAAATCGGCGATCAAAACCTATCTGCCCACTTATGCGAACAACGTCCGCGTGATCGCCTATGTGCGGCCCCATGCCGATCGTCTGGTTTCCGCTTATGCGGAGCGTCTGAAACAGGGCTTTTTCACCGGAAGCCTTGATGAGTTGCATGAGCGGACCAAGAGCGCCGGCAATTTTCAGTACTACCCCCGCTTTTCCAAATGGCGCGAAGCCTTCGGCCCCGCATTCGAATTGCGGCTGATGAGCCGCGACAGGCTGTATCAACAGGATGTGGTTCAGGATTTCCTCAGCTTCGTTCTGGGCCACACGGATTTCACCCTGAACGACGATCAGGGCAGCAATGAATCGCTCAGCCTTGAAGATCTTGCCATGCTGCGGGAATTTCATCTGCTGGTCCGCAATATGAAGATGCACAAGAAGCTGATCCCCGCGCGAAAGGCGGTCGGCTGGAACTTCGCCAAGCTGCTGGCCGAGATGCCCCGGAAAGAAAGCACCCGGTTGCGGCTGCACCGCGCGCTGGTTCCTGACGTCATTGAGACCTACCGCGAGGATGCCGCGCAGATGGACAGTGCATTCTTCGAGGGCACACCGCTGTCTGACGCTTTGCTTGACGCCGGGGCCAAGGCAGTGGATGAGCCCCAGTCTTTCAACGCCGAAGACCATTTTTCAAAAGACGATCTGCGCTATGTTCGCGGCTGGTCAACGTTGGTCGCTGACATGCTGAAACTGAGTCCTGAAGGAATACCTGCGCATTTCAGGGCGGCACAGGCGGCAAAACTGGCAACGAAACGAAAGCAACTGGTCGGCGGCATAGCAAAATGAAATTCCCCCGATTCCGCGATCAAAAAAAGGGCAATGCGCCGGCGAAGAAACTTGTTTTTCACATTGGTGATGCAAAGACCGGCTCTTCATCGATTCAGCAGGTGCTTTTCACCGGTGGCTACGATTGTCCCACGGTTAAAATCGCCTATCCGGACAGCATGGCGCAAATTCCGCTGGCCCGCTCTCTGTACGTGCCGGAAGAGAAAAGCCGGGCGCAGAACAGATTCAAGGCAACCTCTTCCTGGGTCGACAAGGTGGATGCCGATCTCGCCGTTATTTCGGCCGAGCATTTTGAAAATGTCCCTCCGGAAACCTTCAAAGCCGCGCTGGAGAAATACTTCCCTGACTATGCCCAAGAAGCGCAGATCGTCGCCTATGTACGCCCCCACGCTGATCGGTTCGTCTCTGCCTTCTCTCAACGTACAAAAACCGGCCTCTTCTTTCGTCAGATGGATCACTTCCACAAACGAATGTCTGAAAAGGGGCGGTTCATGTATACGCCGCGCTTCGCCGCCTGGCGTGATGCGTTCGGAGATCGTTTTATCCTGCGGCCGATGATCCGCAGCGAATTGCACGAAGGCGATGTGGTGAAGGATTTCCTTCACACCATTCTCAACGGGGCCCCTTTCGAACTTACCGGGCTGGGCACGGCGAATGAGTCTCCGTCCCTGGAAGAGCTCTCCGTCCTTCGGGAACTCAATCTGGCCTTCAAGAAACGAGATCTGCCGCATGGCGTCTACCATGCCGCAAGCGCCCATTTCTCTCGCGTACTGCCCCCGCCCGCCATCGGGGAAACCCGCACCAAGCTGCGGCTGCACCGCGCCTTGGCCGAGGACATCGTCAGCACCTATCGCGACGACGCGCAAAAGCTGGATGCGATGTTCTTCCCCTCCGGCCTGATGAGCAAGGCGCTGGAGGCGTCTGTGGAAAAGGCTGTCGATACACCGATGTCGACAAAGGCCGAGGCGCATTTCACGCCCGACAGCCTGCGTATGATCCGTGCGTGGAGCGCGCTGACAGCGCAGATCCTGACCATGGAGCCGGAAAAATGGCCGCAGCATTTCCTTGGCCTGCGGCGGCGCAAGCTGCTTGAGGATGCAAAGGCGGAAAGCGGCGCCTGAGCCGCTATCTGCCGTGCTCGATCCGGCATTGCCGCGCCCGGCGGCCCAACAGCCCGTCACGCACGGCATCCCACAGCAGGCGGTAATAGGTGCCGCGGTCTTCCTCTCCCTGAAGCCGGCCCTTCAGCACCCATTTGGGCACAACGATGATCAGCGCCGGCCAGAACAGCCAGCCCGCCGCCAGCCGGTAGAGGAACATCAGGTTGCGGTAGTAGTAATAGGTCTTCCACACCGGCGTGAACCCGCCCCGCGCGCTGGCAAAGGTAGAGCAATCATGTTCGAACCGAACCTCGGATGAAAAGGCCATCCGCCCCCCGGCCTGGGTCAGGCCCAGCGTATAAATCCCGTCTTCGGCATAGATGAACAGCCGGCCATCGGGATAGCCGGCCTTGGCAATCGCCCCGCGCGACAGGAACAGCCCGACGAATGACGCCCCGTCGACCGGGCGCAGCGTGGTATCGGCGAAGGCGGCGTTGTCGAGGTGAAACGCCGGCCGCCCGCCGCCCAGCATGGTGCGCAGAAACACGTTGCGGTGCTGAAACGGGTTCAGCACTGGCCGGTTCATGTCACAGACCTGCCCGTCTGGCTGGCGCACCGCCGCGGCCACCGCATCCCAGCCCTCGAGCGAAAGCTGCCGGAACGCGGTCATCGCGCCGGGTTCGGGGCGGGCATCATCATCCAGCACCACGATCCAGTCGGGGTCAAACCGCTCTACCGCCAGGCGCATCCCCTGTTCAAAGCCGCCGGCCCCGCCAAGGTTTTCGCCCGGCAGCAGCAGCACGAGCCGCGGATCATCGACCCCGGCCAGCCATTCGCGCGTGCCATCGGTAGAGCCGTTGTCGACCACGATCACATGATCCACCTGCTCGCCCAGCAACCGCGGCAGCGTAACCCCGATCTGGTCACGCCGGTTATAGGTTACCACAACAGCGGCTATACGCAGTGTCATCCCCCCGGCCTCAGAGCGGCTGCACGGCGAAGGCGGGCATTTTCGTGCCGGCCTTACGTGCGTCAAGGAAGGCGCGGGCGGTATCCAGCGCCTCGCGGATGGTGACGTCCATATCGAGGTAACGATAGGTGCCCAGCCGGCCGACAAAGGTCACGCCATCGGTTTGTGCGGCACGCTCGACGTAGCGGCCCAGCAGCTCTTTCTCCTTCACCTGGCGGATCGGGTAATACGGGATGTCGTCCGGCTCGGCCGCGCGCGAGAACTCTCGGTAACAGACCGAGCCCTCGTGGCTTTCCCAGGGGGCGAAATGCTTGTGCTCGGTGATGCGGGTGAAGGGCACCTCTTCCTCGCCATAGTTCATCACGGCACAGCCCTGATAATCGCCATCGAAGGTGAAGCGCTCGAAATCCAGTGTGCGATAGCCCAGGCGGCCGAGATCGAAATCGAACCAGCCATCCAGCGGCCCGGAATAGAACACATGGTCATATTCGGCCGCCTGGTCGCGGGTGAAGCGGGTGTTCAGATGCACGGTGATATTGGGATGGTCGAGAATGCGTTCCACCATCACGGTGTATCCGTTTTCCGGCATGCCCTGAAAGCGGTGAAAGAAATAATTGTCGTCATAGTTGAACCGCACCGGCAGCCGCTTGAGGATCGAGGCCGGCAGTTCGGTGGGCGAGCAGCCCCATTGCTTTTGCGTGTAGCCCTTGAAGAAGGCCTTATACAGATCCGGCCCGACAAAGCGCAGGGCCTGATCTTCGAAGGTCTGCGGCTCGGTGATCGTGGTATCGGCCTGCTCTTCGATAAAGGCGCGGGCCTCATCCGGGCGCATGGTCTTGCCATAGAACTGGTTGATCGTATGCAGGTTGACGGGAAGCGAATAAACCGCACCGCCAGAGGTTGTCTTGACGCGGTTCTTGTAGGGCATGAACGTTTCGAACCCGTTCACGTAGTTCCAGACCTCTTCATCATCGGTGTGAAAGATGTGGGGCCCATAGACATGTACCATCACGCCGGTATCCGCATCGCGCTTTGAGTAGCAATTGCCGGCGATGTGGTCGCGGGCATCGACGATGGAGATGTCATAGCCTTGTTCGGCCAGATAGCGGCCGATCACGGCGCCGGACAGGCCGGCCCCAACCATCAAGAGTTTGCCCGATGACATATGTTAGCTCCTCATTTCTGTCAGACCTGGGACCGTCTGTCTTTTACCCAGATACCAGCACCACGCCGGCATGGAAGTGAACGGGGCGCGGGGCCGGCGCGGTTCCGCCGACGGCTTGCGCGCGCAATGTCGTCAGAACAGCATTCAGGTCTCTCAGGACAGGGGAAAAATTCCGGCAAGGTCGCGGCAGCAATGCCCGGACCGTGGCCTTTTGCCGGCCCGTCGGGTTTCACGCCCGAGTTCAAGCGCCGCCCTCCATGGCGGTGTCGCCGGTCTTTTTCAGCCGCTGCGCAAGGTCGAATTTCCGGGAATGCGCCACTATCGGCCGCGCAGGCGGGCCATGGTGGCTTTTCCGAAAATCGGGCCAAAGCCGGGCGCCTGATTCATTGTCGGGAAGAACTGTTTTAATCATCATTTCTTGTCATAAATCAGTCCCACGAACGCTCTCACTTATCAGTGATTGACGGGGGTTCGACAAGCCCTTGCCGAAAAATTCCGCGCCGAAAGGAGCTTTTCTGCCCAGCCTGAAAAATCGGATTTGGGGGGGGCGAGTCCGGGCAAACGAATCAATCGAAGAGAGATCTTTGCCCTGTGCCGCCACGTATCGGTGCGGCGCGGATGCAGGCCCGCGTAACATCAACTGTTTCCATTCCGGCGCCACACGGGACGCGCCGAAGCGCACAGGGTTACGCAGCACAAAAGATGGGCCCTGACAGGCCCATCTTCAAAGCAGATGACCGAGTGCTTACTTGGTCGTGGTTGTTGTGGTCGTCGTCGTGCTGCTGCTGCTGTCGTCATCAGCGATGATGGCAACAAGCAACAGCGCGCCAACACCCGCAGCGATTGCGCCGGTGCTAAGACCACCAACAAGCGCCCCGTTGGGGGCACCGGGGGTTGCGACCACCGTCGTCTCTGTCTGCGCCTGGGAAACAATCTGCTCTGCAGCGAACGCAGGAGCCGTTGCCAAGGCGAGGCAAGCGAAAGCCGGTACGAGAACTTTCTTCATGTCGTACTCCGTGAAATCAATTGAACTCTGTGAGAGTAGGTAGCACATTTGCTGCGACTGCAAAAGTTTCTATTCCTCGAATTAGTCTTTTAGTTTCTGCAGTTCCAAAAAACCCACAGTCTGGCTGACCCATTGCACAGATTTTCGCATCTGTCCGCCGGCATCGAACCAGTATTCGTTAACAAAGCTCTGCCCGGGCGCGTGGCAAGATTCGCTGATATGGTGGGCGTTGTAGTGTTGCCCGAGCAGCACGATATCCTCTGCCCCCAAATCGTGTAGATCGCAGGTGTATTTGCGCCGGATCGTCTGCTCATCAGGGCCGATGTGATAATATTCGCGCTGCGTGACCCCGGCCGCAGCGGCGATTTCGGCACTGTCGGGTGTGCTGGCAGACATCAGATCTTCGCCCAGCCCGCGCGTGGCGCGCATGACGCCGTCGCGAATGATCACGGTGATCTGGTCGGCGGTCACCCAAGTGACGTCGGCCCCGTTTTCGCCGATCGGGAACAGCAGGCCCTGGGCACCCCGGCTTTCCAGCCGGGCCAGATACAGCGGCACCTGAATCGGTTCGATCATATCGCGGGTCAGGGCCGGCGGCGGGGCGGCACCATGCTCGTCCATGCGCTGTTTCAACGCATCCAGCGCCAGCAACACCGGATGCTCTCTGCGGTTGCCGTCGGAGGAACAGCCGGCAAGACCGGCAAGGCCCAGGGCAAGCGGAATGACAAACCAGCGGTGTCTCATCGCCACACCTTCCCCCATTGCGTATCGAGCCGCTCGCGGTGGTAGTCGTTCACCAGCCCGAAAAGCCGCCCGTTCACGCCCAGCCGCGCGCCGCCGTCGCGCGTGATCGGCCGCACCGTGTTCGAGAAGGCCGCGCGCGATGGCTTGCCCGTCAGCCAGGACATCGGGATCACCATGAAGATCCCCTTGTCGAACGAGCCTTCGCCGAATTCCTCGGCCGAGACATCAGTAAGCGTGGCAAAGCCGCCGACCCGCCAGCCATTGGCGAACACACGCTCGAGCGTCAGGGTCGAGCCCCAGTCGCCGGCCAGATAGCGCCCGGCATCCACCTGCGCCTGATAGCCATTGCCGAAATCGTAATAGGCAGAGAGATGGCCCGTCGTGATCTCATAATCCTGAAAGCCGAACATGCCGTCGAAATCGCGCTGTCTGGTCCGGTTCACCTCGGCCCCCAGGCCCAGGCGGCTGTTCACCGGTTTCCACAAAAGCTCCGCCGACACGCCGCCGAACATCCGCTCCAGATATCCCGCCGTCACGCGGCCATAGAGATCGCGGGCGGGGTGCGAATACCATGCCATCGTCAGGGTCTCGATACCCGGGTCCCCGTCGCGGACGTATCTGGGGGTTTCGGTGCGCACATGGGGCAGGACAGAGTTGTTCGGCCGCTCGAACTCATCTAGCGTTCCGAACAGCCGCTTGGTCAGCGACCCCGACAGGGCAAGCCCCGGCGCGAATTCATACCCCGCGGAAAGCCGCAGGCTCAAGTCGGCGCGATAGGGTTCGGCGGGGTCGAACAGCTCCTGTTGCAGATAGGGGTGCAGCGACCAGTTGAACCGGGGGTAGAGTTCATCGGCGCGCGCAAGTTCGGGCGGGGTCGGATGCGCGGCGGAAATATCCGCGACGCTGCGCAGCCGCGCGGCGCCGTTCGGCGCGTTTTCAAGCGTTTCGACATCGGTGCGCCGCAGCGTGACCTTCGCGGCGGGAATGCCCCGCTCCACCGGCACGATCTCGAAAGTCTCGACAGAGGGCGGCATGGTTCGGGTCAGGATGCGGGCGGCGCGGCCGATGGCCTCTGCGTTATTGTCATAGCGCGTGTTGCGCAGCCAGAGCTGAACCCGGTCGGCCGACACCGCCATCGCCTCCAGCGTCAGGCCTGCCTCGTTCAGCAGCGCGGCGGTATTGGCCCGCAAAATCTCGCTTCCATCCGGTTGCAGCACCCATTCCTCGGTCCATGCGTCGGGGTTGGTGGCGCGATCGGGCCGTGGCTGAACCGGATAGGTCGCCACCCCGAAATCGCCGCCGCCGGGGCGGTTCTTGGGGTTGAACGAAAACTGCGCATTGATCCCGATCTCGGAGCCGTAGAGGTAATAGGCCCCGACGCGCCAGTATTCCGACGCCTGATATTCCATGCCGAAATTCCACGGGCTCTTGTGGTCGAAAACCTTCTGCCGGGTTTCGAGCGTGTAGGCATCGGAAGAATACTCGACCTTCAGGCCAAGCCGGTCGGTCGGCTGCCATTCGACCCCGGCAAAGGGGGCGGCCGGGCCACGGAAGAACAGATCCGTGTTGAGATCGCCGCCGGTATCCTCTTCGATCCGCGGCCGGTCGCCAAACGGAGAGCCGAAGGATTCATAGGTTCCCAGCCGCCCCCAGCCCAGGCCGGCCGTCACCGTAAGGTTCGGCCGCAGGTGTTTTGTCGCCACCAGATACTCGGCCGAGGACACACCCGTGCCGGCGAAATCCTGCAGGCCCACGGTGAAATCGGGCAGATAGCGGCCTTCGTCGAGCAGCCGGTACCGGGCATCGAAGCTGCGGTCATAGTAGTCACGGAAACCGGCATAGTTCAGATCCTTGGTGCCGGTATAGCGAAAGCTGCCCGAAAGCCGGGAAGAGATCTGGAAGGTCAGCGTGGTGCGCGTCAGCCCGGCGAAATTCGACACTGTGAGCGAGAGCTGGCCGTCCGGCTGGCTCTGGGCCGTGGGCATGTCGATCAGGCCGGTCACGCCGTAGAAGTTGAGCGTCGGGCGCACCGCCGGCGGCGTGTCGGCCAGCGTCTCGCGCGGCAGCGCCAGCGCGGCGATCAACAGCACCCCTCCCCCGGCAAAGCGCCGGCGCCTGGCACCGGTCTGTTCTTGTGTCGTCATCACCGCCCTCGTTCCCTGCGCCACGCTTGCCAATTCCCCGGCGTCATTCAACCCCGCCGGGGCCTGCGCATGATTTCGCCTTGGTTTTTTTTGATTTTTTGCGCCTCAGTGATGCTCAGGATCCACGCGCCGCGTCCGGCGGCACATAGCCCTCGACCCAGCGCGACACCACTTCACGCGCGGCCCCCTCATCGCCGGCGGCCACCGCCTGGCGCAGGGCGCGCAGGGCGCCGGCCACTTCGATCTCGGAAAGCCAGGCCTCTTTCGCCCGCAGGATCTTGGGGTGCGGCGTGGTCAAAAGCCCCTCGCCGATCAGCAGTTCTTCATGCATCTTTTCGCCGGGGCGCAGACCGATCGAGACGATTTCGATATCGCCATCCGGGTTGTTCTTGTCGCGCAGGGTATAGCCCGACGCCTCGATCATCTGCAGCGCGAGGTCGCGGATCTTTACCGGCTTGCCCATGTCCAGAACGAAGACATCGCCGCCTTCGCCCCTGCCCCGCTCGAACGACCCCGCCAGCAGCACCAGTTGCACCGCCTCGCGGATGGTCATGAAATAACGGGTGACATCCTCATGCGTGAGTGTCACCGGGCCGCCCTTGGAAATCTGATCGTGAAACAGCGGAACCACCGATCCGGAAGAGCCGATGACATTGCCGAACCGCACCATCGAAAAAGATGTGCTGTCCGAGCGCATGGCCAGATCCTGCACCACCAGTTCCGCCAGCCGCTTGGACGCGCCCATGACATTGGTGGGCCGCACCGCCTTGTCCGATGAAATCAGGATGAACCTGTCCACCCCGGCCTCGCGCGCCGCTTCGGCGATGGTGCGCGTGCCCAGCACGTTGTTGGCCAGCCCGGCCAGCGGGTTCGCCTCGACCAGCGGCACATGCTTGTAGGCGGCGGCGTGAAACACTACGTCCGGGCGGTGTTCGCCCAGCACCTTGCGCGCCATGCGCGGATCGGTCGTCGAGCCCAGAACCGGAGTGATCTCTGTCTTGCTGTCTTCGGCCAGCGTGCGCAGTTCCATGTCGACGGTATAAAGCGCCGCCTCGCTCATCTCGAACAGAACCAGCCGCGCCGGGCGGCACAGCAAGAGCTGCCGGCACAATTCCGACCCGATGGAGCCGCCGGCCCCGGACACCAGGATGGTCTTGCCGCGATAGGTGCGCCCGCCGGTGCCGAACTGGCGGTCAAGCTGGGCGCGGCCCAGAAAGTTGGCGGGCACGACCGGGGTCAGCTTGTCGACCAGCGCCTCTTCCCCGACCAGCTGCGCAAAGGACGGCAGCACCTGAACCTCGACCCCGAGTTTCTGCATCTTGCGCACGATCTGCGCCAGTTTCGGCGGCGAGAGTGACGGCATGGCCAGCAGAACGCGGTTGATTTCCTTTTCTTCGATGATCGACTTGATCTTCACCGGCCGCAGCACCGGCAGACCCGCGACGGTCATGGATTGCATCGCCGGATTGTCATCGACGAAGGCCACCACCTCGATCCATTCATGGGTTTTCAGCGCCGAGGCAAGCTGCATCCCGGTGGTGCCCGCACCATAGATCAGCACCCGGCAGCGCGGCTGGGCGCGGCGGTGCAGCGCCAGAAGTGCCTGAAGCATCACCATCTTGCTGCTGGCCGACAGCACCACGAAGATCAGCCCGAACACAAGGCTGTTGCCCAGCGGAATATCCTGATGGCTGATCCGGCCAAGCGCGACGTTGACCACCACCAGTAGCACACCGAAGATCGCCGTCTTGCCCAGCGCACGGGTTTCATAGGCCTTGAGCTGAATCTTCGGAATGCCCAGCCACATCGCGATCGGGATACCCGCGAGGATCTGAAACGCGATCAGAAGCGAAATATCGCTGAGCATCGCCAGGGTTGGGGGGGAGTTGCTGAACGCAGTCAACGTCAGAAGCTGCGCGACCAGAACCAGAACCAGGTCAACACACAGCAAAAACGCCCATTTCTGAGAGCGCGACAGGGAGTTTACGAGCTTTAGCACGGCAGCCGATGTCCCATATTAATTGCTTAATTCTTAGGCAAGCTCTCCGAGGGCGGCAAGCCTAGAATTGCTGCATCTGCAAAATAGGGTGTTTTTCGCCGATTCTCGTAAATTTCTGATGCAGATCAGCCGCTTTTGGCACGGATTTCATGCTTCTTTTTGCTGAACCTGCGGCCCGGTCCGGGCGGTGAAACCCCGTGCTTGCCGGGCGATTCTGCACCGCTGGCGCCAAAGCAGGCAGGCCGCCCGGCTATCGCCGCCGCACCATGCGGGCCGCCGTTTGCCACAGCAGGGCGATATCGCCGCAAAGCGACTGATGTTTCTGATAGATCAGATCCAGCCTGGCCTTGCGCGGCACGCAGGCACGGGAATAGACGGCGTCGGTTTCCTCGGCGGTCTTGCAGCGGGCCAGAAGCCGCTCTTCATGGCTGTGATAGACCAGCGTCGCCAGCCCGGTGATGCCGGGGCGGCTGCGCAGAACCTCGCCATAGAGCGCCGGAAACCGCTCTACATAAAGCCGCAGCGGCGGGCGCGGGCCGACAAAGCTCATGTCACCCTTCAGCACGTTCCAGAGCTGCGGGATCTCGTCCAGCCGAAACCGGCGCAGCACATGGCCCATGCGTGTTACCCGGTGCGCCTTGTCGCCGCCCGATACGCCACTGTCGGCAAGGTCAGGCTTCATCGTGCGCAGCTTCCACAGGCGAAAGGGCCGGTCGACGCCCTTCATCCGCTCGGAGGTATAGAACAACGGCCGCCCGTCCAGCGCCCACATCGCCAGCAGAAGCACGGCCAGAAACGGGGCCACCAGGATGCCGAGAACAAGCGCCAGAGCGATGTCAAAAAGCCGTTTCGCCATGGTCATGCCTGCCCGTATCTTTGCCATTCCGCGGCCATGGTGGCCGGATCGCTGTCGGCCTCGGTGAACCGGTGTAACCGCGAAAGGCGGGTGACATCCAGCGTCACC
>CEQG01082827.1_pt1 | contig 13510 bp, 10 predicted proteins | sample 350301 | NCBI WGS metagenome assembly CEQG01 (sample SAMEA2621242, study PRJEB7988) | marine metagenome | isolation source: saline water (ENVO:00002010), including | reverse complement strand
AAAATAAATGGTATTGATTGCCGGGGCATACACTACTCCTAAGATAGGTTTTTGGTCTTGAACCAAAGCAATGTTCACCGTAAACTCACCATTCTTTTTGATAAATTCCTTTGTCCCATCAATAGGATCAACTATCCACAATAAATCCCAATCTTTTCTTTCTTCATACGCAATGGCCTTGCCTTCTTCTGATAAGATTGGGATTTCCGTTTTTTCAAGGTGCTGCTTGATGATATTGTGTGAACTTAAATCTGCGCGCGTCAACGGGGAGTCGTCTCCTTTTGTGGTCACATCAAAATCATCTGACTCATAAATTGCCATGATGGAGTCTCCTGCTTCAAGGGAAGCTTCAATGGCAATTTTTAAAAGCAATTCGAGGTTTATGTTCAAAATTATAATGGTTTAGATTATCATTCCTGCAGCCACAGTTTCGTGTGTACTCTCATCAATCAGGATAAAGCTGCCCGTACCTTTATTTTGATTATACTCATCTACTAGTAAAGGCTTAGTCGTTCTTAGTTTTACACGTACAATATCGTTCATACTAACTTGATCATAGTCTTCCTGACGATGCAAGGTGTTGATATCCACTTTGTAAAGTACTTCTTTGATCATCGCCCTCGCATCAACTGAGGTATGCTTAACTGCATATTTAGCCCTAGGCTGCATTGCGTCGTTATTCATCCAGCATAGCATGGCCTCAATGTCTTGTTTGGGTTTTGGTTGATTGTGTTCTCTTACAATCATATCTCCCCTACTGATATCAATATCGTCTTCTAGGTTTATTGTGACCGACTGTGGAGGAAATGCTTCTTCAATTTCCTCTTCTCCAAGAACTATGGATTTTATTTTTGATTTGAAACCAGATGGCAGCACCATGACTTCATCCCCTTTTTTAAAGATACCGCTGTTTATCCTACCGGCATATCCCCTATAATCGTGAAACTCATCGCTAAAAGGCCTGATGACCGTTTGTACAGGGAAACGGCAATCAACCATATTGTGGTCGCTGCTTATGTGTATTGTTTCTAGTGTACCTAAAAGTGAATCTCCTTTAAACCAGTCCATATTTGTAGATTTATCTACTACATTATCGCCATTGAGTGCAGATATGGGTATAAATCGAATGTCTTTTATTCTTAGCTTAGAAGCGAAACTTTTATATTCTTCAACAATTTCGTTGAAACGATCTTTGCCATAATCAACCAAATCCATTTTATTGACACAAACGACAACATGTTGTATCTGCAGCAGTGATGCTATGAATGAATGGCGTTTTGTTTGCTCAATAACCCCTTTTCTTGCATCGATCAAAATCAACGCCAAGTTTGCTGTTGAAGCCCCTGTAATCATATTACGGGTGTACTGTACGTGCCCTGGAGTATCAGCAATGATAAATTTTCTCTTTGGCGTGGCAAAGTACCTGTAAGCTACATCAATGGTAATCCCCTGTTCGCGCTCATCTTTTAAACCATCCGTTAAATGGGCAAGTTCCAGGTGAGAAATCCCTTTTTTCTCAGAAATTTTTTGAAGGTTATCTATTTGGTCTTCATATATCGATTTTGAATCAAATAACAATCTGCCAATTAGTGTACTCTTACCGTCATCTACGCTACCAGCAGTCGTAAATCGTAGTATTTCTTTTTCTTCGTGTTGTAATCCTTTCATTGTTGTTTACTTTACTAATTAGAAATAACCTTCTTTTTTGCGATCTTCCATCGATGTTTCAGAGCGTTTATCGTCTGATCGATTACCCCTTTCTGTTTGTCTAGCAATGGCCACTTCCTCTAAAATAAGCTCAAGTGTATCTGCCTCAGATTCGTCTCCTCCTGTTATTGTAATATCCCCTAAGGTCCTAAAGCGTATTTTTTTTGTTACTACTTCTTCTTTAGGTCTAAGCGTTATAAAATTAGAATATGGTATCCAGGTATCCTGTCTACGAATTACCTGACGCTCATGGGCAAAATAGAGTGAAGGAATGGCAATGTTATTTGCCGTTAAGTATTGCCATACATCAAGTTCAGTCCAGTTACTAATTGGAAAAACACGGAAATTCTCGCCCATGTTTAATTTTCCATTTAATATATTCCAGAGTTCCGGTCTTTGGTTCTTGGGGTTCCATTGACCAAAATCATCCCTATGCGAGAAGAAACGCTCTTTGGCCCGTGCTTTTTCTTCATCACGACGGCCTCCACCTATACAGGCATCAAATTGATTTTCCTCGATTGCTTCAAGTAGGGTAGTGGTCTGTAATTTGTTCCTATTGGCATCTTGCCCGGTTTCTTCTTTTACAGATCCCTTATCAATAGATCCCTGTACTGATCCCACTACCAATTTCACACCCAGTTCCTCCATCAATTGATCTCTAAAAGCAATAGTTTCAGGGAAGTTGTGCCCCGTATCCACATGTAGGAACGTAAAGGGAATCTTGGCGGGATAAAATGCTTTTTTTGCTAACTGGGTCACCAGGATTGAATCTTTACCCCCCGAAAATAAAATAGCTGGATTTTGAAATTGTGCTGCGGTCTCCCTCAGGATATAGATTGCTTCCGCTTCCAGCTCTTGTAGATGTGATAGTGCGTACTGTCTCATTGTTTGATACTTAGTTTGTCTTGAATGTTTTCCCAAACCAGTTGGACACATTCTTCTATTGATAATTGGTGTGTTTTAACGTCGATGTCAGGATGTTTAGGTTCTTCAAAAGGGGAGGATATTCCCGTAAAATTTGGTATTTCTCCTTTTCTCGCTTTTGCATATAAACCTTTTACATCCCTTTGCTCGCAAACTTCCAAGGGGCAGTTTACAAAGATTTCTATATAATCATCCCCCAGTATTTCTTTGGCAACAGCCCTATCTTTTTCTAAAGGTGTGATAAAGGCGGTCAGTATGATTTTACCTGAATCGGTAAAGAGTTTTGCGATTTCCGAAATCCTTCTAATATTTTCAGACCGGGACGCTGATGAGAAATCCAGATCTTTATTGATGCCCATCCTGATGTTGTCTCCATCCAAAATGTAGGTCTGAAAGCCTTTTTGAAAGAGAAAGGATTCCACGGCATCACACAAGGTGGATTTGCCACTTCCCGAAAGGCCAATGAACCAAAGTACTTTTGATTTATGCCCTATTTGTTGCTCCCGTTCTTTGCGGCTGATTTTATAATCTTGTTTATACAGGTTGGTGCCCATTTTTCTAGTAGGTGTATATTAAATAGCTCCAAACCACAAAAATATATATTATGGATAAAGGGAAGCCTATTTTCATGAAATCTTTGAATTTATAATCTCCAGGCGCCATGACGAGCAAATTTGTTTGATAACCTATGGGGGTCATAAAGGCGGCCGAAGCAGCAAAGGCAATGGCAAGGAACAGGGCCTCAGCATCAATGGCCATGCTGGTGCTAATGGAGAATGCCAGGGGAAAGGCGATGGATACTGCCGCCACATTCGTGATGAAAGACGTTAGGATAAACGTAAAAAACATCAAGCTTAAAATCACCACGCTCGTGCCATATGGCTCAAGGACCGCAAAAAGGTTGCCCGAAATAAAATCAGCCAATCCAGAGGACATAAAAACTTCCCCGATGATTATGGAACCCACCAGAATCGCAAAGAGATTTAGGTTTAGTTCCCGCTGCAGGCTTTGCAAATTTGTATATCCTATGAATATCAAAAGGATAAGTGCAAAACCCAAGGCCATAAAAAGATCAATAAACCCTAATGTCAAACAGCTCAGGATTGCACCTATGCCTATGCCCAAAATGGTTTTTGTTTTCTTGGGTTTGCTTTCGCGAAAATTATTGGAGAGTAGGTAAAAATCTGTTTTCATGTTATCTGGAAGTTTATCATGGGGCACGACAATCAACAAGTCCCCGCTTCGCAAGGTTATTTCCCCTATTCTTCCACTGAGTTCTTCGTTATAGCGATGCACGGCCAATACCGTGGCACCATACGTCTGCCTGAAATTTGTTTCCTTGATTTTTTTTCCATCCAAATGGGAATTGGTGGGGATGGATAATTCCACAAATTCCAATTTATTATCATTTTTTAATCGCTTGTTTGAGATGAGTTCCAGTTTGTTTTCATTGGTATTCAATGTCATGACATCTTCAATGCTCCCCGAAAAAATCAATCTGTCATTTTCTTCAAGAATCATGTTTCTGGAACCTGCTACATTAAAAATATCCTTGCCCCTGACCAATTCCAATAGGGAAACCCCCTTAAATTCCTTTATCCTACTCTGGCTTATGGATTTGCCATCAAGGATGGAACCCTTGCCAATCTTGGCTTCAATAAAGTATTTGCGTGTTTTTGTAAAGTCCTTTTTGTTGATTTTAGCTCGTGCAGGTAATAAATACTTGCCAAAAAGAGCTATGAAAATCACACCTACGACGGTCACTAAAAGGCCTGGTATCAAAAAGTCAAAAAATGAAAACCCTTCCAGATTACTGTTTTCAATCAACCCATTGAGAACTAGGTTAGTTGATGTGCCTATGATGGTGATCATACCCCCAAGAATGGCAAAATAGGAAAGAGGAATCAAAAATTTTGAGGGAGAGATTTTAAAACCCTGTGCTTTGTTGATGACATAAGGAATCAATAAAATAACGATAGGGGTATTGTTAAAAACGGAAGATACGATAGCGACCAAAAGCCCAAAAACCAACAGGAATACCACAGGGTTTTGAATCTTACCAATGATTTTATCTATCAGGCTGCTGATATCCACATACTTATTAATGATGTTTGATATGGAGATAACCATAAATATAATCAGTATGCTTTTATTAGTAGCTGCGTTCAGGATATTGTCAATACTGGTAAAACCTAAAAGTAGAAATAAGATAACCCCTATTACAAAAACAAGTTGAGGTTTGAATTTTGAACGGATCAGTTCAAAAATAAGTAGTCCCAGAATTCCTCCAGTAATTAAAAGTTGGTATTGCTGCAAGAAGTCTTTCAATCTTCGGTATTGGATTTAACTTTGTAAATAGAATTGATAAGCACCTTGAACACCCTCTGTTAATTTTATAGAATAGGTCCACCCTAATCCATTTAACTTCCTCACATCCGTTAATTTTTTCATGGTGCCGTCAGGCTTGTCTACATTGAAGTATAGTTCGCCCTTAAATCCAATTTCACTCTTAATTAGTTGAGCTAAATCCTTGATGGATATATCCTCACCGGTACCTATGTTGATGTGGGTATTGCGAATCTCACGCTCTCCTTTCGAATGGGAGGATTTAGATTCTGAATCAAGTTCAGAATGACGTTGTTCAACAATTTCGTTGAAGTCGCGATTCTCCATAATGAAGACACAGGCGTCAGCCATATCTTCACTCCAGAGAAATTCACGCATAGGTTTGCCTGAACCCCAGATTTCTACTTTTACTTGCGCCCCCTCTAAGCCTCCCCCAGAGGGAGAGGTAACCTGTACTCCGTACTTATTGAGGATTTCCAGTATTTCCTCTTCTGTTGCTTTGCCAGAAACACCTTCAATAGGAAGTTTATCAAGGTCGGTTCTTACCGTCTCCCAATCGTTATTTTCTAAGGCTTTTCCTAAGTGGATCTTTCTAATGAGCGCCGGAAGTACATGGGATTTTTCCAGGTCAAAATTATCATTTGGGCCATACAGATTGGTAGGCATTACCGAAATGAAATTTGTGCCGTATTGTAAATTATAGCTTTCGCACAATTTTATACCGGCAATTTTGGCAATGGCGTAGGGCTCATTCGTATATTCCAACGTGTCCGTGAGCAGGTATTCTTCCTTCATCGGTTGCGGACAATTCTTGGGGTATATACAGGTGCTTCCTAAGAATAATAGTTTTTTTACGCCATTCAAGTAGCTTTGATGTACCACATTGTTCTGTATCATCAAGTTGGCATAAATAAAGTCGGCCCTATAGGTGTTATTGGCTACAATCCCTCCTACTTTGGCTGCAGCCAAAAAGACATACTCTGGTTTTTCCTGTTCAAAGAAAGTTTGAACGGCTTGTGCGTCTGTCAGGTCTAGCTCCTTGTGTGTTCTGTAAACGATATTCGTGTACCCTTTTTCTCGAAGGTTCTTAACGATGGCGCTACCTACAAGGCCACGATGACCTGCTATATATATTTTAGAATCCTTTTGCATGAAAAGATTTTTGCCAAGTGCAAGCTTGGATTCTTAATTATTCAAAATAATTGAAGGTATAATACCCTCCGTCTTTTAGGTATTGATCTTTTTGCATCAATTTGATGTCACTTTGCATCATATCCTTCACAAGGTCTTTCAACTCATACTCTGGAGTCCAACCTAATTTTTCGTTTGCTTTAGTTGGGTCTCCAATAAGTAGATCAACCTCAGTAGGGCGGAAGTATTTAGGATCTACAGCAAGTATTTCTTTGCCTATTTCAACTTGGAAATCAGGGGTAGAACAAGATTTAATATATCCCTTCTCATCAACACCTTCTCCTTTAAATTCTAGCTCGATGCCTACTTCGGCGAAAGCCATACGCACAAAATCCCGCACGGGAGTTGTTTTTCCGGTAGCAATGACCCAATCTTCAGCCTCATCTGCCTGAAGAATCATCCACATCATACGAACGTAATCTTTAGCATGACCCCAATCGCGTTGCGCATCAAGGTTTCCTAAATATAATTTATCCTGTAAACCAAGCGCAATTCTTGAAGTTGCTCTGGTAATTTTACGCGTCACAAAAGTTTCCCCACGAATAGGAGATTCATGGTTAAATAAAATCCCATTACATGCATACATGTCATACGCTTCACGGTAATTCACCGTGATCCAATATGCGTACATTTTAGCAACTGCATACGGGCTACGTGGATAAAAAGGAGTAGTTTCAGACTGTGGTACTTCTTGTACCTTGCCATATAGCTCAGAGGTGGAAGCTTGGTAAATCCTTGTTTTCTTTTCCAGACCCAAAAGTCTTACGGCATCTAAAATTCTTAATGTTCCCAGTCCGTCGGCATTACCGGTATATTCCGGAGTTTCAAAAGAAACCTGAACATGGCTCATCGCTGCCAGGTTATAGATTTCATCCGGCTGAATTTCCTGAATCAATCGAATCAGGTTGGTGCTATCCGTCATATCCCCATAATGCAAGAAGAAATTTCTGTTTTCTACATGCGGGTCTTGATATAGATGATCGATACGGTCAGTATTGAAAAGGGAAGCCCTTCTTTTAAGGCCGTGAACCTCGTAGCCTTTTTTTAAGAGAAATTCACTGAGATAGGCGCCATCTTGGCCCGTAATTCCGGTAATAAATGCAACTTTCATCGGTTGGTAGGAAATGTATTAAATTGATTTATTGAACTGCAATAATAGACTTTACCCTAGCAAAAAACAACTATTCTTGAGGTTTTTAAAGTGGGTTTTAAGAATGGGTCCACGAAAACGATGGAATGAAATTAATATATGATTTATTGTATTTTTTTTAGATACCATATAATATTTTAAATAATTAAATCAAATTTTAATGTACAACCTATGCGGTCTAGTGAAGTTTAATTTTTTAGATATACTAATTGACAAACGCTAAGGGAAATTAAATTAATGATTGGGCTAGTTAGAAGATTAAATTATATTTGCCCAAATAAAAAGTTGAATTTTGAGAAGTCAAACACATTTTCTGGGGTTTTTATTTTTATCCTTTTTTTTAACATTTACCTCTTGTATTTCTAAAAGAGAAGTTCTGTACCTTCAGGATTATCAACAGTTAAATGGATTAAATACTAATGATTACACTACTGTAATCAGACCCGATGATATACTTTATATAAAGGTAAGCTCCTTAAATGAAAGTGCGGCTGCACCCTATAATGCACCAACCTCAGAAAATTCTAGAGGCACGCAGAATTTTGAGGTTACCCAGGGATATCTTGTTGATAAAGAGGGTTATGTGCAACTTCCTGAGATAGGCGCAATAAAGTTGGGTGGATTGTCGAAATCCCAGGCAACTGATTTTCTTCTTGATAAATTAAAAATAGGCCTTAAAGATCCTGTGGTTAATTTAAGAATTTTGAATTATAAAGTCACAATTTTAGGAGAAGTAAGAAGTCCTGGGACATATACCATCAATAGTGAAAGAGTTAGTGTTTTGGATGCAATAGGCCTTGCTGGTGATTTGACCATGTACGGAAAAAGAAATGTGAAGGTTATCCGAAATACCAATGGAGAATACGTAGTAGGCGAACTTGACCTTACCTCACATGATTTTGCAAAAAGTGATTTTTTCTACTTACAACAAAATGATGTTGTAATTGTAGATCCTAGAAATTCAAGAATTCAAAGTGCAGCAGTGGGTAGTAATGCCGGCGTTTTTATTTCGGTAACAAGTGTGTTGATTTCCCTTATTGTGCTTTTCACCAGATTATAAGATTTTGTTGATGAAAGAAGAATCCAGTTTTGCAGATAATTTTGATGATATTTCACTTAAAGAACAACTTGATAGATATTTAAGGCATTGGCCTTGGTTTGTCTTATGCGTCATTTTGGCATTTTGTTGCGCCTTTCTTTATTTAAGGTACACACCATCAGTATATCAATCCCAGGCCAAGATATTAATCAAGGATACCAATAACAATCAACTCTCTGAGTTGGCTGCTTTTGGGGATTTAGGACTGGCGGGTGCAGGCCTGTCTAAATCAGAATTTGAGAATGAGGTGGAAATCATTAAATCAAAAAAGCTCGCCCGTGAGGTAGTGGATGAGTTAGATTTAAATATTCAATATTTCATTGAAGGAGACGTAAGAAATGTAGAGTTGTATTTGAATAGACCATTTGTCCTAAAATTGAATACCTCGCAATATGATATTACAAGTACCTTAAAATTTAAAGTTCATGAAAAGTCTTCTACTACTTTTGATTTGACAATTACAAATACAGATGATAAGGAAACTGAGTATATTAATAAAAAATTTGGAGATAATATCAATTATGAGAAAGTGAATTTTTCACTTGAAAGGCAGAAGAATAAATATAGTGAAATCGAAATTGGAGGGGAATATTTGATTGTTCTAAATCCCTTTGAGAGCGTTGTTAGAATTCTTCAAAGTTCTGTAATGGTTGCTTCAATGGGAGGCAATAGTAGTGTAGTACAGTTAAGTATTTCAACTCCCTTGATGAGTAAAGCAGAGGATATTTTAAATACTCTAATTGACAAGTATAATGAAGATTCTTCTTTCGATAGAAATCAAGTAGCACAAAATACAGCTGATTTCATCGAAAAGCGTCTTGAATTGATAACCTTTGAACTGGATAGTGTTGAAACGGATATGGTTAGTTTTAAAGAAAGCAGGAGATTAACTGATATTGAAACCGAAGGGCAACTATTTTTACAGAGTGCCAGTGAATTTAAGACAAGAAGTTTAGAAGTAGCCACTAAAAAGGAAATTGTAAGTACCTATAGGGAATACCTGGAAAACAGTGACATTAAAACGCTTTTGCCTTCGAATCTTGGACTGGAGGGTAGTGCAGCCTCAACACTTGAAAATTATAATAATCTCGTCATTGAGAGAAACAGGTTGATGACCAGTGCACAGGAGGAAAATCCGGTAGCCATTCAATTGAAAGAGCAAATCAATCAATTGCGAAGTAATTTATTACAAAATCTAAATTCACTTAGCCAATCTATTGCAATCCAGGAAAAGGATTTATTTAAGGAAGAAAATAGATTACAGGGAGAAATAGGGGAAATACCAACTCAGGAAAAAGGGTTAAGGGATATTAAAAGACAACAGGAGATAAAAGAGGCCTTATATTTATATTTGTTACAAAAAAGGGAAGAGACTGCTATTTCCTTGGCGGTTACCACACCCAAGGCTAAAGTTGTTGATGCTGCTTATAGTTCTACCACACCCGTTTCCCCAAAGCCAAAAATCATTTATTTAGGTGCGCTAATTATGGGATTGCTTTTGCCCTTTTTGGTCATCTATAGTAAAGACCTTTTGGACACTAAGATTCATAATAGACTGGATATTGAGAAAATTTTACCCGACGTTCCTGTTATCGGTGAAATTCCCCAGGTTGATAAGGGAGACAAAGATACGATTAAAGCCAATGACCGTTCCGTGCTTGCAGAAGCCTTTAGGATTGTACGTACCAACCTGAGCTATCTGCTGGTCTCGGGTATGGAAGAAAGAAAGATTATCTATATCACCTCTACTATTAAGGGAGAGGGGAAAACCTTTGTAGCCTCTAACTTAGCATTAACCTTGACCAGTGCAGGAAAAAGAATATTGCTCGTGGGAGCCGATATTCGTAATCCTCAGATTCATCGTTATGTTAATAAACCTGAAGGTAAGGGGTTGTCTGAATTTCTTTTTGATGATAAAATCTCCCATGACAGTATTATCAATGAAGTGGATATACACCGTCAAAAGTTTGATGTTATCCTCTCCGGCCGTATACCTCCTAATCCTGCAGAGCTTCTATTGAGCAACAGGTTTAAAGATTTATTAGGAAATGTAAAAAATGAGTATGACTACGTATTGGTGGATACGGCGCCTACCATGTTGGTAACCGATACCCTGCTTATCAGTCAGTATGCCGACTTAACCGTATATATTACAAGAGCTGAATTTACCGAGAAAAAATTACTGAATTATCCTAAGGAACTTGAGGAGACAGGAAAATTGAAAAATGTAGCCTTTTTGGTTAACGATGTAAGCCAGGCTAACTTTGGCTACGGCACAAAATATGGGTATGGCTATGGGGTGGAAAAAAAGAAATGGTATGAACAGCTCTATGCAGCTTTCCAGACCCGTTCCAAGTTTAGGGATTAAACGTCTCCCGCGTTTTTGAAATCAAACCTTCAATGGCCGGTACGTATTTGGCCGTTAATTTCATATTCTTTAAACTGTTTATATGGCGCATGTGATGCACGTCACTACCTATAAAATCATAATAACCGTCTTCAATAAACTTGTAGGCGGTTTTTTTTGTGCTAGAACCGTAGTAGTCTGAAAGGGCGAGCATATTGAGCTGGAATAGGCATCCCCTTTGTTTTAGGTCTGTATATTTTGAGAAATCCTGATGAAGATAATTGTAACGTTCAGGATGTGCCAAAACAGGGATATACTCCTTGCTCGTGATATCAAATATGATTTCATCCAGGTTAATGGGAGGCTGTAGATAAGACATTTCAACAAGCACATACCTATCCCTCAACGGAAGGATTTCCCCCTTCTTTAAAATATCCTGAAAATGCCCATCCATCATATATTCTGATGAAGCGCTTAATTTAAAATGAATGTCATTTTCTTGCAGGGCTTTTAAAAGCCCTTCTTTTGCCGTGTTAATGGTGAGTGGGGTATTGGCATAATATTCATTCATGGTATGCGGGGTACTTATGCTTCCGCCAAAGCCTATCTGCATCAATTCTTGAATGAGTTGAATAGCAATGTCAACATCAGGAGCACCATCATCCAGCCCGGGCAAGAGGTGATTGTGTATATCGACAAAACCATCAAATAAATCAGCTATAAAAGTCTTTTTGGAAAATAAGTTGAGCATACCCATGTTTTAGTCAAAGGTAAAAATTGTATTTTTCATCTTTTATGGAAATACGTAATATCAATATAAAAATCGTGAAAAGAATTATATTCGGCCTCAGCCTTTTTATGACCGCGCTTCTCCAAGCACAAGGAACATTTGAAGGTTCAGCTCAGGCCAAGGGAATCATAAGTACGGACGACGAAATCCCATTTTGGCTTTATTCAAACCAACGGGGAAGGCTAGACCAGCAGACTACGTTCAATGCCCTGGCCCAGCTAAACTATAATTACCTGTTTAATGAGAATAGTGAACTGGAATTGGGCGGTGGGCTTTTGTATAAAAATGGCCTATGGGATGACGTTTATATTGATGAAGCCTATGCCACCTATCGTTACAAGACCTTTGAAGCTGACCTGGGTGTAAAGCAAAGACCAGAAAAATATATGGGACTCTCCAGTGTGGGCGGCGATGTGTTGTGGAGCAATAATGCCATGGCCATTCCCGGTCTACGCTTGCAGTTAACTGAACCCATCAAGATTTTTAACTGGATGTACACCAAAGCCCAGATTGCACATTATGAACTCAATGACGACCGTTTTGTTGAAGGTGCAAAAATTCATTTTAAAAGTTTTTATCTCGATCTTAGGTTAACACCACGCGATATCATTTCAGGAGAACTGCAGCATTATGTACAGTGGGGTGGTACTTCACCGGTGTATGGTAAATATCCTGAAAACTTCGGGGCTTTTATCGATGTGTTTTTGGGTAGCGAGGGTGGAAGTGATGCTTCAGGGCCTGACCAGGCTAATGCAGCAGGAAACCACTTGGGCTCCTATGAGTTCAATTACAGGCGTTCTGGGGAGGTATATGATTTCACCTTTTATCATCAATCCTTGTTTGAGGATAGTTCAGGACGCAACCTGAACAACTTCCCCGATGGAGTTTGGGGACTCTTTTTTGATTTTCATGATGGGGAACTTCTTAAGGGACTGAATCTTGAATATGTACAAACGGTTTCTCAAAGTGGAAGATATGGATCTACTTCTGGTCTATCGGGTACTTTTAGTGGCGGCGACAACTATTTTATAGGCAATCAATATGCTTCGGGATGGACGTATCGCAATCAGATAATCGGGTTGCCCTTTACTTTTAAGGAAGAAGATGGTCACCCATTTACCAATAGCAGGAGCTATGTTTTTCACGCCGCAGCAACCGGACATTTCTGGCAGCTGGATTATAAGGCAAAACTTTCGTACGTGGAAAATCTAGGGACGTATGGCCAGCCGCTAAACCCTCATGAAAAGGCAATTTATTCCTATGGTCAACTCATTTACCCAACAGAAAACTACGGAAATTTTTCCTTAGAGGCCGGCCTAGACCATAGCAATACCAGGAACACTACGGCAGGGCTTTCCGTGGGATATCAATATGCTTTTTAGGCTTTCGCCAAATCAAAACCGATAAGCGAGGTACATGCCTTTGTATTCTGGGCTTATTATAGGTGAAAAGCCAAAAGCATCGTTTTTCTTTTTGTGGAGTTCAGGCACTAAAATCCCTGTAGTTGCACCCAGTACATAGCCTAGTGCGACATCAGATAAGAAGTGTTGACCTGCCTTGAGCCTCAAGGCTCCTATGGCTGCGGGTATGGCCGCAGCTCCCGTCCAGAGTATCCATTTGCCCTCTGCCTCGGGATGAAAATCACTATATACCTTAGCCGCAAAAAAGGTTGCGGTGGCTGCAGCTGCCGTATGTCCAGAATAAAAGGAGCGTGTATTTGTAGATTTTGTACGGGTTTCTATGCTTATATCATCACTATATGCACGGGGACGTATCCTATCGGTCAGGCCGGCACTCATGGTAAATAAGGCTGCAGTAGTTGCCAAGGTCTCTACATACATCAACCCTATTTGCCCAAAGTTGTCATTCTCCCGGTCATTGACAAGCATCATGGCCACGGGCACGGCAAATGAAACCGCAAAGGGAATATCACTGATTTTACTGGCTTGCTCGTCA
>CEQG01153029.1_pt1 | contig 13529 bp, 7 predicted proteins | sample 350301 | NCBI WGS metagenome assembly CEQG01 (sample SAMEA2621242, study PRJEB7988) | marine metagenome | isolation source: saline water (ENVO:00002010), including | reverse complement strand
TGACAGCCTCAATACCCCGCATGATAAAGACTATAACAAGATCATTATAAGCGATGACCTAGCACCGTTTACCAAGCTTCTCAATGAGCATGCTTATTTACAGGTGCAGGAGGATGGTTATTCATATAATAAAGGGGATTACAACAAATATTTTAATATAAAATATGCAAATGCCATAGGCTTTAACCAATTGTTTACCGCCCAGGACAATGCGGTCATGTTTATCTATGATCCTGGTCATGATGAAAAAATACTGTACAACCTTATTGATGAGGTTGATGGCCAATATTTGAGCAACACGGGCAACCTGGTACTATCAAGCCCAGAGAACGCCTATTTTTTCAGCTTAAAGAAGGACGATGCTGATGTTGATCAAGTTGAACTGGAAACCGGTTTTGACGCGGTATGGAACAAGTACCGTATTTTTATTGTATTTGGCCTTTTTGTCTTGATGGTGGTATTGCTCATCTATGTTTTTCAAAAGTCTCAGGAATCTAAAAAGAACATCACTGATGAAAACTAGATGTATATGCCTTATCGTGATCTTTATGGGGGCACTTACCATGCTTAAGGCCCAGGAAGGGGCTGTGCAGGTCACCACACCACATGCAATATCACGGGACACCACAAGAGTGATCAACCCGTGGCAACAATCTAATGGCGAGATATTGATATCACCATATATAAGCCATTACAGTGCTACTTCATTTAGGGATACTGATGGTAATAAAACAGATTTTTCAAATGATGGAAAGTACAGCAATTACAACCCCAGGATATATATAAGCCTACCCATCTTTTCTGACAAGCTCAACCTCATTGCATCCATACCCTATTTTACCAGCAAGTATGATGACGCAACGGTAAAGAACAGTAATGCAGACCTGGGAGATATAGAGATAGGGGGTAGGTTCAATATTACCCATTTTGGCGATAATTACCTCATGGGCGCCCTGATAGCTTACCTTCCCGCTTACAGTAATACAGAAGCACCCTTTACAGGATATGAGCTTTTTGGGCTGGAGGGCCGCATAATTTTGGGCGGTACCTTAAAGTTCCTGGGAGATTATAACAATTTTCATAAGGTTGAAGTGGGCTTGCGGTACTTCTTTCCAGAAGACCCCGTGCAATTGCGTTTTTTGATTTCAGAAGGTTACAGGATAACGCAGAGGTTCCTGGTTCTGGGTGAACTGGATGGTATGTTTTCCTTTAGCGACAATGCTTCATTTTTTGTAAACAACCTGCAGTCTATTGCAGAGTATAACATGATCAAGGCATCGTTGAATTTGGGATATGATTTTTCGCCCACCTTCTCACTATATGCCGGCGTTTTTCATGACATCTATAATAGAAATGCTGCCATAGGTAAGGGATATCAGGCTTTTGCAGTGATTAAACTAAATTGATATGCGGCAGTTTCATAGAAATGAGCTCTTCTTAAAATCACAGCTGCTTCAGGAAAATGAATTTTTGAAGGTAGAACGGCTCGCGGTTGAGCTGAACAAATCTTTCTTGAAAATCGCCTTGAACTATGCTTTTGTGTCCAGGTTGTACTACAAGCAACTTTTAGAAAAAGAAGGGGTCGTACTCTATCAATTTGATTATGAAAACCTAGAAAAAGTAAAGGATAACCTTACTAAGGAAGACCTTGATTTTCTACTTGACCATAACCTGTATCCCATAAAAACGACCGATGGAAAGGTTGACATGGTAAGTGCTGACCCCTCAGATTTTATTGTCATCACCAAGTTCAAAGAGCGTTTTTTACTGGAGGTCAATGAAATTCACATTGCAGAAGACCTGGATATTGTAAAGGCCCTGCACATGGCCTATGGTGATGAATTGTTGCACAAGGCTGTTTTTGACCTGTATGAGCGGGACAACAAGAGTTCGGCACTGGAGACATTTACCTCGCGACAACTTATCGTGCTGGGTATTTGTGGGGTGGTATTGTTGATTTTATTGTTCATTTTTCCCGTCAATACGATCATAGGTATCAACCTGGTCATTAACCTTTTTTTGCTGTTTGCCATCTCATTTAAGTTCATGCTCACCGTTGTGGGCGCAAAATCTGAAACCGTAAAGAAAATTTCACCGGCAGAACTGGGCAATTACCCGGATGAAGAACTACCTATCTATACCATACAGCTACCTGTCTTTAAAGAGTCTGAGGTAATCTATAAGCTTGCCTATAACCTGCAAAACCTGGATTATCCCAAGAAAAAACTGGATGTAAAACTATTGATTGAGTCAGATGACGAGGTTACCTTCAATGCAATCAAAAACCTTAAATTTCCCTGCATATTTGACCCCGTGGTCGTGCCCTATGCACAGCCCAAGACAAAACCCAAGGCCTGTAACTACGGCCTTCACTTTAGCAAGGGTAAATACCTCACTATTTATGATGCTGAAGACATACCAGATAGTGACCAGTTGAAGATGGTCAATGCACTTTTTCATAAATTGCCAGAAGAATACATCGTGGTACAATGTGCCCTCAACTACTTCAACAAGACCGAGAATTTCCTTACCAGGATGTTCACCCTGGAGTATTCATACTGGTTTGATTATATGTTGCCGGGGCTTGACGGCCTGGGGGTGCCCATACCGCTGGGTGGTACCAGCAACCATTTTAAGTTTGACAAGCTCATGGAGCTGGGCGGTTGGGATGGTTTTAATGTCACTGAAGATGCAGATCTAGGAATCCGGGCCTATGCAAAAGGATACAAGGTCACGGTGCTTGATTCTACTACCTATGAGGAAGCCAACAACGCCTTCTATAACTGGATACGTCAACGCTCACGCTGGATCAAGGGCTACATGCAGACCTATCTTGTGCACATGCGCAACCCCAGAAAACTTTTAAAAGAAGTAGGGTGGAGCGGTTTTTTTGGTTTTCAGTTTTTTATAGGCGGTACGTTCTTTACCTTTTTAGCATACCCATTATTGCTACTGTTGCTGTTGTTCTATTTTATTTCAACGCTTGACGTTACCGCAAACTTAATGGGATTGGGTACCACCACAGGGGTGCAAAAGTTCTTTAAGCTCGTGTTTCCAGACTGGGTAATCATCATTTCGGTATTTAATTTCTTTGCCGGCAATTTATTGATGATCTATATTAATATGATAGCTGTCTTTCGACGAAAGTCATATAGCCTTATCCTCTTTGCCATCGCAAACCCAGTGTACTGGCTCATGCACTCCATATCCTCTTACAAGGGGCTGTTTCAGTTGATAAGCAAGCCCTTTTACTGGGAAAAGACAAACCACGGCCTCACAAAGGCCCATAAACAGGAATCTGTATGAGGTGGAGGTCATTGCTTGTCATGCTTGCCATAGGGCTGTTCTACACCGTGTATTACTGCATTGTGGGTATTTATGCCATCCAGGAGGGATACCTCAATTATGAGCACCTTTTTGTGGCAGATAAGCTGCAGTTGCTCTTCACGACTGATATAAAGACACTTGAACTGTTTTATTTTACATATCCCGTACTTGAACAGGTCATGGCCATACCGGCAGGATTTGTTGACCCCGTGCTGGCCCCCGTGATAACCTCATCCATCGTGATGGGGGGCTTTGCTGCTTATATTGTAGTAAAGCTTTTTAAACTGGGCCTCAAGTTTTTTTCATGCATGGCCACGGCTTATTTTTTATGTAGCCCCATCATGGTCTTCCTGGCCATTTCGGGCACATCGCTTTATCTGTACCTGTTGCTGTATTTTCTGTTCTTTCATTATGTCTTTAAATATGCGCGAGACCTTACGACATATAATTTTGTCATCATAAGCATTTGTCTATCTGCATTTGTATTTCTTGATTATTCCTTTTTATGGATAATCGTCTTTATGGTCCCGCTGGTGTTTTTGTTCAGTATTTACAGTGACCCGCTGCTAAAGCCCAACTTTGTTGCGATTTTTAATCAAATCACCCAGAGGAGCGATAAGATCAAGCAACTGGTGGGCAGGTTTCTCTCCAGTTATCTCGTCATTGTGTTTACCCCCTTGATAAGCTTGCTTTTTTATCTCTTGATAAACTACTGGTTTACGGGAGAGGCTTTTTATTTTGACAAGACCTTTACTTCGCGCTGGCATCAGTACGGCTTGTTGAACTATACCTTTGAGGGTTCGCTTATAAAAGATAGTTTTACAGTGGGTTATGTGCTAAGGTCCATCTTGTTCTTGTGCCCCTTTTTTGTAACGGCATTGTGGCTGGGCAGGCGCAGGCTGCTCTTTCAGTACACCATGGTCATGGTGCCGTTGTGGCTCATCTTCAGCAAGAATTATGATGGCACACAGTTTTTCTCACTGCACATCTTACTTATCATCACGGCTTCGGGGATTGCGGGGATAATACACTTGTTCCAGACCTCATTGCTGCAAATCTTCAAGGCAAAGTGGACAATGCCACTGGTGATCTTGTTGGTTTTTGGGTTTACCCTTACGGGGGAATTTTATTATTTCAGATCGACCCATAGTGCGGTGGAGAAAAAAATGGTCAACTTGGTACTCCAGCAAAAACTTGATGATGAGATGAATGCCTTTATGGATATGGCAGGCTACATCAAGGAAAATACCCGGCAGGATGAGGCAATACTTGCAGACAATGCCATTTTTTACCCCACCATGGCCGTGACAAGGGATGATGTGCAATATGTAGATCAATTTACAGATGTATATTACTCTGCACTGCAATCACCCATGTTGTATGCCCATTACCTCCTGGTAAGCAATCCCAACTCCATCTATCAGGACCGGGACCAGATGCGCGCGGTATTCCTGCAAAAGAGTGCCTCGTTGAAAATACTGTATACAAACGATTTTTTTTCGCTGTATAAGCTTGACAACCCCCCCAGTTCAAAATTGACCTATGCAAGAAGAAAATAACACAAATGATGACAGGACAATCAACATCCTAGTTGTTGAGGATAACCCGGTGAATGTTTTTTTGGTGAAAACCATAATACAAAAATTATTGCCCAGGGTTGCCCTCATCCATGCAGAAAATGGAGTGGAGGCCATCACTAAATTCAAGGATCATGCCCTAGACTTGATATTTATGGATCTTAACCTCCCCATGATCAATGGCCTGGAAGCAGCGTATGAGATCAGGCAACTGGAAAATAGTGATGAACACGTGCCCATTATTGTCCTTAGCGGCGAAAGAAAGACCGATGTGCGCGCAATGGAAATGACTGATGACATAGATGATTATATATCAAAACCCCTGCGCATCGATGCCATGCGCAAAATCATATCAAAATACCTCAATGGAGCTGCTAAAATTATTGAATTGTCATAATTTAGAACCCATTTCACTTATAAAATAGTTTAAGGCTCAATTTGTTGCGTTTTTTTAAAAAAATTAAATGCTTTTTTGATAATGTTAAAAACATATAAAAGTTATTTTAGCGCATATCTTTAACTCCTTTTGAGGTTGCGTTCACACTAAATCACAGCCATTGATATTTGCACATAAAAATAAGATGCAAGCACCATATCCCCCGTCTTTTTATGCGTTGGGGGACAATCCCAAGGCCTTTCGGTTCATGCAGGAGCATGGCCTGTTTGGGATGATATATGTGGCAAGTCTTGAGGAGCATTCCTGGTATTTAAATCCAGCACTGCTTTCACAACTAGGGCTTGCACCCCGGGACCACGATGGTTATGTGCAGGAGCATAAAAAGGCGATAAATGATTTTATAGATAAAACGGGTGAAGGTGATAGCCTGCTCAAGCTAATGGATTCTAACCAGCAAACCGTGTTGTTTCATTGCAAGGGCATGAGGCTGGGGGATGATCAAATGATATATGGCTGTTATGATAAAATTACTAGCGAAGAGGCCCCACAATCTGAAATCCAGCGATACCGCCATATCCTGGATGGCACCTCAATAGGCATCTGGGAATGGAACATACAGACGGGCGAGGTTACCTTTAATGAAGAATGGGCCAACGTACTGGGCTATACCCTTGAAGAATTGGAGCCATACAATGAAGATCTATGGAAGTCCTTAAGCCATCCCGAAGATTTTAAAATGTGCGAGGACCTGCTCCAGGAACACTTTGACAATAAAACCGACCTGTACCAGAGCGAGGCTCGTATGAGGCATAAAAACGGGCAATGGGTGTGGGTCTATGACCAGGGCAAAGTGGTAAGCTGGAAAAATGGTAAGCCACAATGGATGACCGGCTACCACCGGGAAATCACGCAGGCAAAACTTGAAAAGGAAATCAAGAAAACCTTTATTGACCAGGCTCCCGGTGCCATTGCCATGTTTGACAAAAACCTAAACTACCTGGCAGTTTCCGCTCAATGGCTCAAGGATTATGAAATCAGTGATCCCATAATAGGCAAGAACCATTATGAAGTCTTCAACATCCCAAAAAGGTGGAAGGATATTCATAAAAAATGCCTTAAGGGCGAAACCCATGAGTCTGAAGACGATAATTTTATAGGACCTGATGGTGAAGTACAATACCTGAAATGGCAGGTAAAGCCGTGGTATGGCAATCAGGGCGAGATAGGGGGTATCATCATGCAGACCACAAACCTAACACCTATTAAAAAACTTGAAATTCAACGCCATAGGGATAGGCAGTTGATGGGCTCAGTATTTAATACAATGGACGTGGGTGTCGTGGTATGCAATGAACATGGTGAGCTTACCTTTTTTAACAATGCCACGAGAAAATGGCATGGCATCCCGACTATGAAGGTGCCTCGGGAAGAACTATCAAGTTATTATAACCTGTATTATGAAGATGCCACCACCCCTTTAAAAGAAGAGGATATCCCGTTGTTAAAGGTCTTGAACGGTGTTCCTTTATCCAAGAACGAGGTAATTGTGATCAAGTCCACTGTGGGAACAAGGTATGTAAAGGTTAAGGGAGAACAACTTTTTAACAAAGATGGTAAGCTTACCGGCGCTGCCGTGACCATGTATGACATCACCAGCGATATCGAGGCCAGGGAAAAATTAAGGATAAGCGAAGAAACCTTCAGGGGTAGTTTTGAACATGCGGCTATGGGTATGGCCCTGGTCTCGACCACGGGCAAATGGATCAAGGTCAACAACAAAGTGCCGGAAATCTTTGGGTACACCGAGGAAGAACTCTTAAAAATCACCTTTCAGGATATAACCCATCCCAATGACCTTAACAAAGATTTAAAGCATTTTAAAAAACTACTTGATAATGAGAGCAACAACTATCAGATAGAGAAGAGGTACTTTCATAAAAGTGGTGAGATCATCACGGCGCTTTTATCAGTCTCCATAGTGCGCAATGAAGAAGATGAGCCTCTATTTTTTGTCTCACAGATACTGGATATTACCGAATTAAAAAAATCAAGGACCTCCCTGGAGCAGATCTTGCGGGTCACCAAGAGCCAGAACGAGCGATTGAAAAATTTTGCGCATATCGTGTCTCATAACCTGAGGTCACATTCTGGTAACTTTGAAATGCTCTTGAACATATTGCTAGAAAACAATCCCACCTATGGAGATGACCCTATAATCAACATGTTAAAAACGGCCTCAAATCAATTGAGCGAGACCATAGAACACCTTAATGAGGTTTCTGCCATAAATACGAATAAAGACCTTGTCCTGCAGCCCCTCAACCTTAAAGAATATATAAGCAAGGTAATAGATGGTATTGCGGGCCTTATACGGGAAAACCATGTGGAGGTCATTGATAAGGTCACTTCACAGTGGAACGTCATGGGCATACCGGCATATCTAGAAAGTATAATTTTAAATTTTACCACAAATGCCATAAAGTACAGGTCTGAAGAGCGGGATTCATTTGTGAAGTTCTCTTGTAAAAAGCAGGATAAATACCTGGTACTTTCCATTGAGGATAATGGTATGGGCATAGATCTAAAAAGAAACCAGGGTAAGATTTTTGGGATGTACAAAACCTTTCACAGACACCAAGATTCAAGGGGTATAGGTTTGTTTCTTTCTAAAAATCAAATAGAGGCCATGGGCGGAAAGGTAAGTGTGACCAGTAAGGTCGATGAAGGAACTATTTTCAATATATATTTTAAGCATGAAAAAAATTGACATTGCATGTATCATTGATGATGACCCCGTTTTTGTCTTTGGGGCACAACGTATGATGGAGATCACCAGTTTCTGTAAGAGCATTATGGTGTTTCCCAATGGGCAGGAGGCAATCAATGCACTAGAACCCTTGATGACATCAAATAGCGACAATATCCCTGATGTGATCCTGCTGGACCTTAACATGCCCATAATGGATGGATGGTCATTTCTGGATGCTTTTCTAGAAATTCCGTCTGAAAAAAATGTGACCATCTATATCATTACCTCTTCAATAGACCCAGCAGATACTGAAAAGGCTAAATTATATGAGGGCAACCTGAGAAATTACCTCATAAAGCCCATTAGCAAAGCTAAACTGGAATCTATTTTAACCGATATGCAAAACATATAAGGTCGAGGTAAATCCTGGTACCACAAGATTGGATAATAAATGAGAACCCTGCAAGATTCATATCGCAAGGTTTTATTGTTATGCCTGTACAAGCGGCTTTTGTGTTATTTATTGAACCAATAGGTCATTTTGAGGGTCAGGGACCATATATTTCCCTCAAGTGGGGCTATACGTTCATTATTCGTGTAAACGAGAAAAATATCTGAAGCTGGGGCATACCTCCATTGAAACCTGGAATTAAGGTTGAAGTTTTTGCTTTGCTCATTGTACTGAAATAGCGTGGACCAAAAGAGCTTGTTTGTAAACGTAATATCTGCTTCAGCACCTGCCAACCAAAACTCCGTAGTGTTCCACGGGCTGGGTAGGTCAATCTTGTTATAGCTGGCCGTTGCTGCCAGGCTGGCATAGGGCTGAATGCGATATCCTATCTGGGAGCTTACATTAGTGCGCGAGCCGCCCTCATAATACCGCCCCAATCTTCCATAAAAGGTATATGTAAAAAGACTTTTAGGCCTGGAATTGTACTCCCAGTTAAACCCATTCCAGTAGTGGCGGGTTCCTGTGGCTAGTTCTGGTTTATTGGTATTTGTGGGGTCAAAGGGGGTAAGCAGTTCTACAAACTCGTTAAAATAATTGACCTCAAGTGAACTGCGGTTCAAGAAGTTGACCTCATAGCCCAGTACGCTCACATAATCTGTAGAATGAAAATCTGGGTCAAAATAATATTGACCAAAAAACTTGGGGCCATGGCTTACTACAATTTCGCTTTCGGGCAAAAAGAGGTAGCCCAGCGAACCATTAAAGCTTATATAATTGTTGCGGGGCACATAGCCCACCTCTGAGACAAAATCCCTTGATACGTATTGTTCCTGTATGCGCCAGTTCCATTTTCTACTGCTGTAGGCAAGATGTGCTCCCTGAGAAAAGCCGTCATAAGAATCTTCTGGGCCAAAGGATTTCAACATAAAAAGTTTACCGGTGTAGGCATTGTCCCGGGATGCCAAGTTGTACTCCAGGCCCAGGTTTCTGTTGTATTTGGTATATCTTGTTTGCAAGCTATCTGCCAGGCCATCATAATCAAAAGACTCCTTGTTTACCATCATCAGGCCTATACTTGAACGTGAAAACACCTTCTGCTGCAACGAGAGCACGGCAAAATTTTGACTGGGCAATCCCGTTTCATCTACCTTTTCCGTTTGCATATCCATCAATCCCAGGCGCAGGTTTCTATTGAGGTTTCCGCTAACGCGAGCGCCGGCAATGATGGGTACGCCCAGGCCTATGCGACGGGAAAAGAAGGGCCTGATGTTATCATACCCAAAACTTGCAAAAAGGTCTGCATTCTCCAGAAAAAACTGCCTTCTTTCAGGAAAAAACAATTCAAACCTATCAAGATTGGCCACTTGTCTATCCACCTCAACCTGAGAAAAATCTGGGTTGATGGTCAGGTCCAGGTTAAGGGATGATGAGAGCCCCAGCTTGACATCTCCACCTACCTTAAATTGGTCATCATAGTTTTTTCCGGGTATGGATGAATTTCCCACGGTGCCCAGCACATAGGGTATGAGTGAATAGTTAAGTCCCTGTTTAGGGGGTGCATCATCCCATACAAGTTTTCCTGTATAGGCCAGGGATGCCGTGGGAAATTGCCGGGGTATGGGCGTCCAGCTCGATTTTTCATTTGTACTCAGGTCCAGCCTAGAGAAATTGATTCCCCATTCTTTCACTCCTTTTTCATACCGTATGGATTTAAAGGGTATTGCCATCTCCACGACCCATTTATCATCATAGTTCTGCACTTCAGACACCCATTTACTATCCCAGTTTAAATCAACACTACCACCATTGTACATGGTGCCATCCCACTGGGCACCATAGGCATTTGCACCAAAGCTGAACCCCGTGGTCTGATTGTTAAAGGGGTCCATGAACAATAAAAAATTATCATTTGCACCAAAACTGAAATCCCGTCTCAGCGACTCAACTACATACGTATTGCCAGGGGTCTTGAAAAACGTGGCGAGAAGATAGAGGTGTTTATCGTCATACGTCATTTTTACCTCTGAGGGTTGCGTGGCCTTGCGGTCATCCATGGGCAGGACCATAAAAAAATCCTTTGCTGCCTCAACAGTTTGCCAGGTCGCCTCATCACCTATGCCATCTATGGTCATGGTCTCGTTGGTCCTGGTGATGTCAAGGGTATAAGCTGCGTTTTTCTTTTGTGCATTTGCATGCGAAAAAAAAAGCATGATAAGAGGCAATAGGGTAAGGTTTCTCAATTGAAGCTCTATGATGGTTAGTGAGCTAAAAGTAATAAAATCCTTAAATTTTAGAAATTTTTTAAATTAAGGGCCATGTTTTAGCAATGTTTTGAGATTCTCTTAAAATCAGGGATATGGTACACCAGCACCAGGTATCATTTATCATATCTCATTGTGGCCCATGCCCATACCCCTTTTGGGGAAGGTATCTTGTTTACGTGCAGGGGGGTACCAAATGGTATCAAATCCTATAATTGGTATTCTGGACTGTTTTGTTTTGGCTTAAAGCCAAAACAAAAAATATCTAGAACTTGAACCCCATCATAAAGATGATTCGTCCTCCTTCTTGGCTGTTGTAGTATCCTATATTACCCGTAAAGGCCTGGAAACCGTTGATAAAAATCGAACCTCCATAACTGTTGTGCCACTGGGTTGAATTATCATTATCCAGCCAGACCCTACCATAATCAAATCCTGCGGTGACCCCCAGGCGTATGGGTATAAAATGTGTCTTGAACTTGGTTATGCCCACGCGCAGGTCAGTAGATTGATAAAAAGAATATTTACCATTAAAACGTTCGTAACGATACCCCCTTATCGTGGTGTTGCCACCCACGGTCGCCCCATGGTAAAACTCATAATTATCACCCAATATGGCCTTACCGCTTATCATGGTTGCCAGTACGGCAGCACCGCTAGGGTGCAGGGGATAATCAAAGGAAACCGTGGGCTGTACATAGGCAAACTCATTGTTGTTCCCGTCAATATTCTTTTTATAGCCGGCCACAAGCCCCAGTTCCATCCCACGGCGTATAAAGGCAAGCTGCCCGGGTTTGTTCTTGAATTGAAAACCCACTTCGGCACCGGCATATTTTTGCGCATCAAAAAGTGCATCATCTGCAGCAAAAGCATTAGTGGTGATATTGCCCGGGTCGCGGTCCACCTCATATGATTCTATGGATGGCTTAAAATAAAAACTATAGCCCAGGGCGTCTTTCCATATCAGGGAAGGGGCGAGGCTTATTTGGCTTACGCCAATCCTATTGTAGTCCATATCCACGGCATCATCATCATAAGTGGTCTCATTACCTTCACCAAAATAATTGATGGCATACGTGGGGGTGGTAAATTTGGCTTCAAGGCCAAAGTTCCAATTCTTGAAAATATGTGCAAATTCTCCATTGTATTGTACTGAGAACCCCTGCGTAGCCGAATGATAACGGGCATCTAGGGTGTGCTGTGCAGAAAATGGGTTGTTAGTCAAACCATATTTTGTAAACGTGCTCGCAAGGCCTATCTGCAGGCCGTCATCTGCATCAAAGGCAATGGCGGGCATAAGGATATCCTCATTGTATTTTTTCTTTTCGGGGTTGTAGGTGTTGATGTCATAAGAATCCACCAGCCAATTCTTGCCCACATTTTTTAACGTGTTCTTCTTGCTTTTATAATCATAGACCTTTGTCCCGTTCTTGTTGACAAAATCATAGGTATCGTTGTTTTCGCCACCCAGGATATTGAGCCGTATGTATCTTGAGCCTTCGCCCTCGACCTCAAAGGTATCTTTACCATCCAGGCCATAAATCCAGATTTCACCAGTTTCATCCTTTGTATATTCATTGTCAAAAACAAGCTTTCCATCTTCATTGATGATTTTTATCTGGGTAATGCCATCTGGCTTTCGGGTGATTTTGAAGGTATCGTCATCCTCTGTACCCAGTACGGTTTCATACTTTTTTATAAAATCATAATACGCTTTTGCGAAAGTGGTAACGTTGTCCCTTCGTGCCTTGAGGTCTTTTTTTATCTGTGCAATGCTTTCATCTTGCGTATCGCGTGGCAATGCGGCAAAGGCTGCATCTATCTTGTCATCTGTAAGGTTGTTCTTTATGTATTCAGATTGCCTTTTCCAGTCTTCCCAGTGTGCGGTATTTATAAATGCCTTGTCCAGGTAGAACGCGTAATAATTGAGCCATTTCACATTCTTTATTTTTGGTCCATAAGACTGCATGGGCCTAAAATCTGGAACGCCAAACCTTAACAGGCTAATCGCCACTCCATCATATTTAGGAAAAGCCTGGTCCCTGTCACGCGGAATGGTCTTGTAGGTCTTTGAACCATCTTCCTGCTCAAATTCTGCCCAGCGCCACTGGTCGCCATGCCTGTCCCAGTCCCCCAAGAGCATGTCCATCAAACGGGCACGTATGTACACATCCTCATCAATCTTAATATCTTTTGACTTCCTGATGTCCAGTAACATATCTGTTGTGCTTATGATGTCATCAGCATCGCCAAAATCCTTGAATCCCTTGTTTTCATCGCCCACGTGTTCCTCGAGCATGTACAGTTTGTCACCATAATCCTCATTGTAGATTCCCAGGTTTTTTTGTTTGGGCAGGTAGTACAGTTTAGGGTTTGCATGGTAGATGTTTACAGCTTCCAGGATATCATTGACTGCAAAGGGGGCATAAGGTTGTGCAGTGGTGTAGTAGTCCTGCACTAGGTCTTCGGCAATACTACCTTCCAGATAATCATATACGTAATGGTCTTTGATGAAGGATTGTAAAAAGCGCAGGGCGCTTTTCTTAATCTCGCGCAGGGTATATTCATGATCATCATCTCCCTTGATGCGCAGGGACCTAGACTGGTGGCCACCGCCTTCTTGAATAGCAACGGGATTGCCGGGAAGGGTATCTATAAACAGGACCGGTACTTCTATGTCCCGGCTGTAGACATCCCTATAATGGTCTCCCCACAGCCATTTGTAAAACCCGCTTTTCTGGGTATCTTCCTTGGTGTATATGGAGGC
>CEQG01121692.1_pt1 | contig 13556 bp, 11 predicted proteins | sample 350301 | NCBI WGS metagenome assembly CEQG01 (sample SAMEA2621242, study PRJEB7988) | marine metagenome | isolation source: saline water (ENVO:00002010), including | reverse complement strand
TTGATTCTCATATGTATCCTTCAATGGATTTTATGGAGTCTTTCGACAAAAGAGATACAAACAAACCCTATTTCTTGTGCGAGTATGGTCATGCGATGGGTAACGGCATCGGGAATCTCAAGGAATATTGGGAATACATGGAGAACGAATCTAAGCGCATGATAGGCGGTTGTATTTGGGACTGGGTTGACCAAGGTCTTGTGAAATACGGCGGACCGCAAGATGAATATTTGTATGGTGGTGATTTTGGCGATACGCCAAACGACCAGGATTTTGCTGATAATGGTATTGTAACTCCAGACCGCAAGCAAACCGCAAAATTGCACGAAGTAAAAAAAGTGTATCAGTACATCAAGATATCGCCAGCTGATTTGGCAAATGGCTTGGTCAATATCAAGAACACCTACGATTTCTTAAACCTTGATGAATTCTCTATCCATTGGAAAGTGCTTGAAGACGGTAAAATGATAGAGCAAGGCAAGCTTGCACCGCAAGACATCGCGGCAGATAGCAGTAAGGATATCAAAATTCCGTTTACAGGAAATTATGGCAACGACCATGAATATTTGCTGAATATTGAGTTCGCTACCGTGAATGACCATCCTTGGGCAAAAGCCGGTCATGTGCTGGCTTCAGAGCAATTGAGAATCACAGAGCGTACCGCAATTCCTGAGATAAATCTGGACAAACTCGCTCCTATCACGAGCAAGCAAACGGATGATTCCATTATCCTGAGCGGTGAAAATTTCAAACTTAATTTTGATAAAAAATCCGGTGTGATTTCTTCTCTTTCCTTTGATGGTAAAGAAACGATTCATGCGGGCGAAGGGCCACAATTCAACTGGTATCGCAGCGTTTCAAACGACAAATACACAGACCAGAATTACTATCCCACACAAGAAAAGGTTGTGAAAAGTGATTTCGCTTTAAGCGAAAACAAAAAATACGCGACTATCACATTGACAAAAAATGTGACAATTGAGAAAGGTGGCCAACCGGTAAATCTGGATTATGACATTACTTACACCGTGTTTTCTAACGGAAAAATTGACGTGGATGCCACTTTTGAAAAACCAGAAAACCAACCAATCATTCGTCGTTTAGGACTGCAAATGGTGGTTCCTGAAGGCATGGAGCAGGTGACGTATTTTGGTCGTGGGCCCTGGGAAAATTATGCTGACCGTGACGCTTCTTCTTACTTGGGTAATTATGAAACCACGGTCACACAAATGCAGGATGAGGAGCATTATGTGCGCAGTCAGAGCATGGGAAATCGTCAGGATATTCGCTGGTTGAGCGTGCAAAATGATGCTGGCGCAGGTTTTAAAATCGTGTCAAAAGACAGCTTGAGTTTTACCGCTTTGCACCACAGCGATGCAGACCTTTGGGAAGCTGAGCATGATTTTGCCTTAGATAAAACCGAAAAACCATTCACGTATCTCAGCCTTGACCGTATTCAACAGGGACTGGGAAATGCAAGTTGTGGACCGCTACCACTGGATAAATACATGATTCCAGAAGGCGAGCCTATTCACTTTGCATTTAGAATTGAACCACTGGAATAGGAAATAGACTCTAGACAAAAGATAAAAGAAAGACCCCACAGGTTTTGAAAACCTGTGGGGTCTTTTTATTAAGAATACCTTCATGATTTTATAAACCTTGCAGGGTAATTCATTTATCTCTGATTATACCCAAAACGCTTTAACTGCTTGTCATTGCTACGCCAGTCTTTATTGACTTTCACATACAGTTCCAGGTGTACCTGCTTGCCAAAAAACGCTTCCAGATCCTTTCTCGCTTCAACACCCACACGCTTTAATGCAGCGCCTTTGTGGCCTATGATGATTCCCTTCTGGCTGTCGCGCTCCACCATGATGATGCTGCGCATACGGATGATTTTTTCGTCCTCATGAAATTCTTCAGTGTCTATCTCAACAGAATACGGAATCTCTTTTTTATAGTGCATCAGGATTTTCTCGCGGATGATTTCATTCACAAAAAAGCGTTCTGGCTTATCCGTCAAAGCATCCTTAGGATAGAATGGTGGCGACTCTGGTAATAGCTCAAGAATCTTGTCAAACACTTGGCTTACGCCAAAATTCTCCAGCGCCGATATCGCAAAAATCTCTGCATTGGGCACTTTTTCTTGCCAAATCTTTAGGTTTTCGGCGAGTATCTCTTCATTGCCCTTATCAATCTTGTTGAGCAATAAGAGAACAGGGATATCAGCATTTGTAATTTTCTTGAAAAAGGCTTCATCTTTGAGCTCCTTTTCGCCCAGCTCAACCATATAGACCAGCACGTCTGCATCTTCTAATGCCGACTTTACAAAGTCCATCATGTTTTCCTGCATCTTGTATGCCGGCTTGATGATACCCGGTGTGTCGCTCAGCACCACCTGAAAATCATCGCCATTAACGATACCCAGAATACGGTGGCGGGTGGTTTGTGCCTTAGAAGTAATGATGCTCAAACGCTCGCCCACAAAGGCATTCATCAAGGTTGACTTGCCCACATTGGGGTTGCCGATAATATTTACAAAACCAGCTTTATGTGGTTTATTTTCAGGAGTGCTCAATACGTTTAATTTTGGTTATGCCGCAAAGATACGGCTTATTGTGAAGCCCACATCCCAAGCTTTCCCCCAGAGGGGGAAGGAGAAAAAAATGCGTGCAGACCGAATTTCATTTTTAATTTGGTTCTCGATACGATTTCGCTGCAGCAAAATCACTCGAACTGACAGTCTCCCATCCCAACCTTCCCCCAAAGGAAAAGGAGAATAAAAAAATTCCGCGGAAGCGGAATTCTCATATCTCAATACTCAAATCTCAATACTAATATCTATGGTCTAATATCTATAACCTACTCTTCAAAAATCAACCTCCCCTTGTAAAGTTCTTCCACCTCAACCACGGGTGGGCGGTTTACAGCTATTACATCGCCGGTGCTCAATATTTGCCCGCGGATGGATTGTTGTGGATTCACGATGACTTTATTTGTACCGCGCTGGTAGAGGTTTAAATCCTGGATGATAAGTTCGCGACCCTCAAAGCGGGCATCGCCTTCCAGAATCTCGAGATTTAAAGTGTTTACATTACCCGAGAGGAAATAATTGCTCAGGCCGTTACCGGTAATGTTGAGTTCATCAACATCCAGCTCCAGGCGAAAATCACCATCTTTATGGTACTGGTCTTCAAGTTCAAGGTCTTCTGAAATCAGGGAAAGACTGGGATAACCCAGCACACCATCGCTTTGAATTTCGTACCCAGAAGCATTGCGAATCTGTGTGATATTGGGCGAAGTGACATAGACTTGAGTTATGTTATAATCGCGCACCAGGTTACAGCCATTGTCATTGAAGACATTGAGCTCTCCATCCTGCACGCTGATGTTGATATCATTGAGCAGGTTTTCTCCGGTACCTATGACCACTTTTTGTTGTGGGCCCTGTTTCAGGATAAGCTGCACGCGCTCTTCAACCACGATGGTGGTAAAGGGGTCGAGTTCAAATTCTTTTTCCACTCGGTCTCCTGCTGCTTGAAAACAATTGAGGCCTTCTCCAGAATCACATGAAAATAGTAGAAGTAAAATTGATATAAAAATATATTTTCTCAAATATCAGCTAGTTAACGTAGGCAACGATTGGCATTGAATATACTATTTTAACTGGCTTACCATCTTTAATAGCTGGATTTAATTGCCTTAACCCCCTCAAAACTTTTATGGCTTCTTTTTGAGCGGAATCGGTAGAACCCTCAACCACAATATCTACTACATCTCCTTCTTCATCAATTTTAAACCTTAACTTTAATTTTACCCAACCATGTTTAACAGCATTTTCAACTCTATAACGATTCATAACCGTACTTTGGATATACTCTGATAAACATTTTTTCTTCTTCTCGTATGACGATTTCCTTGAACATTTATTAGTAGTAGGAGGACTATCTAGATCATGAAATGTGTAAGTATCATCAGAATAATGACTTATCCATTTTCCAAAATCATTTCCTTGATTTTCAAACTCTTCAATAGTATAATCCATTCGAGTATCATCCTTTCCCAAGGATATTGTCTGGGCATTAGCTATAAATGTTGTAATTAAAAATACCCCTATTAAATATATTTGTCGCAAAAGAATTTTTTTAGAAGATAAAAGTATCTATTTAAAGCTAGCCAACCTAATTACTTTCATCTTTATCATCACTCATGAAGATTTCAGTCTTGAGCTGGGAGATGCGCTCTTTTGCAAGTCTAGGCATGCCATACGGTTTATCAAATCGCTCCACATAGCTTTCATATAGCTTGAGCACGGCTTCTTTGTCCTCGTAGTAGTTATCTGCAATGACCGCCTTGCCATAGACTGCTGCTTCCAGGTCAGGATTTTCGGCGAGTGCCTTGTTGATATATTCCATGGCGAGCAGCCATTTTTTATGGATGCGGTACGTATTTGCAAGGGTGTAATAATCTTCATCCAGCGGTAAGTCTTTAAAAAAAAGTGCCATCTTACCATGACTTTCAGCCTTTTCAAAATCCCGGGTAAAATTGTAAAGCTTCGCTAATATACCGTGCAGGTGCCAATCTTCTTCAGAATACTGCAAGGCCTTGTTGTACGCATCAATGGCCTTGTCATAATAATGGTCCTTATAATAGGACATGCCCAGTTTTTCATAGATAAATTGCGTCTCAGTACCCAGGGCAATCAATTTTTCAAACCAGTCTTCGGCCTCCTTGTTCCACCCTTTATAAAAATAATTCTGTGCCAGCAGGTTGATGACCTCAACATTCTCAGGGTAGCTCTGCAGGGCTTTTTTACATAGTTTTTCTACCTGTTCATAATCTTTGCGCTTGAGGTGGTACGAGGCAAGTTCTGCCAGGGCCTTCTGATGGGTACTGTCCAGCGCGATGGTTTTTTTAAAATCATCGAGGTAAGCCTTTGTCGCTTCAGAAAAGACCTTACCTTCTAGAGCTAGAGTATCATTTTCTGTTTGAAACCTGAGCTTTTCCCGTGCCCGGCCGCGCTGGTAGTAAAAGTTGGGGTTTTTGGCATACGCCAAAATCAAATCTGTAAAAACACTGTCGGCCTCTTTGTATTTCTTCTTTGTGATAAGCATTTTGCCATACCCTGTCATGGCAATGGCCTGGTCCGTGCCCGTGGCGGCCATTTTATAATTTGCAAGGGCATCCTCCAGTGTACCTTTTGCCGAATGGCTACGCGCAAGCATAAGATATACCTTGCTCGATTTATCTTTTACCTGCTCCAGTTTATCAATTACGCCGGTGTACTCACCTATGGCATACAGACTATCTGCAACGGCCAAAGCCGAAGTTTGAGCTTCGGCTTTTGTCGCAACCGCGACTATCAAAAATAAATAGAAGTATTTGAACATTTATGGTTCTTATTCAGCTACTTGAAACACGATGGGCAAGCTGTACAGCACACCCACGTTTTTGCCTCTTTGTTTACCTGGGGTCATAGCTGGCAGCATGTTTATAACACGTTTTGCCTCAGCTTCCAGTGCTGGGTGTGGACCTCGTGCACCTATATCAACAATATCTCCATTAGCATCAATTTTAAAGCGCACATAGATTCTATTCACACCTTTCAATCCCAGTTCCTTACCTAGATTTGTATTGAATTCCCGGTTGACCATCTGTGTGATTTTCATGCTCATACATTTTTTTGCTGTAGCATTATCCAGTCCTTCGCAACCTGGATAGGCAGGTACCGTTTCAACAACGCTATAAGGCACATCTTCAATTATGGTTTCATCCAGCATTGAAACTTCCTCCACACTAACTACTTCTTCACCCGTTTTCTTGGGAGGCGGCGGCGGCGCAGGAACATCCTTTAGTTTCTTATTTGTAGCTTCATTAAAAAGATCTCCTAGCTGTTGTTTCTGCTCCTGAGTAATTTCATCGCTGTTTTCAAGTACTAATTTTAGATCGGCAATCTGTTCATCAAGCGTTTTGCTGCTTGCATCGTTCATCTTGTCATCCTGCGTACAGGAAGCGACAAACAGCATCACACCCAGTAAGGGCAGGATAAGCAGATATTTTAATTTTGAGATTTTCTTAGAATTTGATCTTAACATGATTATTCGTTTTTTAGTTAATGAATGATTGAAAAATGTGTTTATGAATGACACCTGCTGTGTGCCAAAGGCCGTGTTGAGCAATTGATTGAGGTAATCTGTCTTGTATGTTTTTGCTGCCTTTTCATCAGCGATAAATTCATGCAGCTCTGCTATGGTTTTTTGATAAGCATAAATCACGGGGTTGAACCACATCGCCACTTTTAAGAATTCAAAAAACAACAAGTCCAAGCCATGCTTTTGCGAGACGTGCACCTGCTCATGTTTCAGGATCTGCTTTCGCGAAAGCGCATCTATCTTCTCCCCCAAAAAAATTGTGTTGAAAAATGTGAACGCCGTAGTGCTGTTTGGGATATGGATGATGCTTTTGTCATCTTTTCGCTTAAAGCGAAAATACCTCGTGATTGAATTATACTTTCTTGCAAAAAGAAGGACACTGCCCAGCATCCCCAGGATATACGCCAGTGGAAGGAACATTTCTGGCTTAAAAAGGTCTCGGCCAGCATTCAGGGTTATGGTGGGCAATTCTTCAACTTGCGTGGCGGCTGCCTCCCCTGCCCCCAAGAAGACCTCTGGCAACTCATGGATGTAGCGGTTTACCGGTTGGGTCGCCGCATCAAAAACATCAAAGTCCACAAATGGCAACAACATGGCAAGTGCCGGTGTGAGCAGCAGGTACACCCTGTTGAGGTTAAAATGTGTTTCCCTGTGCAGCCATATGCGATAAGCCATTAAAAAAACCGCTTGAAACAAAATCACCTGAAAGATATAGAGTACCATATTATCCATCTTTATTGATTTCTTTAAGGATTGCCTCAAGTTCTTTGACACTCATGTCCTTTTTCTTCACAAAAAAGGAGACCATGCTCTGAAAGCTGCCATTAAAATAGTCATTGACCATCTTGTTCATCGAGGCACTGCTATAAGCATCCTTGTCCACCTTAGGAAAATAAACGTGTCCCCTACCTTCTTTGCGGTAATCCACAAATTCCTTGGTCTCCAGGATACGCACGATTGTAGAAATCGTATTGTATGCCGGCTTGGGCTGTGGCATTTGATCTATGATCAACGCCACGTTTGCTTCTCCCAGGTCCCACAGGATCTGCATTACTTCTTCTTCGGCTTTTGTGAGCTGTTTCATCTCTTTTATGATTAATGACTTTTCAAATATAACTAAATAATTAGTTTAAACTAAACTATTAGTTCAATAAAATTTTACAAAGTAATTTGTATTTGGCTTAAAGCCAAAGGATACAGGGTCTAGAAGATAATGTTAAATTTTAAAAACGGTACATTTTACCCCATGGTCAGGATAATCTTGCCCATGTGTGAAGAACTTTCCATGAGCGCATGGGCGCTTTTTGCCTCTTCAATAGAAAAGGTCTTGTAGATAATGGGTTTGATCTTGCCCTTTTCAAGAAGCGGCCATACGTTTTTATAAAGCTCCCTGGCAATAATGGATTTTTCTTCAACGCTTCTCGACCTCAAGGTGGAGCCGGTAATGGTCAACCGCTTGAGCATGACACGCATCAATTGCAGGTTATGGACCTTTGAACCTTCTAAAAAGGCAATTTGAACCAGCCTACCGTGCATGGCGAGCAAATCAATATTTTTTTGAACATATGTACCGCCCACCAAGTCGAGTATGACGTCCACGCCTTCGCCCCGGGTTTCTTGGTTGATAACCGTAGCAAAATCCTGTTTCTTATAATTAATGACAACATCGGCCCCCAGGTTTTTACAAAAATCACATTTTTCATCTGTACCGGCCGTGGTATAGACCGTTGCACCATGATTTTTTGCCAGTTGGATGGCCGTACTGCCGATACCGCTGGAGCCTCCATGAACCAAAAAACGTTCGCCCTCCTTGAGTTGACCCCGGGTCAATACATTATCATAGACCGTAAAATAGGTTTCAGGTATAGCTGCCGCTTCCGCGAAAGTTAACCCTTCAGGCCTGGGCAGGCATAGGGCTTCATGGGCCAGGCAATATTGAGCATATCCACCAGAGCCCAGCAAAGCGCAGACCTCGTCCCCTATTTTTAATTGCGTGACCTTTTCTCCCCTGGCGACCACAATACCCGCTACTTCAAGTCCCGGAACCTCGGTTTCACCCTTGGGCGGCGGGTAATTTCCTTCGCGCTGCAAACAGTCTGGCCGGTTTATGCCCGCTGCCTTGACCTTTATAAGCACCTGTTGCGCCCTTGGGACCGGCACTTTTACATGGCGGATCTTGCAAACGTCTGGACCGCCTGCCCCATCAAAGTAAACTTCTTGCATTGTCCCGGTAATATCTTTGTTCAAGGTCATTGTTGTACGGTTCTGGTTATTTTTTGGCGTAAGCCAGGTCAATTTATCCACCCACGGTTATACCCACAACATAGCCCTCATGGGCACGTACGTTGAATACCGTGTTGTCATCAAAAATGAGGTACTGCCCCTTGATGCCCTTGAGCACTCCTGAATAGGTGGGTTTTTTTTCAAGGTTGAGGGTTTTGGGTTTTTCGGGATATTTGAGGACGGGAAAATCTATGTGCGTCTCATTGTTGCTGGCAATAAAATATTGCTGTGCCTCTTCTGGGATGTACTGCTTGAGGGCATCGCGCCGTGCGGCCAGGTCCTCATCATCGATGTCGTTCTTGAGCATCTTGCGCCAGTTAGTCTTGTCACTTATGTGGGCCTTGAGCGCAACTTCTGTAATGCCCGCCAGGTAACGGTTGGGCACTTCGACAATCTCAATGGCTTCGTGTGCTCCCTGATCTATCCAGCGGGTGGGCACCTGGCTCTTGCGGGTGACGCCAACCTTTATGTTGCTGCTGTTTGCCAGGTAAACAATGTGTGGTTGCAGTTGTACCTTTTTTTCAAACTCCAGGTCCCGGTCTTCTTCCCCCAGGTGAGCCTTGCTGAGCTCTGGGTTCATCACCCAGTCCCCCACTTGTGGCATTTTGTAAAAATCGTCATAACAATATCCCTGACGGTAAATTTTTTTATCAAGACCACACTCCAGGCATTGATATCTTAAAAATTCTATCTTTATCTTGTTATCAAGTAACTGGTTCATGTGTATAAAGTCACCCTCAGAGACCAGGTAATATTGAACAGGATCCTGAAATTCAGTTGTCATTTTTGTAAGTACGCCTTGATATTGCATAATGATTATTTGTTTGCTCAAAAAATAGGGCCAAAAGCCTTATTTTAGACCTCGTTTCGTAAAGCTTGTAATACAAAAGTACGACTACATAAGATCTAATTTGACCAAAGATACCCATTTAAAATGCCCATTCCATTAGTTAATTCAGTTGCATCCTGGTTTCTCAAGAAACGAATCCACCAGATGGAATTGTTTATAAAATACCCCCATGATGTACAGCACGAGCTGTTGATGAAGCTGTTGCAAAAAGCCCGAGGAACGGAAATAGGCACCCGGTATAATTTTAGTGAAATCAAGAACTACCAGCAGTTTGCAGATAACGTGCCCATTACAAAATATGAAGAGGTCCAGGATGATATAGAACGCAGCAGGCATGGCGTGAACAATATATTCTGGCCCACGCCCATAAGATGGTTTGCCCAGAGCAGCGGCACCACCAATGCCCGCAGCAAGTACATCCCGGTGAGCCAGGAATCGCTTGAAGATTGCCATTATGCGGCAAGCAAGGACCTGTTGTGCGTTTACTTGAACAATAACCCAGAATCCCAACTCTTTAGGGGCAAGAGCCTGCGCCTAGGCGGGAGCAAGAAATTATATCAGGAGAATGGCACATCTTTTGGCGACCTAAGCGCCATCTTGATTGACAATATGCCCTTTTGGGCAGAGTTTAGCAGCACCCCCGGCAATGAAATTTCATTAATGAGCGACTGGGAGGTCAAGATGCAGGCCATCGTGGATGCCACTGTAAATGAAAACGTCACCAGTCTTGCCGGTGTTCCTTCATGGATGCTCGTACTTCTCAACACCTTACTGGAGACCACCCATAAAACACATCTATTTGAGATATGGCCCAACCTTGAAGTCTATTTTCATGGAGGGGTCAGCTTTGACCCGTATCGCGATCAATACAAGAAGATACTACCGCGGCATGGCTTCAATTATTATGAAATCTACAACGCTTCCGAAGGTTTCTTTGCCATACAGGACAGAAACAAGAGCAGCGAACTTTTATTGATGCTGGACTATGGCATTTTCTATGAATTTATCCCCATGGATAATTACGGTACCGAAAACCAGGAAATCCTCCCGCTCTCAGCCGTGGAACTGGGCGTCAACTATGCCGTGGTGATCACCACAAACGCAGGTCTATGGCGATACCGCATAGGCGACACCATACGCTTTACATCACTCTCTCCCTACCGTATAAAAATAAGCGGAAGAACAAAGCACCACATCAATGTATTTGGCGAGGAACTTATTATTGAAAATGCCGAAGCGGCCCTTAAAAAGGCCGCAGCAGCCACTAATTGTGAGATTGTGGATTATACCGCCGCCCCCATTTTTATGGAAGGCCGCGAGAAAGGTGCTCATGAGTGGATTATAGAGTTCAAAAGAAGACCAGAGGACCAGGAAGTCTTCAATACAACATTTGACCTTGCCCTACAATCAGTTAACAGCGACTATGAGGCCAAGCGCTTTAACAACACTACCTTGAACAAACCCAAGATACACTATGCCCGGGAGCGCCTATTTTATGATTGGCTCAAGGCCAAAAACAAACTGGGAGGACAGCATAAAGTGCCCAGGCTGAGCAATACACGAGAATATATTGAAGAGTTGTTGCAGATGAACAGGGGCTAGGTTTTTGAGTTTTTTGCCATTTGTCGATAATTTTTATGAGTTTAACAAAAAATATCCTTACGCTATTTTTTACAAACTATATTGCTGACAACAAATCATAACTCAAAACCCTCATAACCTCCCTCCATGAAGGTATTCTCAACGCTGGCAACAGCGTTTTTCTTTATCACTTCAATGATTCCAGGGGTCTTGAACAACCCTTCTTCATTGAAGCGCCCCGAACCTGAAATGACCTTTAATGTTACCGAGATGCCATTGAACACTCCAGCCATGGAGTATGCCACATGCATCACAAATGGCCAGCTTATTATCGTTACAAACAGGAAGATCAAGAACAGTGACGGAAAATCAAATTCTATCCTCAATAAACCTACCTATAAACTTTTGAGCTTTCCCGTGATCCATGAGGAAAAAGTGGGCAGGCCCTCTTTGTTGCCCGGAGTATTTGTGGGCAATGAGAGCATTAGCGCCGCGACTTTTGACAACAGTGGTACAAGGACATATTTTACGAGAAGTTTTGGCGAAAGCCATAAAAAGCAACAACTATTTACCGCACAGAAAAGTAATTTTCATGCTGGAGCGTGGGTAAATGAGCAATTGATCGAGGTGGGTGCAGGCACCTATACCATTGAAAACCCCAAGATTGATGTGCGTGGTGAATATCTTTATTTTGCCAGTGATATGCCCAGTGGTTATGGGGGTCTTGACCTTTACAAAGCGAGGATATTGGCCAGTGGCAACCTGGGCAAGCCCATAAACCTGGGCGCACGTATAAATTCAGCAAGAGATGAAAACCATGTTTCCTTCAATCCTGCCGGGACCATGCTGTTCTTTTCTTCTGACCGGCCAGGTGGCATGGGTGGTTATGACATTTACAGGAGCAAATTAAGCAATGGCATGGCACAGTTGCCACAAAGCCTTGGAAACAAAATAAACAGCACACGGGACGATCTAGCCTTTATACCCATTAGTGAAAAGAGCGGATATTTTAGTTCTAATCGTAATTCCCTAACAACCAACCTGGATATTTACTATTTTTATGGTTGGTTGGATCAATAAGATCCCTTACCCAACTTAAACAAGAAAGCCGCATCAACAGTTATGTTATGCGGCTTTCACTTTTATATGGTATTGAATACTTCTTTTTTAAGACACTGCTTTTAATTTTTGAAGGGTTGATTTTTCCAGTTTTCCCTTAGCGTATTCCTTGTTCACGATAAGCTCGCCTTCACCACTGCTGGGCAAATCAAACATGGCATCAGTTAAAATTGCCTCACAAAGTGACCGCAATCCACGTGCGCCTAGTTTATACTCAATGGCCTGCTCCACGATATAGTCCAGGGCATCTGCGGTGATGCTGAATTCTATATCGTCCATATCAAACAATTTTTGATATTGCTTGATGATGGCATTTTTAGGTTCTGTCAAGATTGCACGTAGTGTGTCCTTGTCAAGAGGGTTCATATAAGTGAGCACGGGCAACCTGCCTATTATTTCTGGGATGAGCCCAAAATCTTTTAAATCCCTAGGGATTATATACTTGAGCAGGTTGTCTTTTTCTATGACATCTTCGCTCTTGCTCGCACTAAAGCCCACGGCCTGCATGTTCAAGCGCTTGCTTATGATGCGCTCGATACCGTCAAAAGCTCCACCTGCTATAAAGAGGATATGCTCTGTGTTTACCTCGATGAATTTTTGGTCGGGATGTTTCCTTCCTCCTTTTGGCGGGACGTTTACAACCGTACCTTCAAGCAGTTTTAAAAGTGCTTGCTGTACACCCTCACCACTTACATCGCGTGTAATGGAGGGGTTATCGCTCTTACGGGCAATCTTGTCGATTTCATCAATAAAGACGATACCGCGCTCCGCTTTTTCCAGGTTATAGTCTGCAGCTTGCAACAAGCGTGTCAGGATGCTCTCAACATCTTCACCCACATAGCCTGCTTCGGTAAGTACTGTTGCATCAACCACCGCGAGCGGCACGTTGAGCATCCTGGCAATGGTCTTTGCCATGAGGGTCTTACCTGTACCCGTTTGCCCCACCATCACGATGTTGCTCTTCTGTATCTCGATATCGTCTTCCGTATCGGGTTGCAAAAGGCGCTTGTAATGGTTATAAACGGCAACTGAGAGCACTTTTTTAGTATACTCCTGCCCTATTACATACTCATCGAGAAACTCCTTGATTTCCTTAGGCTTTTTAAGCATAAGGTCTTTGGCAAGATCACTATTGTCAATTTCTTTTGATTCTTCAAGCACGATACCGTGTGCCTGCTCGATACACCTATCACAGATGTGTGCATCAAGACCTGCAATCAAAAGATTGGTTTCTGGCTTTTTCCTACCACAAAAGGAACATTCTAAATCATCCTTAGCCATACATTTCAATTATCAACCTGATGTGTTGAACATCAGCAATTTTCAGCAAAAATATGCTTTTTAAATTAACCTCATTTTTAATCCCTTGTCAGGATTTCATCTATCATACCATATTTCAGGGCCTCTTCGGCCTTCATCCAGTAATCACGATCACTATCTTCATGCACCTTGTCATAGGTTTGCCCAGAGTGTTTAGCAATTATCTCATAGAGCTCTTGCTTTAACTTGAGGATTTCCCTGGCCGTGATCTCAATATCACTGGCCTGGCCCTGTGCACCGCCCAGTGG
>CEQG01009882.1_pt1 | contig 13567 bp, 11 predicted proteins | sample 350301 | NCBI WGS metagenome assembly CEQG01 (sample SAMEA2621242, study PRJEB7988) | marine metagenome | isolation source: saline water (ENVO:00002010), including | reverse complement strand
CAACATTTCTCTGTTTCGGTAAAGTGTGGTCAGGCCCGTCTGCTTATCCACCTCGGCCCGAAGTCCCTGCTCAATAGTTACCAGATCGTTAATCGCCAAATACCGGTGATAGTTTTCATTCGGACATCCCGCACTCAACAGTTGTTTTATGTCTTTCATGGGACGCTGTGTAAGGAGTTGCTCAGTCGTCCGAAAGAGCAGGGCGTCACAGCCTTGCCCGAAACCGGCAATCAGGATTAACTGGCCAGGTGTTGCCTCCTCGAGTGCATGTGTAAGCATCAGAAGTGCATGGATAGACCCGGCTTCCCCTGTGCGCCCCTGTAAGTTGTCACGCACCGCACTGTCGGAAATGCCGAGCGTTTTTGCCAACATGCCGGCAACACGTTTAGCAGGCGAAGGAAAGCAGAAATGATCGATTTCTGAAGCTGCCACCTGCCCATTGGATAAAGCCTGACGAACCGCATTAGGCACGATCTTAAGGAACCCCTCGTCCCGCACCCATCGTTCTTCCCACACGTAATCGAACGGTTGATTCTGCCCCCGGTAGTGATCGACAAAATCGACGCTTTGTGTCGCGTAGCCGACAAGAGCGGCAACACCCTCGCCAGGTCCTACTAAGAGGGCCGTGCCGCAATCGCCAGCAGTCAATTGGAGTGGACTGCTGGCTTTGGTCTGGCGTTTTTCCCCACCGATCACCAGAGTATTCCGCCGATTACCGACTGCAATTTGCAGGGCAGTCAACAAGGCCGAAGTGCCTGCGCGCTGTGACCCGGTGATGTCCATTGTGTGAAGATCATTGCCAAGGTGCATGGCTTCAGCGGCGATCCCGGCATTCTGTCGGTCCTGAAACGGTAGGCTGGTGGAAGCCAGATAAAGGCCGTCAATCTGCCTGTATTGTTGTGGAGTGAGTGCATTGCGTGCAGCTTCCACTGCCATCGTGAGCGCATCTTCGTCCCAGTTGGCGATTGCACGTTCACCTTGCCCGAGACTCGCGAGTGAGGGGTTAAACCAACTGTACGCGCGAGCCATGACTTCCCGTTGTAGCCGCGCCTTCGGGATATAGGCGCCAAATGCGTGTATGCCAACGGTCATCAGGTCTCCTCTTTTATTTTATCGCCGTGGTGCTTTAGCCAATCGCGCCACTGCGCACCAGTTCAGCGATTTCACTGTCATCAAAGCCCCAGCCATGAAGGGCCTCATCGTTGTGTTCTCCGGGTAGGGGTGGAGCAGTCGGGGTGTCGCTGGGCGTGACACTGAAGCGCGGCGCAGGCGCTGCCTGCAAAGTTCCTTCAACTTCGATGAAAGTCCCGCGAGCGATATTGTGTGGATGTTGCGGGGCTTCGCTCATGGTCAGCACCGGGGCAAAACAGGCGTCGGTGTTTTCGAGCAATTTCCGCCAATGCGCCTGGTCGTGGGTAATAAAGACAGCGGCTAGGCGAGATTTCGCTGCACCCCAGTTGTCCGAATCCATCGGGCTTTGGAATTCCGATGCATCAGTCAGGCCCAGTTTCTCAAGCAGCAGCGTATGAAATTGCGGTTCGATGGCCCCCAGGGCAATCCATTGTCCATCGGCGCATTCATAGGTGCTATAAAAGTAGGCGCCACCGTCTACCAGGTTGTTGTAGCTGCCTTCGTTCCAACGACCGTTCGCTCTTAACGTGAAAGCGGTGCCCATTAACAGTGGAACACCATCAGTCATTGCGGCGTCGACCACCTGGCCGCGACCTGTGGCCTTAACTTGCAACAAAGCGGCCAAAATTCCTGTTGTTAGCATCATGCCACCCGCTCCAAAATCGGCCACTATATTGAGCGGGGGTACGGGGCCACTCGTTTGCGATCCGATCGCAGAGAGGGCGCCAGTAATGCCAAGATAGTTGATATCGTGACCCGCGGCCTGGGCCAATGGGCCGGACTGCCCCCAGCCAGTTACACGGCCATAAACCAGGCGAGGGTTGCGCGCTAGGCAAATGTCCGGTCCGAGGCCGAGACGTTCCATGACCCCCGGGCGAAAGCCTTCCACCAGGGCATCGGCCTGATCGATCAGACGCAAAGCAGTTGCTATGCCATCGGTCGATTTCAGATTGATCCCTACCGAACGACGGGATCGATCGAGGATATTCTTTCTGGCGTCCAGGGTGCTGGGATGCCCACCGATACGATCGATTCGTACCACGTCAGCGCCCATATCCCCCAGCATCATGGCACAGAATGGACCAGGCCCCAGTCCTGTGAGTTCAATCACTTTAATGCCTGAAAGTGTGCCCATGCTGTTGTGTGTTAATTCCGTGTGCCAATGCAGCCGTTATTGAGGACGACGATGTTTCGTTCGATTGCAATCGCACGAAAAGAGATGTTGTTTCCTTCAAGCCACATTTCAGTTCGAATGGTTTCGCCCGGATAGACCGGGGCTGAAAAGCGCAGTTGCATCGAATGAAATCTCTGGGCCTCGTAGTCTAAACAGCTTTTGAGGACGGCATGGCCTGCGATACCGAGTGTGCACAAGCCGTGGAGAATGGGTGCGTCGAAGCCTGCGCTTCGAGCGACCTCGGGGCTTGCGTGCAAGGGATTGGGATCGCCGGAGAGTCGATAAATGAGGGCAGCCTGGGGTACGCTGGTTAGATCACAGACTTTGTCTGCCGGTCGATCAGGTAAGGGGTGAGGGCGGGGCTGTGTGACAGAGGGTCCGCCGAAGCCCCCGTCACTGCGGGCTACGGTCGTAGAAGTGAGGGTGGCGAGGGATTCACCGGTGTCGCGATCCCTGACATGTCGCTCTGTGTAGATCAGGGCCCCGCGTCCTTCACCTTTATCCAGGATATCTGTTACCCGTGTTTGGGCAACAACGGTCGCTGCCGCTGGTAAGGGCCGATGGAGTTCGATGCCTTGTTCACCATGTAGAAGCGTTTCCCAAGTGACACCGGTGGACGTTTCGCGCAGCCAGAAACCTGGTGTGCCAAGAACTGCCGCCATCGTCGGCAGGGCGATAAGCTTCGGCTCTTCAAATACATAACGCAGCTGTCCCGCATCGAGAGGGTCGTTACCCAGTCCAACGCCAAGCGCGTAAAGAATAGAATCCTTCTCTGTATAAGTTTGCTCAACGTCAGGGAACGGCCAATTCAGCAGGGTATCGTAGTCGATTGCCATCACATCGGGTCCCAGCTAAAAATATCCTGACTGCGATCCAGCGGATAGAGCTGGGCCTTGAACGCGGGAAACGCCTGTGTAATCAGACTTTCGGGAGTCCAACCCGCCCCATCATGCACACTTCGAATAGGGCGGTTCTGACTGATCAGAAACACTTCGTTATGACGAACGGCAAATATTTGACCGGTAATGTCATGCCCGGCGTCCGATGCCAGGGCTACGATAAGCGGTGCAATTTTGTCAGGGGTCATTTGTTTGAGTTTCTCAACGCGTTCTTTCTGTGCCGCATCATTGATCGGGATCGATCCAATCATTCGGCTCCAGGCAAACGGTGCGATGCAATTGGAGCGCACATTAAAGCGTGCCATATCAAGGGCAACCGATTTGGATAGGCCGACGATGCCCATTTTCGCGGCGGCATAATTAGCTTGGCCAAAGTTACCAATCAGCCCAGAAGTCGATGTCATGTGAACCATACAACCTGACTGTTGTTCTCGAAAGTGCTTAGCGGCGGCACTGGCAATATTAAAAGCCCCTTTTAGATGAACGTCGATAACCGCATCCCAATCTGATTCAGACATTTTGTGAAATATGACATCGCGCAGAATGCCAGCATTGTTTACGATCAAATCGATTCGACCGAAGGTATCTACAGCTTGCTGCACCATGCGCCTGGCGGCGGCACCGTCGCAGACGCTGTCGACATTAGTGTCGGCATAACCGCCCAGGTTTCGAATGTGGTTAGCTACTTCTTCTGCGGGCGTCGAGTCAGCCCCTTCACCGTAACCGCTACCACCCAAATCATTCACTAACACGCTAGCCCCATACGCGGCTAATAGTTTGGAAATTTCCGCGCCGATACCGCGGCCGGCACCGGTAACCAGCGCAACTTTTCCGTGAAGAAGGTCAGTCATGCTCATATGACGCTCTTGAGTGTCTTTTGCCTGCTGGTAACACTGTGGTCGGAGAATGTCATATCACCAGCTTTTTGAAAACTGCTTGAATTGGCTGTCAATGTCTTGTATTTCCGCGACTAGTGTATGCACATCGTTTTTGTCGGGCAGTGAGGAAAGGTCCAGGGCGATCGTATCGGTTTGGCCCTGAAAGCGCTCACGCACCCTCGGGATCAATTCGTCAGGGGGTGCGATGATGGAAAACTCATCGACGACGTGGTCAGGAACCTCAGCTGCCATCTTGCTCCAGAGTCCTTGGCGGGACATCTGATGCAATGTCGACCCGAGATCTTCCCAACCGTGCAACGCCAATACGGGCAAGTAAGTACGGGTGGATCCGTAAAATGCAATCCGGGCACGAATCTCTTCACGTGCTTGAGTTAAGGTCTTTTGATCAGCGCCCGTCGCAACGAAGCCGCCCCCCCACACTTCAAATGAAGAACGGTCTCGACCGCCCTTAACGAGTCCCGATTGAATCTCGGGAAGGGCGATCTCTGTGATGTATTTCCGTGTCGCGAACGGATGAAGTCTGACGCCATCGCAGATCTGGCCAGCGAGCCTCAACATGGCCGGACCGACGGCTGCAATAGTGACGGGTATAGCGTGCAGATTTGATTTTGCCGGTGAAAACTCGGGTGTCATCAATGTGAATTGATAATGATCTCCACGATAATCCAGCGCTTCATCGTTTTCCCAACACCGCCAGATTGCTCGCAGGGCCTGTATATATTCCCGCAGTCGAGGCTGCGGAGGGGACCAGGGCACACTGAAACGCCGTTCATTGTGGCCCTTAACTTGTGTGCCCAGACCGAGCGTGAATCGCCCGGAAGATTGGGTATGAAGATCCCAGGCGCTGTGCGCAACCACCATGGGGCTGCGTGGGAAACACACAGCAATAGCAGTTCCTAATTGAACTCGCTGCGTCGCGGTAGTGGCAATAGCGAGCGACATGAAAGGGTCATTGTTCAATTCAAAAGTGACGACGCCATCAAATCCCTGAGATTCAGCGGTCGCCGCCTGAGTCCGAATGTCGTTCCAGTTGGACGATCGAATACCGTGTTCTATTCTCATCCTGCAGTGCTCCGCCTACACGTCAGATTGTCCGTTGAGTACGATTGAAAGCGGGTGAGTTTATGCACAGTAAATCCTGCTCCCAAATCAGCGATTAAAGATACGTTGTTTGGCGGCAACAAATGAATCTAAGGCGGCGTGCCAGAGTCCATTCTGGTCGGTCAGATTCTCTAAGGTGAAGTCCGACGTAAAAAGAAAATTGTATCATTTGCATACGGTCGCATTAGTCACAGAATATTAGGCAGGTCGGGATTGTAATGCGATTTCATTCTCAGCTCGACTTCGGGCGACCTATAGCCTGTTCAAGTTTTGTTGGAAATGTTTATCATGGGCTAAAGCGTACCGCCTCACGATACAGCTCTATATCCAAACTAAGGTATTAAATATATGACGAGACCATTATTTAAAGACGTCCGACGGGTTGCCTGCGTGGGGTCCGGTACGATTGGCGCGGCGTGGGCTGCGTGTTTCCTCTCGCGCGGAATTGAAGTATTTGCCACTGACCCTAATCCGGCGGCAGGGGCTGACTTGGAGAAAGCGATTGACGCGGCTTGGCCTAAATTGGCCGCTATCGGGTTACCCAGCGAAGCAGATCGCTCTCAGCTGCGTTTTACAAGCGACCTGACTGAGGCGGTATCGGGGGCGGATTTTATCCAAGAAAGTGCCCCCGATAACGAGGATCTCAAGATTGAGTTGATAGGACAGATTAGCGAATCGTGTCCCATTGATAGTGTTATTGCGAGCTCTTCATCGACATTTCTGCCCAGTCGTCTGGCGAGTCGCTGCCGAAATCCCGAACGAGTCATCGTTGGACACCCGTTCGTACCGGTTTATCTCATTCCACTGGTTGAAGTGGTCGGTGGCGCGCAAACATCGCTAGACGTTCTCGACTGGGCGGCAGGCTTCTATGATCGATTAGGCAAGGCACCGCTACGATTAAAAAAAGAAATAGAGGGCTATATCGCCAATCGACTACAGCGCGTGGTGTTTGAAGAAGCGTTGGCGTTAGTCGCCAATGGCATCTGTGACTACGATGATATCGATAAGGCGGTAACCTTGGGACCGGGACTTCGATGGGCTATTCAGGGGCCGATTCTTCATCGTCATCTTGGCGGAGGAAAAGGCGGCGTGCGCCATATGATTGACCACTTTGGCTGGGATGGAGAACCCGGCGGTGAAAATCAGTTTATTGAGGCCATTAATAGTCGTTGGGGTCACGCAACGATTGATGAATTAGAGGATTGGCGTGACGATAATCTGGTAACCATGTTAAAACATTTACGAGCTGCACCGGAGGCAAAGAACTAGGGTTCTACTGGCAGTAGATAACAGGCTGTCAGTTAACAATGTGATTATGAGCAATGAAAACCTGATTGGTGAAGTCGTTAGGGTACGTGGCGAAACAGAACAGCTCATTCCTTTAGTGCTTGATTCTCCTCACAGCGGAACGTTCTACCCGAAAGACTTTGGGCATCAAGTGCCTCTTGAACAACTGCGATGGGGAGAAGATACCCATGTGGAACGACTGTTCGAAGATGTCCTCGATATAGGCGGTGTAATGGTCGATGCCTTATTCCCTAGAACCTATATTGATCCCAACAGGGCCCGGACTGATCTCAATGCGGACCACTTATCAACCGACGGTGCTGACGAGCTTCCATTTGAGTTGAAACCGTCTATCAAGAGTGAGCGAGGAATCGGGTTGATCTGGACTCGGGCGCCTGTGTTGGGTGGCGCGATGTACCAACACCCGATCTCGCCAGCGGCGGTACTGCATCGTTTGTCCAGGTATTACGATCCGTATCATGACAGGACTCGACAGGTGCTCGATGCGACGCACCGGCGATTCGGGCACTTTATTCACGTTAACTGTCACTCGATGGCTAGCCGGGCCGGTCCCTTTACTGCGGATAATGAGGAGCCGATGCGACCTGATTTTGTTATTGGTGATCGGGACGGTACGACTTGTGCGCCGAGCGTGACGCGTTTGTTAGAACATATCCTAAAACGAGAGGGTTACAGTGTGTCAGTGAATGATCCCTATAAGGGCGTGGAGCTGGTGCGGGCCTATAGCGATCCGAAGCTGGGGCGACATTCGGTCCAGCTCGAGGTGAATCGGGCCTTGTATATGAATGAAAAAACCAGGGAGCCTATTGCACAGTTTAGCGAACTACAGCGCCTTCTGGGTCAAGCGATGAGTGGGTTGCTTGAGTGGAATGCGCCAAGCAGCAAAGCGTTTTAAACAGCAATCCGCTGAAGACATCAAAGCCCATAAAACCTCCGATATTTCCATGTCCGTTGCTGCAATCTGATCGGTTTTATAAATTGTGTTAACGTCTCTTCCGGAAGTGTAAATTTTGCTATCAGAACATATTCAAAAGGAGGAGGCACTCATGAATCGGTCAATTCAATACGGTCTTGGTCTCGTTGGTGGTATCGCCGCGCTGTTTGCTGTTAGTAGTGCAGTTCTTGCTGCCGAATTTAAATTTGATTTAGCCAATGAGTACCAGGCCAGTTCCTTGCCTGGACAAACCGATGCTGATTTTGCTAAAGCAGTAACGGTTACCAGTGGCGGACGGATTGAAGTCACAAACCATCCAGGTGGAGGGCTCGGTTTTAAATCACGCCAGCACTTTGAGGCAGTGATGGATGGAGCCATACCCATCGCAAGTACTCCCTTCTCTTCACTAGAGAAAATTGAACCCATCTTCGATCTGCAGAGTTTGCCGTTCATCACGACCACGGTGAATGAGACGGAAGCAATGTTTATTGTGGCGAAACCTTATTATGAGAAAGCTTTTAATAAGCACAATCAAACACTGCTTTACGGCGCGCCGTGGACGCCGCAAGGAATCTGGGAAAAGACCAAGATTCGCAAACCTGAGGACTTGAAAGGCCTGAAGATCCGGACTTATAACGCGCAGGGTGCTGAAGTCCTGAAGGCTGCCGGTGCTTCACCTATTCAGTTGAGTTGGGCTGATGTCATTCCAGCGCTCAGCAACGGCACCATTACCGGTGTATTAACCTCTGATGAAGGTGGGGTTAACTCCAAGTTCTGGGAATTAGGGTGCAAATATTTTAATTCCATCGGTTTTGCGATGGGCATCAATGCGGTCGCTATGAATCTTGACTCCTACAACGCTTTACCCGTTGAGATGAAGATTGCATTGCGGGTTGCTGCTGACCGTGCAGAGCAAGCGGCATGGCGACGCGCGCGATCTCGCGTATCAGCGAACAAAGAGACGCTGAAGTCGGTCGGAGCAGAATATGTTGAGGACGTTCCGGCATCCGTGATCGATCACATCAAGGTGGCTGCGGCACCATTAAAGAAAGCGTGGATAAAGAATATGGGCGCAGACGAGGCCGCGAAAATCATGGCGAAGTTTGATGCATTCATGAAGGCTAACTACGGCGGTTAAAGTAACCTACGTTCTCGGTTTCGACTGAGTAATGAAAACGAACCGGCCCGGCCCCTAACATCCGCGTTAGGGGCCGGAATCGTATTAGCTGGTATAGCGCATGAAAATGTTTCAGGACATTGTTTTCTTTATCTCCCGGACGGCGGCAGTCCTGGCGGGCGTGATTATTATCTATATGGTTTGCCACATATTGCTGGAAATTTTCGTGCGCAGTGCTTTCGCTACCTCTACCTTTTCTTTGGACGAGTTGATTGGGTACAGCGTCGCGGCATGCGCCTATTTGGGGATGGGTTACACACTGGAAAAAGGTGGTCTTATTCGAGTGAATTTAGTGCTTTCCAAGATGGATCCAACGTCAACTGCCCGAAAAGTGATCGAAGTGTTCTGTTGTGTTGGGACGCTCATCGCGATGGGATTGCCATTGTGGTACTTCGCGCGGAGTGTTCTTAAAAAGTTTGATAGTGGTTATACAAGTGGCACTATGCTCAATATGCAGCAGTGGATACCGGAAAGTTTCATGCTGGCAGGATTAATCATACTTTGGCTCCAACTGCTTGCTTATCTCTTAAGGGTTTTGAGTAATCAGGTTGATCTTGATGCGTCACGGGCCGCGAATTTAGGCATCGACTGAGGCTGTCGCCAAATATCACCATGACCGAACTTATTTCTACAATGCCACTTTTGGTGGCGGGCTTAGTCCTCCTCATCATGTTTATATTTCTTGGGATGGGGATTTGGGTATTCGCTGCACTGACATTGGTAAGCGTTACCGGCCTCGTGTTATTCCTAGATATGCCAATTGATCGTATCGGGAACATCTTCAAAGGAACCATGTGGCGTACAGCCAATACGTGGGAACTGGCTGCTATTCCAATATTCGTGTGGATGGGGGAACTAATTTTCAGGACGGATGTGTCTGAACGCCTTTTTCGCGGTCTGGAGCCTTGGGTTGATTTGGTGCCGGGGCGACTGTTTCACACGAATATTGCCGGCTGCACATTGTTCGCAGCGGTTAGTGGATCAAGTGTTGCGACAACCGCAACGATTGGCCGGATTACGACGAGTGCTCTGAAGGAAAGGGGTTACAACGAATGGTTATCGGTAGGTTCTTTAGCTGGCGCTGGAAGTCTAGGTCTGATGATTCCCCCGTCAATTGTCATGATTATTTATGGGGTCTTAGCGGAAGTATCGATCGCGAGGTTATTTGCGGCTGGATTGCTTCCCGGATTGCTCGCTGCCGGTCTTTACTCGGTATTTATCGCCGTTCGTTGTTCAATTAATCCCGATTTGGTTCCAAAACGTACCGGGCCACGATATACCAACCGTGATCGGCTTCGAGGTTTGGTCCTCATGCTTCCGATATTAATATTAATCCCACTCGTTCTTGGCGGTATCTACAGTGGGCTCGCGACACCTTCAGAGGCGGCCGCGCTTGGACTTACGGGAACCTTAGCCATTACGATTATTTTAAAACAACTTACATGGAAGGTATTTGTCGACTCGCTAGGAGGGGCAGTACGCATCACCTGTATGGCGCTATCTATTCTGGTTGCTGCAGGCGTGTTGTCATCCGCCATGGGGTTTCTACACATTCCACAAGAGATTTCCAAGCTGATAGTTAGTCTCGACTTGGGTCCATATGGCCTAATCTTGATTATTGGAGTCTTTTATCTCCTGTTGGGTCTTTTCATGGAAGGACTGTCCATTTGTGTTATGAGTCTGCCCATAACCCTTCCACTTATTATAGCGGCGGGATACGACCCAATCTGGTTTGGTATTTTCCTGGTCATTACTGTCGAATTAGCACAGGTTACGCCACCTGTAGGGTTTAACTTGTTTGTATTACAGGCATTGTCAGGGCAGCCCATAGAACGTGTAGCGGTGGCCGCCTTTCCTTTCTTTTTATTACTTGCCTCTACTGCAGTATTGTTGGTTTTATTCCCGCAAATAGCACTCTGGCTCCCCGACCTTCTTTATTAACGGGCTGTGCAAGCCGTCGTTAAGGATATTTCTTTCGGGTTGTCCGTAATTGAAACGTATTGTTGGACAGCCGGAACGCGTCCATGACAGTGTTAGGGCGACGTGTTAGATAGATTGGGATTCTATATCGAGGCATTGGCGAGTTAGATAATCACGCAGTGATGAGAGCGATGGCGACAGTCTCTCATGACGACTCGGTAAATAATGAGTCCCGGATGTAGTCAGGTTTCGCTGCCCAGCAGTCAGAACGCACACGACAATTTCTTCTCGCAACGGTTGGAATTCCGCAATAAAATCGGGAAGGCACGCTATGGGTAATGCCGATGAAGGCTCAACGCTTATCCCTTCAACCTTAAGTTCATTGACGGCGTTTAATATTTGCGCCTCAGATGCCCCATAAGCAGAGCCTCTTGATTCTCGAATTGCAGCAAGGCTCTCATCACCAGCAACAGTTTCTGCCGTCGAAAACGCGGCGCTGGACACCGGGGGTAATTCTACGGCATGAGCTACCCCGCGATGTAAGGAAACTCGAAGTGAGTCGGCACCGTCGGGCTGACAGGCGATCATCCTTGGAACAGAATCACACCAACTCCACTCATGCGCTTCTCGAAAACCTTTCCACGTGCCATAAAGGTTGTTTCCCCGTGCGCACGGAAACATTATGAAGTCAGGGGATGCCTTCAATTGTGTAAGCATTTCATAAGCAAAGGTCTTATAACCTTCTATCCCATAGGGATTCTGAATCTTTCGTTTCAGAAACAAACCGACGGCAAACCAATGCGGTAGGTGGCCTAAGTATTCCAAGAATAACTGTCGTCCTTTAGAAGTCGTCTCAACCGCATGGGCCCCGTAATCTTCCAGTTGTTCAATGAAAGAAGTCGGTGTTCCGGAGGGCACAATAACCACGCAGGGCATGCCGTACTGGCTTGCGTAATAGGCAACAGAAATACCAAGGTTCCCTGTTGATGAAACGGCAATGCATCGATAACCTGCTTCTTTCGCGAGCGAAATTGTGACTGCGGCATAACGATCCTTAAAAGATCCTGTCGGGTTATCTGCTTCAATCTTAAAGAAAAGATTCTGAATTCCATGGTGTGATGCGATATGTTTTGATCGCTTAAGTGGAGTGTTTCCGGTCGCGTGCCACTGAGTTCTATGACCGTTTGTGGGTGGAAGAAAATCAGCATAACTTTCGATACCAGAAGGTTCGGTGATTAAGGGTCTCGATGGTTTTCGCCTTGGGGAAAATCTGCATTCTAAAAGACCGGTTTTTCCCGTGATACGACACTGCGGACAGCTGAAATGGGTAATCGTCCAGTCTAAAACTTCCTTGCATGAGTTGCAGGAGAGTTGCCATTCATCCTTAGGATGAATCTCATTTGTCACCATCAGTGTTGGGCCCTGTGGCATTTGGTGAGATCTAGTAGGGCGTTAGATACGGGCGTCGTCCTCGATCTCGATTTGAAGTGCATCATTAAATCGATTGAAGAATCCACACAAAGCGATCCGCAGCACGAGTTCAACAATTTGTTCTTCAGTAAAATGTTGCCGCAGGTCATCGAATATTTGATCTCGAATCCGGCCCGGTGTTTGGGTTACCTGTACCGAAAAGTCGCGCACCAATCGATCGATCGGGTCGAGGCCGGGACAGTCGATCTCGAGAATCGCCGCCACCGTGTCAGACGATAAACCTTCGGCGATCAGTCGGGGGGCATGATGGGTGACGCAGTAGTCACATTGGTTAAGGCGTGACACCACCACCAGTGCGATCTCTAAATAACGCGCTGGCAAGACGTTGTCGTCCTTTAACTCCAGCAGCAGGCCCATGATGTGTTTGAGCGCGGGTGGCCGCTGGGCAAATATACTCACTTGATTTGCAAACGGCCCGTAATCCGCAGAATAACGTGCATAAACAGGTTTCACGTCTTCGGGGACTTCGTTAATGGGTATGTCTCGAACCCGTGCCATCTGTTATCTCCCTATTAAGTTCGGTCTTCTTTTGCCTGCCTCAAAGAAGCTATAGAGGTGACAGCGCCGCCGCTTCAAGCGCCTCGTAGTCGATCCCGGGCTCTTCAAGCATTTTAATCACGTGATAATTTCGAGTTTTGATCAGTAACGTGAGTGCTTCGTTGTAGGGAAAGCGCAGGCCCAGTGAAGCTCCCTCTCTGACTGCGGCTCCATTGAGTGAGTCAATTTCAGTTTCTAGGCCATTCTCCATATGTTGGAGCATTGAGGGCTTGTTGAATAACCTGCCGCTGAATCCATCAATAGTTGCCCGCAAATCAGCATCGGTCGGTTCAATCTTCTTTGCTTGGAGAAGCTGAAAGATTTCATCCAAGATAAAGGATTGGAACTGTCGCCCCGTCGGCGAGAGTCCGATCTCACCGGTGCGACAACCCGTTAATGCACAGATCGGGTTAACTGCGCAGTTGAGTACGAATTTCGTCCAGATAACGGCATCAATACTATCCGTGAGCTCAACCGAAAAACCGGCGTTGCTAAGCACGGTAGCGAGTTGCCTCGCGCGCGTTGACCGCTCACCGTTAAGCTCACCAATCCAGGTTGTATTGGCATTGGTATGAACCGAATGACCGGGTTCGTGAAGTCGGGCGCTGTGGTAACTGATACCGCCCAGGACACGATCATGGCCCAACAATTGTTGCAGAGTTTCAACGTTGCCTATGCCGTTTTGAAACGTGATGGCAAAGCCAGAAGGTTTAAGAATTTGCTGTGCCTGTTCGCCAGCGGCACGGGTATTGTTCGTATCGGTATGGACGAAAACGATATCTACGGGATCCAGATCCGCAGTGTTTGAGCTGATAGTAAATGGCATCTCGTGGTCGCCATCAATGCCGCTCATGCGCAGCCCCTGCCTTTGGATATTGGCAATCGCGATTTCGTTCTTTTCCACCAAGCAAACGTTAACGCCGCTCAGGGCAAGACGCATACCATAGAGCGTCCCCATCGCACCCGCGCCAATGATACAGATTTTCATAGAGCCCC
>CEQG01063895.1_pt1 | contig 13577 bp, 12 predicted proteins | sample 350301 | NCBI WGS metagenome assembly CEQG01 (sample SAMEA2621242, study PRJEB7988) | marine metagenome | isolation source: saline water (ENVO:00002010), including | reverse complement strand
CTGGTGCGCCTCCCCGGGGGCAGTCGGTCCCGCGTCCCGCCGTTGGCGGCGCTATGCTGACGCTCCTGCGGCTACCCTGTTAACCGGTCTCGGCGCTGCCGAACGGCCTCCGGTTCGCGTGCCGGCATGACCGCTTCAGCGGTCGGCCCACGACCTGCGTCTGATATGGCCATTGTTTGCTTGGGCTTAGGTTAGCGTGTCCGCCGCCCACATTCTGCGGGCGACCCGCCACTCCTCTTCGCCCAGGATGTTGGCGTACACGGCCGTGGTCGCCATCGAGGCATGCCCCATCCATTTTTGGAGCAGGTGGAGCTGGATGCCACAGCGGATGGCGTGGACGCCATAGGCGTGGCGCAGGCCTTTTGGGCAGGCCTGCTTGCCGTGAATACCGGCCGCCGCCATCATCTCTTTGATAAGCGCCCAGCCGCTCGTACGCGATAGGCTCCAGAGGCGTTCGGCAGCATCTCTACGCCGGCTGATGGCATGAACTTGCTCCAGCTCGCGGATCAGGTCTGCCGGCACCGGTATTTCCCGAATGACGATCTCGCCACGGCGCTTCTTGAGGCAGCGAACCGCTATGACGCGCGCCTCCGGCTGAATAGCGTCTGTTGTCAGCTCTAACGCTTCCGAGAGCCGACAGCCGGTGAATAGCAGGGTCAATGCGAGGGTTCGCTGCGGCCCCTCGGCCTTCCGGGCGACGTTGAGGAAGCGGCTGCGTTCGGCCGCGTTCAGATACAGCCGCTGCTTGCGGGTATCGTAGAGTCTCATCCGGGCGGCAGGGTGTTCGATCTGGGTAGCTCCCTTCTTCTGTGCGCACGAAATCGCACCTCTGCCGCCCGGGCAATGTGCCCTGAACGCAACAGAATTGCGAATTGTGTTCGATGTGCTTAATGCCCCTGCGCTCCAAAGCGGTAGCACCAGGAACAGCAAGATTCTGTGCCAAACTGGCCGCTAGCTCAAGAGAAAAAAGGAACGAGAAACCAAGGCTCTGAACACAATTCGCAAAAGTGTTGGAGGGGAAATCGGCCACAGATGGGCCTGCAAGCATGGTCTCAATGTTTGCTTCTCTCGTTGCTCTTGCGGACATTCAGAAGAGGAAAACCATGACCTTCATTCAACATGTATTTACTCAGCCTGTGGAGCGGGTCCCGTCCGGAACGCGCATGACCCTCGCCGCGCTTCCAATCATCGGATTGGGCGCGGGCTTTCTTGTTGCAAAAATTGTCGCCAAGCCGGTCGCTTCGAACATTGATGAACTGAAAGCCCTGCTCGTAAGCGGCGATGTGGCGGCCATTCGCGAGTTCGTGACCGGCTACGGGTTCTCGATGAACAATGTTCCCTCGCCTGAAATCTTCTTCGAGCGCGTCAACTCCGTCTTCAAGTCAGACGTGTTTCTTGGCTCGCTGGCGGGATTTTTCCTAGGCGGCCTTTTGCTAGTGACGGGTATTGCGGCTGTTTCGGGCAGAAAATCCCGGTAATGGCCGACACGTTCAAGTTTTCCACCTTGATGTGGCTTATAGCGGGATTGATCATCCCGCTATGGCCCCTCAGCCTCCCCCTGTGCTGGTTCATGGCTTATCGCTCGTACAAGGGGGGCACGCCTCCACCCACCAGTCTTTCGGATTTGCAGGCCGCCATCGACTTGCACAAATCCGGAAATCTATCAGATGACGACTTGGCGGCCGTGAAATCACGAACCATAGGAAAAGGTGCCTGACCTTCGGGTCGGGCGCTTATCCGATTTCATCGCTGGTAATAGTAGGCACCCCAAGCGAGACGGATGTCGGCAAATGTCCATTCCTTGCGGCGGCCGTGAACCGGGCTGGGACGGGATGAACACGCGTTGAGGCCGGTCTCTTTCTGAAATCTCATGAACCATGCAGCGGACTTTGGCTTGCCACTGGAGGTGGGCCGGATAGTCCGAATGATCCCGCTATGCGCCCAGTGCTCGCGGGGATTGGGAACGGATGCAGGATCCTCGATATAGGCCCTGAGCTGCTGCAGAATACGTTCCTCCGGTTCCTGCCGGAGTTCCGACTTAAGTTCCTCGACGACGATCCGGGCGGCGTGTCGGCCAGCCTGCTCCATCATCTCTCGAAGCTGGGCGTGCGTGAGAACCAGAGCCTGAGTGGCTTCCATGGCGGTGTGCTTTCATTGGTGAAATGTGCGACCGAACCGGCCGTGAAAGCATTGCCGCACAGGCAAAAAATGTCGTCAACCGCTAGACCTCGAGTAAGGCGCCGAGGCGGTCTGTGACCGGACGCAAGGGATCGACCAAGCCAAGATCGTAGATCATGGTCGTCTCGAGGTTGCCCTTGTGGTCCACATAGTGCGAGACGGCCTCGCGGGAAACGCCCTGCCCCGTGAGCATCAGTGAGATGGCGATGCGCTTGAGATCGTACATTTGGAAATGATCGGGCACGCCGGGCAAGGCGCGGAACTTCGTCAGACCTTTGCGGAAATTGTCGCGTGGTTTCGTCATGTCGGTATGCGAGGGGAACACCAGCTCGCTATCCGGCCAGAGTTGCTGCTGAGTCCTGACGATCGCAGCAACGCGCGGATGGATAGGCACAGAGCGGGACTCATACTCGTAGAGAGCGCGGGAGAGTTTGATGCCCTTGGTGTTGTGCTTGTGCCAGATGAGCCGGTCGAGATCAAAGTGCTCGAAGCGGGCATGGTAGACATCTGACGGTCGGGCCATAGTTAGAAACAGGATCCCCATGAAATGGCAAAGCTCGGTCATCTGCCCGTTGGCCGTCACCACCCAGGCCTTACGGAGTGCCGCATCGCGCTTTTCCTTGCCTTCTAGCGTCTCAATGGCTGGGACGGCTTCGAGCGCCGGATTAAAGACATACCGACCGATCAAGGCAATTTGCTCCAGGGAGTATTCCCGCCTCTTACGGATGATCTTCACGGGACGCACAGGATCACAAGGATTACGCATATCGACGAGCTGCATGCGGATCGCATACCCGAACAAGGCCTTCACATGGCTCAGGGCGCCGTTGTGGCTGTAGGGTGACTCGAACTGCTTGAGGAACTGCTGGATATCGAGCGGCTTGATGGAAGCGAGTTTACGGTCCGCATATTTGGTGCCGAAGTCCTCATAACGCTTGCGAATGTTCTTGCCGCGCCGGGTTCGGTGCTCGGAAACCGGCTTGTGCCAAGCGGCCACGAACAGCCCAAAATTAAAGCGATAGTTCTGGGAGAGCTTGATCATGTGTCCGGCATGATAATCGTTGATCGCATCGCGCACGGTCAGGACGTGATCCTTGCGCGGATCAGCGATCAGATCCGGGCTTTCCCCAGCGGAAATCTCGCGCTCCCTTGCGATGATCATGAGGCGAGCGCTAGCAACCGTCACGACTGGAGGCGAGCCGAGGGCTTTGCGCCGGCGCTTACCGTTGTACCAGTAGGCGTGGACGAAGGACTTGTTGCCCTGTGACGTCACACGCAGCCCCAGGCCGGCGATCGATCCATGTCGCACCTTTCCGGAGCCGGAGATAGGGTGATCCCAGTAGATCTCTTGCCCCTTTCCATCCGGGCATATCGCCGATGAAACGAGGTCATCGGTGAGGTAGATATTCGGCATTTCATGTAACTCCCATGTAACAGGAGAATGCCTCATGTAACAGAAAAATACAATTATTAGATATCAATAATGTTCAAAAAATGATAGCAATTTCAAATATTAGACTGGAAAATATGAATCAACATATTGTTGCAAATTGGCGTTGACATTGTAGGGGTCACAAGTTCGATCCTTGTACCGCCCACCAAGTTTTTCAATGGCTTATTGAATGCTCTCAAACCCGGAAAACTTCATGTAACACTGGTGTAACAGCACCAAGGGGAAGCCAGATATGTCATCTTACCGACTTTATTTCAGAGTGGCTGGAATGAAGTACCGGCCCAAGTGCTCTCCTCGCGTTGCACCGTGTCGAAAAGCTCACGCGGGAGAACGGGCTACCTGCCCGGCCGCGGCGTCGTGGGCTGCCGAAGGATACGGGCGAACAAGCCGCAGTACCGGTCAATATCCGCGATCGCGCCTTTGAAGCTTCGGCACCGAAACTGGAGCGAGTGGCCGACTTATTTTACATCTGGATCGCCGAAGGAGGACTCTATGTGACCGCCGTCGTGGATCTTTTCTCAAGACGTGTCGTCAGCGGGGCGATGAAGGCCGAGATGACGGCACAACTCGTCACCGATGCGCTCATTATGGCGACTTGGAGGAGAGGTAGGCCAGACAGCTTGCTGCACCACAGCGATCAGGGCAGCCAGTATACAAGCTAACAGTTCCAGCGCCTTATGGCTGACCATGGCATCATCTGCTCAATGAGCTGCTCTAGTATCGTCTGGGACGATGTTCGTTCGGATGTAAGCTTCTTCTCGTCACTCAAGACTGAGCGGACAGCCCGCAATGTCTACAGAACGAGGGATAATGCCAAGGCGGATGTGTTCGATTACATCTAGCGCTTCTATAACCCTCGGCCAAGGCACTCGACACTCGGTTATTGAGCCCCGTCGAATTCGAAGGACAAGCTGAGCTAGCTTAACTTGGTGTCCGAAAAGCCGGTAGCAGGGCAACGACCGAAACCTAAACCAAAACTGAGGCGGCAACTCCACCATTGCAACGCATAGGCGTAAATCATTGATGATTGGGCGAAACGTCATACTGCGAATTCTTCAACAGTTATTTACAATTCCTGCAAACCGTTGGTATGAAACTGTGCAGATGCGAACACTAGGTTGGGTGCGGTACCATGGCGAATCTATCTATGACTTTGGATGAAACTGGCGGCGCTGAACGACGCTGGAAAATCAACCCAGTTCAGCGCGGCGAGAGGCGCATTTTTTTTGATCGCGACCTTCATTTGGAATGGAGGATCAATGCAACTACCGCGGACTCAGATCGACCTTCATGTTCTATGATCTCGGGCCCCGAGGGAAAATTGCTTGAAATTCAAACCCCTCCTGGCTCTGGATGGGTACGCATCGTGATCCCGCTGGCGAAGCAACAACAAGAGACCACGCGCTTAGTAACAACGTCCTTCTTGTTCAAAATTCTTTCCAATGAGAAGGCTGGCGATGACGGCGTCCAGCCTATGTTGATGCGTGAGCGAGAGCCGGGAAGCAGTTGGCTAATTGAAATACCGCAGGCACCCATCGGTGAGAAGTTAGTACTGGAGGCGGATGGTTGGTATTGCGTCTCCAGTGCGTTTTTGCAGGGGTCCAAAGCGGATCAACGTGCAGATGCATGTGTGATCAACCTGCCCTTGGGACGCAAAATTTGCGTCGGGCGTATCGATATCGACTATTTTGAGGAGAGTCCGGTTGTTGCTCCGATCACAGGACTTATAGATGAAGTGAAATCAGAGATTGCTGGACGCTTGGGAGACGTCGTACCTCTGCCTGCGCTCGTCCCTTTTGTCGCCCGCAATGTTGCCGAGCCCACCAGTCCCTTTGACATCGAAGCCGGGGCTAACGCCTCACTCCGGCAAGTAACAAAAGCGCTGTCGACTCTGCCAAAGAGTATCCGAGCGTTGACCGCAGCCCTCATTTTGCGGGCGCATAAGCCAATTGAGCGCATAATCTTAGACAGCCTAATGGCCATCTTGTTGCAAGAGGACACCGCGAATACCGGAGGAGAAATCTCTTCTACTTTATTCGAGCTCATCCTGCGGGCACACGTTGGCCCAATCAACGAGAACAACAACCTTTCAAAACTCGAGTTAGATTCACTCAAATCTATCCGCTTCGCCCTTTCAGATGGGCAGCTGCTAGAGCGCCCCAGGGCGCTGGAGTTGAAATTCGAGAGTGACGTCGTTCGGGAAAATTCAGACACCGACGATGTTAGAAGAGAGGCTCTTACGCCCTTTGCTGAAGCGGAGACTGCTGGCAATGGCCAGGTCCTCGACGTTTTGCGTACCTGTCGGTTGTCTGTGATTGCAGTGGCATTCCTTCGCGTATCGAAGGACACACGTTACGGCGCAAACATATACGCGAAAGATCTTCGATCGACTGACGAGGAATGGAAAGGGCTACCGAGAGATAATAAGGCAGACGTCCAAGGCAAATCACAAAAAGTCGCAGTGTTGCAGCCGCTAAGAAGCGAAACGCATGATCATCGCGTTGCTATTCAGAGCTTTCATTGCGCCGAATTGGGCCCAATTTCGCCCTCTATCGAGGTCGCGCCGCCGGAACAGCCATCACTGAGCACGGACGCCGAGACGAAAGGCGCGGCTGAAATAGATCAGCCGGAACTTGAGTATCTCAGTGCCGCCAAGAATATGTACTACGATAACCCCACAGCGCCCCCGCGACTTACCGTTGATTCCATGGTAGCGCTGCTCGCAAAGCACGACGTGATATCATTCGATATCTTTGATACGGCCATATTTCGCGCGGTTTCTAAGCCGGACGATGTGTTTCGCATTATGGGCTCACGACTTGGGGTCACCAATTTTCCAGGCAAACGCAAAAGTGCTGAGGCTTATGCGCGCACCTGGAATGACCGTATCAATGGAACGCGAGAGGTTACCCTGCCCGATATCTACAAGGTACTCGCGATGCGGCATGGCGCAACTGAGGAATGGGAGCAACTCGAAAAGGACATCGAGATTCAGTTGACCCGGCAGAACCCATATATTTTCAACGTTTATGAAAAACTGCGCGAACTAGGCAAGGAGCTGATATTCACGAGCGACATGTATCTGCCACAAGATGTCTTAAGAGCCATGCTTTCTCGGGCAGGGTATGTGGGCTACCAGAAAATCTACGTTTCAAATGAGCATGGGGCACGAAAGGGCGACGGAACTCTTCAAAAATTACTAGTAAAAGAGTATGGCCCACATACATCGATCGCACACGTAGGGGACGTTTATCAAGCGGACGTAGTGCAGTCGATTACCGCTGGTATATCCGGCGTTTACAATCCCGACCAGCGCGTTCCGTTAATGCGTGAGAACGACATGGCTAGCTTGGCGGGTAGTTTTTACGAAGCCGTCATTTATAACTCTCTTGGGTCCGGATTGTGGACCGAAGGCCTACACTACACCCATGGATTTAGGGTGGGCGGCATCCTCACACTAGGCTTTGCAGAATTCGTGGATCAGCTCGCGAAATCAAAAGGGATAGACAAGATTCTGTTTCTTGGCCGCGATTGTGATATTCTCTCTAAAGTCTATAGGCGCTTCATTGGCCATACCCCTAGCGAATATGTTGATATTTCGCGTTTCGCTATCCTTATGATGACTTCGGATGCGAATTTCGACGACTATATCGGTCGCACTTTCTTTCGTTGGTACAAGGAATCCAATAATTCCAAGCCGATTTCCGAATTACTCGCGGACACGGGGTTTGGATACCTCATTGACCATTTAGAAGCTGCAGATATCGAGCCACTCCAGTTTCCAGCTAGTGCCAATGAGCAGCAACTTAGGGACTTCTTTTGGGATATGAAGAGTCTCATACTGAGACAAGTCTCAGGCACGATCGACATTGCGCGTGAATATTTTTTAAACGCCATTGGAGGTGCTCAAAATATACTTGTAGTGGACGTAGGATGGACCGGAACGTGCATTGCAGGGTTGCGAAGTTTTCTCCAGTCAAACCTTACGGAAAATGTTCCGAATGTTTTTGGCGCGCTGCTTGTCACATCACGCAATCAACAGCTGTCAGATGCGATATCTGACGGATCGATCAGCGCGTATGTATATTCGCCGCAATCCAATCAAGACATCGCACGAGTTGTCATGCCGGATGGTGCGAAACCGCAACGGGAGAAAGACATAATCACTCACTCAGTGGAATACCTGTTCACTGAGCCAAAGGCGACGACAATAGGTTATACGCGCGACGCCGCTGGAAAGCCGATGGCTATACGCGGGTCAAACACTCCGCCAAACCCTCAGCAGATCGTCGATATGCAGCGCGGCGCAATCGACTTCATAGAGCGGTACCTGGATTATTCGACGGGCCTCAATGATCTTCGCCCCATAAGTGGCTACACCGCGTTTCAACCCCTTAGAAAAGCGCTCGGCTATCGTCCTTATCTTTATGAAGTATACAAGGACTTTCTTTACGATGCTACTCCGGTACTGCACGGGGAGGAATCAGTTTTCGAGCGGTTTGGCGATCTGTTTGATGCTAAAGTTCAGCGCGAAGTATCCAGCTCTGATGGCCCACTCGAGAACGGAACGGATCAGGTTAAAGAGCGCATCCTTTTTGTTTCTCCGGAAATGAAGTACGTAGGAGCATCCAAAAGCCTTCTACGACTTTGCAAGATTGCCCGGGATCTTGGCTATGCCCCTATCGTTTGGACGGCAAGAGCGGGTCCTTTCGCAAATGTATTTGAGGCATCTGGGTTCCCAGTCAGAGTAATCCCTGATGCTGAAGTGAACCAATCTAAGATTGATGAGCTCATTCAGGACAACGTCAAACTCGTCGTTTGCAACACGATTGTGACGGACGGCTACGTGCGTGCACTTGAGGGCAAGCTATCCTTAGTATGGTACATCCGTGAGGCAACGAATGTCCCTCAGTTTCTGCGGGGAAACACTAAACGGGCAGAGACGTTGCGACGCAGTTCAAGTGTCGTCGTTGTAAGCGATTATGCGGCCCAAGCCGTCAGTTCATTCACTGATGGACCAATCCAGGTCGTACGGAATGCTGTTGAGGACGTATCGGAGCTGGCTCTGCCGTACACCGCTGCTAAAGATGGCATTATACGTTTCGTACAACTCGGCACGGTTGAACATCGCAAGGGGTACGATGTTTTCATTGCCGCATATAATGCAATGCCGGAAGAATATCGAAATCGCTCTGAGCTCCACTTCGCAGGCGGGTTCATTAACAGCGCTACCAGCTTCGCTTCATATATCTTCGGTCAAATAGAAAAGCAGGAGGGTATCTTCTACCACGGCACGATCACCCAAGAACGGCAAAAGATCGAATTTCTATCTCAGATGGACGTGGTTGTAGTGGCTTCGCGAGATGAATCTTGCTCTCTGGTTGCTCTCGAAGGTGCCATGCTTTCGAAGCCTCTCATTGTTACGGATAATGTGGGCGCCAAGTACATGGTCGGGGATGACAATGGGTTCGTTGTTCCTTCAGGCGACGCAATCGCTTTGCGAGACGCGTTTATGCGCATGATTGACAGCACGCCTAACGAACTCGCTACGATGGGCACCGCTTCACGTAAACACTACGACACTGATGCGAACATGCTCAGCCACCGTCGAGATCTGCAGCGACTTTTCGGGAAGCGGGCGCTGAGCGGTCCGCTACCACACCGAGCCGATGACGCCGCTGCAATAGTTCAGCCGACAGGTGTTTATAAGGATCCTCCGGCAGAATTGATCGTCTCCCTGACATCCCATCCACCCCGGATGGAGACGATAGTGAAATGCATCCAGTCGCTCAAAGACCAAACCAAAAAGCCTGACCTCATCCTCTTATGGCTGTCATGCGATCAGTTTCCGTCTCGTTACGATGATTTGCCCTCCGAACTGCTCAGTCTCATCGACACCCAATTCAAAATAATGTGGGTTCCGGGTGATCTCGCGCCGCACAAGAAGTATTTTTATGCGATGCAGGAATTCCCCGAGGCGATTGTCGTTACAGTGGACGACGATGTGCAGTATGATAAGGAACTAATTGCGACCTTGTATCAAGGATATTTGGAGCATCCGGATTGCGTGATTGCCGCTCGATGCAATCTGATTCGCTTCAGGCCTGACGGTACGCTCAGAAGCTACGACCGTTGGGCGTATGACCATCAGTTTTTGAGGGAGACCGAGACTTATGCTTTGCTACCCACCGGCATAGGCGGCGTACTCTATCCGCCAGGTTCGGTACCCAAGATCGCCTTTGATGTGAACGCTATAACCAGCAATTGTCTTTTTGCAGACGATCTTTGGTTGAAAACGTTGACTACGGCAAATGGATATCCTGTCTGGATGCCGCCAAAAGCGCTTGACACTCAAAACATGGCGGGTTCCCAAGTCGCTTCCCTCTGGCGCGCCAACTCGTTTCACCAAGGAAACGACCTTGCAATGAAATCGGTTCTCACGTTTATTGACCGCAACTACGGTAAGGCAGAAGCAATCCTACGCCGAATACAAGGCGTCCGCGGTGACAGCACATTCGTTGGACCTGGCGACAAACTAGACCGAGACGCACTTATTATATGAGGACCACGAATTGAAACAGGTGTGGGATTATCTGAGCCCGTCCATTCCCAGCGATCACTGCCGGCAAATGACCGCCTTCGGGGTTATGAAGGAGCACGTTAATGCGGGATATCGGGCCGGAAGCGTGTTGGATTTTGGTTGTGGTAACGGACGTTCGGCCGATCAATTTGCAGAGCTATTGCCGTCTGCAAAGTGGACAGGTGTTGACATTGAGGACTCACCGGAGGTCGCCAGTCGAGTTCGAGAGGACCCCAGATTCGTGACTTACGACGGAGACAATCTTCCGTTTGATGACCGAACCTTCGATTTGGTCTATTCGTATCAAGTGATGGAACATGTCCGAAATCCGGAAACAGTGCTGCGAGAAATTGCTAGGGTTTTGGTTCACGATGGTCTGTTTATCGGTCAGACATCCCAATTCGAACCTTACCACTCTTACAGTTTATGGAACTTCACTATTTATGGCTTCAAACGAATTATGGAAGATGCCGGCTTTCGGCTTCTAGCTTTCAGGCCGTGCATTGATGGCTTTACCTTGATGAGCCGCACCTATCGAGATAGACCTCCTCACTTCGAGAGCTATTTCAGTAATGAATCTCCAGTCAATCAAGAGATCGAGCTCGTAGAAAAATCGAAATCCATACAGGAGATTAACTTAAGGAAACTTTGGTTTGCGGGGCAATTCGTATTTGTTGCGTCTCCCCTTAAGTAAAAAGACTAAAATAATTCGTTATGGGAGTGAAATATGAACGAAGCACCTGAGTCAGCATGGTCGGAAAAGTATTGGGAAAAACGCTATAGTTCCGGCGAAAATTCAGGCGCAGGCTCATACGGGCGACTGGCAGAATACAAGGCGGCATTCTTAAATCATTTTATGGAGACAAATGACGTCAACACTGTGTTGGAGTTAGGCTGCGGCGATGGCAACCAATTGACCTTACTTAATCCCAAGAATTATATTGGCTATGACGTCTCTCAGACAATTATAGCCAAATGCAGAGAATCTTTTTCTGAGCATCAGAACTACGAGTTTTACGGCCCAAAAGAAAAATCGAAACTTCTCAAATGCGATCTTGCCGTTTCACTTGATGTAATATTTCATTTGGTCGAAGATGACGTATATGAGTCATATATAGACGATCTATTTAGCAACAGTGATAAGTATGTCATCATATACTCAAGCGACATAGACTACCCTTGGGGGTATGCACATGTAAGGCATCGAAACTTTAGCAGGCATGTCGCAAAGACAAAGAAGGAATGGTCACTTAAGTGTGTCGTCAAAAATCCTTATCCATACGACAGCGCTGATACAGCTAATACTTCTTTTTGTGACTTTTATGTTTTCTCTAGAGAAGATCGCCCTTGCGTAGTCAGCTGTCTCTCTTGACCCGCTCCCCTGAATTGTCCCCGCTTTGACGTTAGCCTGCGCCTGACGGAGGAGACAGGCGATAAAATGACCCAGGTTATCCGATGACCAGATCATAGGCATTTTGAAAAGCACCAGGCTGGCATGTCGGCAGCCGATCTATGCCGCAAATTTGGCGTCAGCGACGCGACCTTCTACAAGTGGCGTTCCAAGTATGGCGGCATGGAGGTTTCGGTAGCCAAGCGGTCGAAGGCTCTCGAAGTGTGTTGGCCGAGCGAACACCGAAGCTTTTCGTAACGACGTGCTTCCGCGCTTGTGGGCATCAATCCGCGCGTCTACCGCTACCGATCGATGCGACCACACGATGCAAAGCTGCGAAAGCGGCTGAAGAACCTGGCGTCGGAAGGCCGGCGCTTCGGTTACCGGCACCTGCGCATTCTGCTAAAACGCGAAGGTGTCTAGATGAACTGGAGGAAGCTGGATCGCCTCTGCCGCGAGGAACGGCTCCCCGTTCGCAAACGCGGTGGCCGCAAGCGGGCCCTGGGCACGCGAGCACCGATGAACAAGGCCAACTTATAGACGCGGACGAAACGGCGAATACGTCAGCGGTCTTTTGGCTTCAGGTGAAGAAGAAGCTCGGTGATCTGGCCGTGCGTTGCCTGCACCTCAGCAAGCAGCTGTTGGCTTTCGTTTTTCCTTAACTCGGATCGTCGTTTGTGGCGTGCCATCGGCAACTCCCTCATTTGGAATCACCGTCCCCGAACCCATCTCGCTTTTACTGCGAGAGATGTCAATGTTCGCCATTCGTTCCGGGTCGCCTCCTTTGCCATATCCTGCGCTTCCATCAGCGCCATTTCTAGGAGATACGACAGCATTGCGCCGCGAGATCCCATTCGAGAGTTGCACTCCCTGATCAGAAGGCGAAGCATCCCGCTGAACCATTCGTCATCATCCGGCTTTGTCATGGCCGCCACCCCCGAGTTTTGCCCAGTTGTATTTTACACCTCTAACGCGAAATCTGCAAAAGGTGAGCTTTAATGAACTTGGGCAAGTGCTCGACCAATCGAACGAGGCCATTTGAGGCTTAAGCGGCTCCAGCGCACATCAGGGTGGGGAAACGATGGGCGCCGGAGCCGCCAGGAGAGCACTCCGAGGAACCACCGAAATTGCTCTTGGAGCAAGACAAAGCCGGGAGGTTCGCCGCTTGAACTTATCATTGCCGGAGGGCTATTACAGCATAGGAAAGCCCGAATTTCGGACGCATATACGGACACACTTTTGGACACACTGCGATTTTTACTCTATTTAATATAACATATTCAATACTTTAATTATTGGATACTCAAACTTTTAATCAGTAGGTCCAGGGTTCGAACCCCTGCGCGCTCACCATAAAAATCAAAACTTTAGCTCTATATCGTTGCCCAATTGGGGGCTAGAACGCCCGTACACATGACGCACACAGTGTGAGGTGCGAAATGGCGACGCATTACGTTCTGGGTGACAAGGTTCGCGTGTATCAACGTGAGCGCGGTTCGAGGTGGCAGGCGGCGACCCATCACGAAGCCCGCTTGAAGAACCACCTGTTGCCATTTCCAAGCGTAGGCGCTGGCATCGCTCCAATGGATTGGCCGCCGAATTCCGTTGCAAATGACCCTCCGATCAGATTGTTTAAAACGTCAGCGCCAGCCGTGCGCTGCCGGCATGGCCGTCGTGGTTCTCCGAGAAGGTTCCGTCGTAACGCAAGTGTGTTGAGAACCGCTCGTTGAAATCGATCTTCACGCCGGTGCCAATCACGAAGGCATGATCACCCTCCGCAGCACCAGGCGAGACGAAGTTCGCACCCGCCGCACCGGCGATCGACGAGGCGACGACAGCGTTGTCGTCACCGAAGCCGTGCTGGTACCGCAGTTCCAGTTCCGGTCTCACGATCGTACCGCCCCCGGCCTCGAACGCCGCCGAGATTTGCACCCCGATCCCGGCCCAGCTGCGGTCCCAGCTCGTGCCGGCCACCG
>CEQG01052188.1_pt1 | contig 13621 bp, 17 predicted proteins | sample 350301 | NCBI WGS metagenome assembly CEQG01 (sample SAMEA2621242, study PRJEB7988) | marine metagenome | isolation source: saline water (ENVO:00002010), including | reverse complement strand
CACTTGCTTGTCTGACTGTTCTTGCTTGTAGGTTTCTAGTTTCGCAGGCTCGTCCGTTTCAAGCCTTCAGTGTAGGTTTTTCCTGCTGGCGCATGTCGGTGCAAGGAAGCAATCAGTGGGCAGGTCACCTTGCCTTGGCTCGAACTGCATGCCTTGACCAATTGGGATAGCGCCAACTCCATGCGCTGGAGATCGGCCAGCCGCAGGCGCACATCCGCCAGCCGCGCTGCCGCGAGGTCGGCGGACTCGTGGCAATGGGTGCCGTCCTCCAGCTTGAGCAATTGCGCAACCTCGTCCAGATTGAAGCCCAAGCGCTGAGCGGACTTCACGAACTTCACCCGGTCCACGTCCGTCGGCCCATAGCGGCGGATGCCGCCGATGGGCCGATCCGGCTCCAGCAGCAAGCCCTTGCGCTGATAGAACCGGATGGTCTCCACGTTGACCCCGGCTGCTTTGGCGAAGGCCCCGATGGTCAGGGTTTCCGGGATGTTCATCATGGCGCTTGACTCCGTACTTGGCTACGGAAGTAACGTTAGCGCATCACGCAAAGTCCCGGAAGGAGACCCTCATGGCAAAACCTAGCAACGGCCGCGGTGCACTGGCTGCCGGCGGCTTGGCCGCCATCCTTGCCTCGACCTGCTGCCTCGGCCCGCTGGTGCTGATCACGCTAGGCTTCTCTGGCGCCTGGATCGGCAACCTAACCGCGCTCGAACCGTATCGGCCGATCTTCATCGGCGCCGCGCTCGTCGCGCTGTTCTTCGCCTGGCGCCGCATCTTCCGGCCCGCCCGCGCCTGTGCACCGGACGAAGTGTGTGCCGTGCCCCAGGTGCGAACAGCCTACAAGGTGATTTTCTGGATCGTGTCCGCCCTGGTACTGATCGCCCTCGCGTTCCCCTACGTCATGCCCCTGTTCTACTGAAGGAGACTGTCATGAAGAAATTTGTCGCACTGTTCGCTTTGACTGTAGCCCTGAGCGCTCCAGCTTGGGCCGCCACCAAAACCGTCACGCTGTCGGTACCGGGCATGACCTGCGCCACCTGTCCGATCACGGTCAAGAAGGCGTTGTCCAAGGTCGAAGGCGTCGTTGAAGCCAAGGTGACCTGGGAGCCCAAGGAAGCGGTGGTGACTTACGACGACACCAAGACGACGCCAGCCGCCTTGACCAAAGCCACCGAGAACGCAGGCTACCCTTCCACGGTCAAGAAGTGATCGTCCCATGACCGAGGCGATCACACTGCACGTCGATGGCATGACCTGCGGGGCGTGCTCCGAGCACGTCCGGCAAGCTTTGGAGAAGGTCCCCGGTGTGCGTTCGGCAGCGGTGTCCTATCCGCAACGGCGGGCTGAAATCACGGCTGATGCGGGCGCCGATTTGGAGATGGCACCGCTGGTCGCCGCCGTGTCTGCACTCGGTTACCGGGCGCAGGCTGCCGACATGCCGAGCAAGCCTGCGGACCTGTTGAACAAGACGCTGGGCGGGTTAAACGGCGAGCCGAAGCGCGGAGATGCAGAGCCGGCATTGCACGTCGCTGTGATTGGCAGTGGCGGCGCGGCGATGGCGGCGGCGCTGAAAGCCGTCGAGCAAGGAGCGCGCGTCACCTTGATCGAGCGAGGCACCCTCGGCGGTACCTGCATCAATGTCGGCTGCGTACCGTCCAAGATCATGATCCGTGCCGCGCATATCGCCCATGTACGGCGCGAGAGTCCGTTCGACGACGGCATTGCGGCCGCTTCGCCGGCGATCCTGCGCGAGCGTTTGCTGGCGCAGCAGCAGGAGCGCGTCGACGAACTGCGTCACGCCAAGTACGAAGGTATTCTGGCCAGCACTCCCGCCATCACCGTGCTACGCGGCGACGCCCGCTTCCTGGACGACCGCCATCTGAACGTGCAACTGGCAGAAGGCGGCGAATGCGCAGTCGCCTTCGACCGCTGCCTGATCGCCACCGGCGCCAGCCCGGCGATTCCGCCGATCCCCGGCTTGCAGGGCACCCCCTACTGGACCTCCACCGATGCGCTGGTCAGCGACCGTATTCCCGAGCGGCTGGCGGTGATCGGTTCGTCGGTGGTGGCGGTCGAACTCGCGCAGGCCTTTGCCCGACTCGGCAGCAAGGTGACTCTCCTGGCGCGCAACACGCTGTTCTTCCGCGAAGATCCCACTATAGGTGAAGCCGTCACGGCCGCGTTCCGCAACGAAGGCATCGAAGTGCTGGAGCACACGCAGGCCAGTGAGGTGGCCTTTGCAAGCGGAGCATTCGTGCTCACGACCGGGCGCGGCGAACTGCGCGCTGACCGACTGCTGGTCGCCACCGGCCGCACACCGAACACCCGCGCCTTGGATCTCGACGCGGCAGGTGTCGCGGTCAACGCGCAGGGCGCCATCATCATCGACAATGGGATGCGCACCGCCACACCGCACATCTACGCCGCGGGCGACTGCACCGACCAGCCGCAGTTCGTCTACGTCGCAGCGGCGGCCGGTACCCGCGCCGCGGTCAACATGACCGGCGGCGACACGGCGCTGGACCTGACGGCGATGCCGGCGGTCGTGTTCACCGATCCCCAGGTCGCCACCGTGGGCTATAGCGAAGCCGAAGCACACCATGCCGGCATCGAGACCGACAGCCGCACGCTGACACTCGACAACGTGCCCCGGGCGCTCGTCAACTTCGACACACGTGGCTTCATCAAGCTGGTCGCGGAAGCCGGCACTGGCCGGTTGCTCGGTGTGCAGGCGGTGACCCCCGAGGCGGGCGAACTGATTCAGACGGCCGCGCTCGCCATCCGGGCACGGATGACGGTGCAGGAGCTGGCCGACCAGTTGTTCCCTTACCTGACCATGGTCGAGGGACTGAAGCTCGCAGCGCAGACTTTCACCACGGATGTGAAGCAACTGTCCTGCTGCGCGGGGTAGTGCTGTGCTGAGCGTTCAGGCCCAAATGCTCAGCTTCATCCGTTGAGCCAAACACCCAGGTTGAAGCTTCGGGGCTTGTGCGATGGGTCAAGGTTTACTCGAAATACCCCTCTTCGAGCAGCCGCACCAACGTCGGAATGTAAGGTCCATATTCGACCACGCGTCTGACCTGCTTCTTGCGGATCGATGCCATCGTCATTCGCTGGAACTCGAAGTTCGTTGATACCTGGTCATCATCGACATCTACGGTCTCGACTACGGCCCCGTCCTTGCGCGCCTTCTCGTTGTAGAGCATCCGCGCCCGAATCACCTCGAAGCTGTAGCCCCTGCCCATGCGGTTCATGTCTTTGGCCAGTCGGTTGACGGATTCAGTATAGGCATTGGTAATGGGTTGTTCGAAGTAAGAGAAGATTTCGTCGTGCCAGTTGTGCACGGCGGTGGTCAGATCCTTGAACGTGGCCGCCAGCTCCGGCGGAATGTTGCCTAACCACGTCGCGCATGCCGCTTCAGCCTCCGGACGGCTCTTGTGATCCCAGATCGACAAGAAGCCTTCCTTGAGGGCGTGCGCCTCCCCGAGCTGGGGAAACTGGCGGAACCATTCCAGGGCCCGTGTCATGTCTGCGCCCTTCAGATCGTGCTGCCGCTTGAGCAACAGGAAGCGCTCATCCTTGAGCTTGAGGCGCTGCCGAGCCGGCAGATCCTTGCGAATGCGCTTGCGCAGCTTCTCCAGCGCGTCATTGGCCATCCGCTGGATATGGAAACGATCGACCACAATCCGCGCCTGCGGCAGCGTGGCACGCACCACCTGCTTGTAAACGTGGTACATGTCCATCGCCACCCACTCGATGGTGTCCTTGTCCCGCAGGTTGCGGAAATAGGGCAACAGGTCGGCCTTGGCCCGGCTCGGCCGGAGGTCGAATACCGTCTTGCGTTCGATGTTGGTGATCATCGCCCGGTACTGGCCGATGATCTTGAGCTCGTCGATCCCCAGGATGCGGGGCGTCCGGAACCGGACCTTGGCCTCGAACTCCTCGATGAAGTCGTCAAAGACGTGGCGGACCGTCTTCTCGTCCAAGTCCACTTCGCGCGCCAGCGCCGCGAAGGTCTTGGTGAAGCTCTCTTTACGGATATAACGCACCAGGCGGGCCGTGGCTTGACGCTTGCTGTCGAGATCGGCGACAGGCTCGAAGAGCGTCTTATTGCACGAGATGCAGCGATATCGCCTGCGCTGGATGAACACCACGACCGGCTTGCCGTGCGTCGGCGTATCCTGAAACGACTGCTCTTGTGAGCCGTGACCGTGCAAACGTCCGACCTTGCACAGCGGGCAGGTTGCCACTGGCGCAACGCCTTCAGCCTTGACGACATAGCGCTCGTCATCGCCTACGACTTCAAGTGTATTGAGGCTACGCAACTGCAGAAAATCGGTCACTCAACACCTGGGCGAGCCCACACTGAAATCCGGTTTCTAGCTTAGCATGCTCGTTCTCGGTTCCAACACTAGAATCCGTCTTTTGAAATGAGAGCTACAACAGCCATAAACCCTGAAACCCACACCAGATTCCGGATACCCAAAAAAAATCGGACCGACCTGCTGCAAAACGTGTTTGCCATTCAGTCAGATGACTCTTGGGAAGTCTGTGGTGCGGTAATCATCGAGGGCTTTGCCGGGGCGAGAAGCGCCGACGATGGTATTCCGGTATTGGTCAAGTACATCGCCGAGGTCGGACTGGAAGGCTCAGACAGCCTTCGTCAGTTCGCTGCGTGGAGTAAATCGTTGGAATGGCTGCCCCAAGAGGACGTACATTTCGACAGAGGCCATGGCCAAATTCAGACCAGTGCGGAAACAATTGAATATTCAACGATGGGGATCATCGCTACACCCGATGAGTACCGTCAGTTCTTGGCTGGCACGTTGAAGGGGTTTGCGGCACAACTTGAGCCGCCGGAATGATCAACACCAGCCTGATGGATAAGGTGTGGACTACCTCCGCTCCGCTAGACATCCCCGGCCTATGCTTACCTGCGAGAGCTCAGGGCTTTACCTTGGAGAACTCATTGATTGCCTCTCGGCTGCAGAAGCTGCAGTAACGTGGTGATTGCTGCAGTCGGCGGAGCTTGGCCATGGCTGCTTCGCGGGGTTGGGCAGGCTCATTCTTAGCGTCAGTTGTCATGCCTGATTCTCATCGCTATCCCCATAGTCGTGGAAAGCCTGATCGTCAGCAGGCAAGGCCGCCCTCGTCCGCCGATGAGATGCTGCTGGCCGGCAAGGTAGAGGAACAGTGCGAAGATGGCCTGCCGTGGGTTTTCCTGAGCTCTAGGATCGACTAACCCTGTAACTCCGTCACTGGAGGCAGTAAAGACGCTGGATCGCAGCTCAGCTGGCTGGCGATGCGGTACAGCTTCTCGACCGTGATGTTGACCTCGCCTCGCTCGATCCGGCCTACATAGCTGCGGTCGAGACTGCACGCCAGCGCCAGTGCATCCTGGGAAATCCGGCAGGCCTTCCTCTGCATTCGGATGCGTTCCCCTAACGCCTTCGCCAACTTATCCATGACCGTCTCAATTCAACTTGAGACGGCAATATCGTGCGTTTGCGGACGTACCGGCCACGGATTATAATCCGCATTTTCGCGCTATTTCTTCTGGTGCCCTCAATGAAATCGGCCTCGTTTATCTTTGACAGGCGTCTGTATGAGCTGCTTCAGGAGCCAGGGCGCACATCGTTTACGACCCGCGAACTGCGCGATGCCTATGCGGCTAGCTTGAGTGGCACACAATTCCGTATCGCCGATGTGCGCCGCTATGTGTATGAGCAGATTCGCCGATTAGTGCGCGCGGGCTGGGTTTCACCGGACGAGGACCGCCGTGTTCGAGGGCAGGTTTATCACCTGCAGCCGATTCCAACACATCTGCAACTCGAACTGATCGACAACGGTTTTGAGAACAACCTGATGGATGCCGGAGTGCCCGAGCCAGGCACAACGGTACGCGATGTGGAAGCTTTGCCGCTTAAGTCGTCAGCCAATACGGATCTGCAGTTGGAAGCGCTCCACAAGGAAATCCGCTTGGACTTTCTCACTTCAATGGGCGAGGCAGAGCGATTCAAACTGCTTCTGGACGAAATGCCGCATTTACGGGACAAGCTTGAAGGCGATTACCTGGAAGCCAGGGATCGCAGTTCTCGCCTCTTGGGGCATCTGCGCGCCATCGAAAAGACCCTCAAAACGCTCGCTGCACCACGATGAGCAGCTCGCTACGGAGCTGGCAGATCAGCTGCATTACTCGGGCGTTGGAGCACTTTACCGTCACGCCGCACTTCTTCTGCCAGGCAACGCCGGGAGCCGGAAAGACGCGCATGGCCGCAGAACTGGCCAGCCGGATGCTTGAGCAGGAAAGAATCGATTTGGTGCTGTGCTTTGCGCCGTCCTGCCAGGTCGTGGAGGGTTTTCGTTCGACCTTTGCGGCTGTGCTAGGCAGGCGTCTCGACGGCCAGATAGGTGCCGTGGGCGCGGCTTATACCTATCAGTCCATGGAATACCGTGATGAGGGATTCTGGCAGCTTCTCGATGACTACCGGGTGTTCGTGGTCTTCGATGAGATCCACCATTGCGCCGGCCACGATCCGCTGCTCAGCAATGCCTGGGGACAGCAGATACTGCATCGGATTCAGGATCGGGCTGCCTTCACGTTGGCCCTGTCTGGCACGCCCTGGCGTTCGGACGACAAGGCCATCGCATTGGCTCGCTACTCTTCGCCCGACGGGTATTTGATCTGTGATTACCGTTATGGCTTGAAAGATGCCATCGCCGACAACGTGTGCCGATCACCTCGCATTGTGTTGCTCGATAATCAGGAGGTGAAACTTACGGAAGAGCTTGGCGCGGATAGCTCCGTGAAGTTGTTTCCCAGCATCGCCAAGCTTCTAGGGGAGTCACCTGTTACCTATGAGGAAATTTTGCGTCATGACGAGGTGATCAATCCAATCCTCGATCTTGGCTGCAGCAAGCTGAACGAGCTACGCCAGATCAAACCTGATGCCGCTGGTTTGGTGGTGGCCACAGACATCGAACACGCCCTGCAAGTTGCACTCGCACTGGAAGCCATGGGTGAGGAGTGCCGCATCGTGACCAACAAAAACCCGGATGCGCAGCAGGTGATCAATGCATTCCGGAGCAGCGCCTGCCGCTGGATTGTGGCCGTCGGAATGATCAGCGAAGGCACCGACATTCCCCGCCTGCAAGTGTGCTGCTATCTCAGCCGTATCCGCACCGAACTGCATTACCGGCAAGTGCTGGGGCGAGTGCTGCGGCGCACAGGTGAGTCCGACGACCAGGCATGGCTATTCATGTTGGCGGAACCGACGCTTCAGGGCTTTGCGGAGCGAATTTCAGATGACTTGCCTGATGACCTGGCAGTTTTGAGCGATGTGCAGATGCCTGGTTTTAATCCAGGCTTCAGGTCTGAGCCGATGGGTGCTTTGGGTCATGTCGAAGGCTTCGACGGTGCGGGGGTAGGTGGTGCAGAACCGGGTATTGGATCGCAGCCTACGAACATCATCTCGCTGGGTAGCATTGCAATTGAGCCCGCTTACCAGGTCAGCTTTTCCCAGCATTATCGGCAGCAGTTACTGGCTTGTTTTTGATGCTCAGCCAGTCGAGGCTGATCCAATGATGTTGGTGTTCATGAATCCATAACCGGCCGGCGTCGTGTGGAACGTAATTGTGAGGTGTGCATGGAAATTAAGTCGCAGGCATTGGTCGATGTCGTTGAGGATGTGATCTGCGACGTGTGCCGCTCTGGCACGCGTATTCCCGACTATGGTCCCCAATACGGCAAGCTTGAAGCCCAATGGGGATATGGCTCCCAGCATGATGGGGAGCACTACCGGGTGCATCTCTGTGAGCCCTGCTTTTTCGGGGTGCTGAGTGGGTTGCGTCGGGAGCGCATGGTCAATGGTATGTTCGATGATGATCAGCCATTTGCTTCCGGAGATTTTGGTCTGGCCAGCAAAGACAACTATTGGGGAAAGAACTGATTGTAGGGTTGAAAATCCATAAGCCGCACCACTTCGAATCGCGGACAAATTAGGGTAAGCGCGCGACTTGCCCGTTCTGGTCTCGTAGATTGGAATAACTGAATAAGGAGGTAGCCGCTTTGACCCTTCCGCATGAAAGAACCCGGAGTGTCATCAAGACCGAAGCTTTTCTCCGCGACCTCGCTCGCAACACCGAGCTACCTGATGACATTCGCAGCTATGCGAAAAGCCTGCTCAGACACTACCCGTCCGCCGATCAAGTTTTCTCGCTGGGGCGCCTCGAAGAGTGCCTGGTAAACGACGCTCAGGATGATGAATATCGGCGAAGGATGATTGCGTTCCATCAGCCGTTTTTCAGTTCGTCGTTAGACTTCACGCTATGAGCGTAAACGCCACGTCGCTCAGTACTGATCGAGCCCACAAGCCGTATCAGCAGGCTCAACCGCTACCATAGGCAATAGGAGCACCCGATGCGGATACACCCGCTCTCTGACCTCCACAATGAATTCGCGCCCTTTGCGCCTAAAGTGAGCGACGCCGATGTGGTCATCCTGGCTGGCGACATCGACCTCGGTACCAAGGGTATCGAGTGGGCTCGGCAAGAATTCGACTGCCAAGTGCTGTACGTGCCGGGCAACCATGAGTACTACCGTGGCCATCTCAGCAAGACACTTCAGGCGATGCGAGATGCTGGAGACGAGCGCATTCATATCCTAGATCGGGATGAAGTAAAGATCAGCGGGGTGCGCTTTGTTGGAGCGACTATGTGGACTGATTTCGCCGCCACCGGGAATTCACGCCTAGCTGCTTTGAGTGCGCAGCAGGAGCTGAGCGATTTTCGCAAGATTCGCACGGAAAATTACCGCCGCATCAGGCCGGCTGACCTGATTGAACAGGCGAAGAAGACTCATGATTGGCTTAGAGGAAAGCTCTCTGAGCCTCTCAACGGCCCAACTGTAGTAATCACGCACCACGCCCCGACACTGCGTTCGCTGGAGGAAAACCCTCATGCAGGCACCATCCTGGACGCGGCGTTCGCGAACGATTGGGAGCATCTGATAGGGGGCGATCGAGTGGCACTTTGGATCCACGGTCATACGCACACCTCGGTCGACTTTGAGCTGAATGGGACGCGGATCATTTCAAATCAGCGAGGCTATCCGCTGGAGGAGTCGGGCTTCCAACCGTTCTTGATCATTGACCTCTAAAACCAGTCCCGAGTGCTCAGATTTCAGGGCTAGCTGCCATGAGTCTTTTCCAGGTATAAGTTTATGAATACCGGATCAGGTCTTCTTTTGAAGCTGTGAAACCGGCCGCTCCAACATCGATTGCGTTAGCCCGTGCATATCCGCATTGGCTTGCCAGATCAAAAACCGGCTACGCATATCTCGAACAGCAGCAAACAGCTTCTGATTGGTCGCTGTCAGTTTCTCAATGTGCTCGTTGGCTGCCTGAATATCGCTAATCCAGCCCGGCTTCAGCTTCTGAGCCTTCAATGCCGCCTTGCAATTCTTCATCGCTAAATCTACGGCAGGTAGCTTCATCAGGGACTGGCGAGCACGACTGATACCCAGTTTTTCTTTGCAGGCCTCAACGAGCAAAGGCCAGGTCAGCTTCGGCTCTGACCATTCCTCAATCAGCTTAATGATGCGCTTCTCATCCTTTGGCGTTAAATGCCCCATCGTTAACCCTCGATCTCATCCAGCAAAGCCAAGACGTCATCCAACGATGGTAACGCCTCTTGCGCCTGGTTCTCTTCAATGAATCTGCCTTCGATCAGCCCCGACATTGCAGCGGCGTTCTTGGTCAGCGTCCAACCGTTATCGGCGTTCCACACAATGGCACCGTTTTCGATTTCTGGATTTTCCAGCGTTTGAATGAGCACCTCGCACTTAAAGAGCTTCTCACTCAGTTTTTTGGCCGACTCCGATGCCCCAAAAACACCGCGAGACTGCGCATCCATGGCTTTATCGAGGCGGCGTTTAAGGTCGTCGCATTCTTCCCTGAGATTGCCCAGCTTCACGTCATCCCCTTTGACGCAACCGAGCCGCCCGCAGTCCAAACAGGCGCCCATTTTCGGGCAGGGCTCGGATGCGAAGTTGTGAACACAAACGCCGAGATGGGTTTGATGGATAATGCGGTCCTGCTCGCCCTCGTGCAGTTCTCTTACATCAGCAAGATTCAGAGGCTGATTGGTTTTGACCTTGTCCAGACGCTGAGCAGCGGTGCTGTGCTTCGTTTTGGGGTGGTAAGCCGCAACCCCTTGGGTGCGTTCCTCGATGGTTTCATGGTTGTAGACCGATCCCATCGTCGTGCGCCCGGAGAAGGCGTCAATCAGGAGTTGCGACAGACCGGCCTGGTGCATCCGCGTGTTCAATTCGTGCCGAAACGCATGCGTGTTGACCTTGACGCCGGGGTAGCCATATCGCTCGAACAGGCTTTTCTTTTTCAGGTTGGTCGTACCGCCTAATTGCACATTCAATCGGCCAGCGTTCGCCGCGATCTCCACGCCAAACCCGTGTTTCACAACAGCGTGACCTGAGTCTTCAGTCAGTGCTCCCGTGCGCACGGTGAACAACGCATCACGGTACTTCACACGAGCTTTGCCCTCCGTGTACGGCGTGGTGTATGGGAAATCCTTTGGAAGATACTTCTCCCGCAACAGCACATTGAGCTTGCGCAGCGTGATCACACACCGGTCGTCAAGCTCAACACCCTGGACTCCTGGCCTGCCCTCGACGAAGATCTTCTCCCTTGAGTTTTTCCACCCGTCACGGATCTCGGTCAAGAGGGCTCGGGCGGCGGGGCTGACCGCCTTTTTCTTCTCCAAGGATTTCAGGAACTTGGCATAGAATACGTTTCGCGGGCTGTAGTCCTCATGAACGGTGAGTTTCAGCGCGGCACAGGCTTCGGCGTACGTGAGCGGTTCATCAGGCCCCTTGGGTGGCAGTCCTTCATGGGGTGGAAACTCATCAGGATGGTCTTCCAGCCAGGCGGCGTAAGCCCGCGCCTCATTGGTGATCGGTTTCAGTAACGTGATGACCCGCTCGACGACCGGCTCCATCTCAGGCTTAACGACGGGCTTCAGCGTCATCTGGTTTATCTTTTCCGCGTACCAGCGCAGAAACATGCGCCGATTGCCTTGGGTATCCTCCTTGAATACTAGGCAATCCAATTCAACATCCGCCAATTCACCCACGCGACTGGGTGCACTCAGCAACAGTGCACAGGCGGATGTCACAACGATATCAAGGTGGCGAGTCAATTCGTTAGTGAACACTTGCCCGAGGGCTCTGATCGCGTCAGGGCTGGGCAGCTTTTGTTCCTGATCCGCTTTTTGCTGCTTGAGCGTGCCACTCGGCCTCAGCGTCAGCGGAGTAGTCCACCGGAAATCTGACTTGAGCAGTTTTTTGTCCCGCATCAGGGTGATGAGGGCCTCAAGTGCCCGGCCGTGCTGGTATGCGGTGTTGCCTTTCGTCCAGTGACGGTTCATGTACTCGCACGCTTTATTACAGACAGCGGCGGACGCCCGCGTCACATCCCGCGTGCCGGTCAACTCGAACAGGGCGACTTCCAGCGCCTTGAGGGCATTCAGCAGGTTATTAAGTGACTTTCTCTGCAAATACACCCGCCGGTACACCACCATGGCTTTGGCGAACTCGATGAAGGGTGCCTGCATCGCCTTTGGGGCAACTTTGGTCGACCCGTGCGCCGTGAAACTACAGGAATGGATGCCATGCGAGTGCCAACTGCCGTCTTCCCAGCGAATACTCGCGTGCACTCGATTGGGAATGCCTTTGGGCAGGGTCTGTTTTGCCCATTCGATAAACGCCGCGAGCTGATCGTCCGCAGCCAGTTGGCTCCTGGGCTTAAAATCGACAATGTTGTTCGTCGGTTCAGAATAAAACGCATCGGTCATTCGGCTTTCCTCCCTGATCGGAGCATGGCCTCACAATCCAGAATCACCTTGCGGCAAGCCAGAATGGCCCGATCCCAGAGCACACCGGTCGTTTTATCCGTGGCAATGGTTTGCGCCCGACGACGTTCCAATCGCTCAAGGACCTCACGGTGATTGGCGTACAGAAGGGGTTGGAATTTTCCGCATGCGTAACAGGTGTACGGCGCATCGAGATGGCAGGCGGCAGTGGCACCGCACACTGCCACATCCTCGATTTGTCGATCTGCTCGATCCCCGTTTTTCGCTGAGTTGCGATCCGTGACGATGATCCCGGTGAACGCATTAACAACCAAGGCCAGATGGTCGCTCATCTTCGCGTCGATCAACGCCAGCAACTCCGGCGACACGGCTCGATACTTTCGCACTGTCTGAGTATTTTTATGCATCAATGCGCTGGCCATTGTCCACTCATCCAGCCCCGCATTGGAAAGGTCCGTGCCGAGGGTATGCCTGAACCGGTGCCCCCTCGTCACTTTCAGCGGCTGATGGGTGCGAGGCGAAATCGGAAAACCCTCCATACGCTCGATGCGCCCAAGCCAAAACGTGGTCGTGCCTGATCCGACATGAAAGGTCGGCTGCGGCGCGTCTTCGAGGTCTTTTTGAAGAGGGCTATCGAGCAAAACAGGGGGATTCACCCGCTCCATAGGTCCTACTTCATCATCCAGCTTCCGACGAAAAAGGGGCACATTCTTAATGGCTGTATTCCAGTCGGCACCGTCTGGATACGTTTGCCAGAGTTGCGCTAGAACCATTGCCTTGTAGGCCTGCACGGTGTTGTAGAGGTCCTCATCCAGACTGAATGTTTCGGACTTTGCTCGCCAACCCGCCTCGTCGTCTTTTTGCTTTGCCCAATGAAACCTGACCTTGCAGCCCTGATCGCTCTTCGTGAAATCACCAAAAATCATCATTCGCACCTGAGCGCCACGCTGCCCGTAGATCATCAAAATGCGCAGATAAAGGTACTTCTCGAAATCTAACTGCCCGTGACAAAACTGCTCATGTATCCATTGGTGCAGCGCGTCTTGCTCTACCTGCGTGAACGGGCCTTGTTCGGGATCCAGTCTGAGGATCACATCGTTGCTGGAGCGCTTTTTCCTGGGCAGTGCTTGGTAGGCATCGATCAGGGGTTGCGACGGGCGCTGTTCGAGGGATTCGCAGTCGTGCCAAAACGCCATGAAAGCGGCAATGACACTAAACTCACAACTGTTCAAGCGCTCCCGCAGAGAGATCAGGTGGTCCTCGTTGAGCGGGTCAATCCCGGCCTGAGCAGCCCGCGACAACGCACTTGTGGCGTTAGCAACCGTACCCGCTTCCAGATTGGCCATTCGGTACGCCAGGGCGGCGTGCAACCAGGGCTGCCAATCCGGCGAGACGCAGGTAATAGCCGCTTCCCAGTTGACTGAGTGATTAGCCGATTTATCCGGTTTCCACATGGGGTGAGTCGGTGTGAAAACTTCCCCACATTTGGCCAGGCGAGGCGTGTTCAGCCATGCATTGAGGCTGTCCTTCGTGGGAGCCTGAAGTGCTTCGACGGCGATGTTCACTCTGAACCTCCTTGTGTCGTGCCGGCCTTCTGACGGTTGCCCGTAAACCGCTCGGCCCGTTTCTGTATCGCTTTGTCTGCCTCCTCCTTCCAGAACTTCGCGCCGTAGAGGCCGGGCATGTTCGAGTCGGGACTCCAACCGAACATCCATGTGAGGGTCTTTTGTATTTG
>CEQG01076435.1_pt1 | contig 13641 bp, 10 predicted proteins | sample 350301 | NCBI WGS metagenome assembly CEQG01 (sample SAMEA2621242, study PRJEB7988) | marine metagenome | isolation source: saline water (ENVO:00002010), including | reverse complement strand
GATGGTACTGCATCTTGTGGGAGAGTATGTCATCGCCTTTCTTCAGAGTCCCCTTCATCATAGATGAAGGGGACTTTTTCTTTATAGGTGCGATGTGTTCGGCTGCTGGCCTCCGTGCATCGCCTTTCTTTTGAAACCCTATCTAATCCGGATAGTTTTTTTTGTTTTTATACTGCTCGTATTGTTTACAGTGTTGGGATCATCATACTCTTTTAAGTTATCCTTTGATTGTAGCTTTTATTTAAATTTATATTTATATTATATCCTTTATTATTCTTGAGTAGTACAAATTGACTCTATTGCTTAGTCGGTGCTTACCTATCAATATTGTTTGTACATTTTCTTAACTCTTATTAACAAGATGTTTCCTAAGTTATGAACATTTACAGATTTTATATGTTTACAACATTATTATTATATAATGTTTTTTATTGATTTATATTTAAAAATTTTATTAAATTTAATAATAAAGTTGTTGATATCATAATTTTTATTAGATATTATTAAATAAATATTATGTATAGTTATTTACATAAAGTATTGATTTTCAATAATTTTTATTTTTTACTCTTAGTTAAATATTAAATTTTGCTATAATAATCGTTGAAATGCAGTAGTTAAATAATTGTAAATCAATACTTTAACTTTGTTTTAACTTATATTTGTACTGTAAAATTGGAAGTTTTATCAGTGCAAAACAAATAAAACGAATGTAAAAACCGGATGTATGAAATTAATTAGACTTTTACTTGGTTTATTATTGTGCAGCAGCATTGCAAATGCCCAGCTTGCTGATTTTAATCTGACTTTATCTAAGACAGATGAAATTTGTTTAAACAATGGTTCAATTACTATTAATGTGAGTGGAACTACTCAAGGCTCTACAATATTATATAAGGTATTTAAACTGCCTAACACAACTTCTCCAGTTTCTATACTATCAGATAATTATCTGGGTGGTTTATCGGCAGGAACCTACAAAGTGCTGGCACTTCAGGTGCTTGGTGACGACTCCAATAGTAAAGAGGCCCAAATTTCTATACAAAATCTTATACAGCCTTTTGCTATTTCGGTTTCTTCCAATAATTTAAACTGTGCAACAGGAGGCAATATTGTGGTAAATACCACGCAGGGCACAGCTGCTCAATATGAAATTATATCAGGCCCTGAAACAAGGCCGTTGCAGGCATCTAATGTTTTTGCCGGCCTTCCTTCGGGCACCTATAATATAAGGGCTTTTAATAATTGTGGTGTGGGCAAGGTTAAAACGCATACTCTTACGGTTGTAAGCTCTCAACTTAGTATATCTGATCCTGTTTTTACTGAAAGCGCTGCTGTATTTTGCGATTCTATTACTGTTACAAATGTTATAGCAGCAACATCAGGCTCTATAGCTTATCCGCTTACTGTGCAGCACAGGTTAAATGCTATGGAGATAGGTGGTGATGAAATTGTTATTGACCAGACTTTTACTAATGGCCCTGCGGACGCTTTAGAGGTATCGGCTGTACTGCCCAGATATAATGTTTCCTATTCCTATGATTTATCTGTTACGGATAACTGTAATACATTATATGAGAAAAGTGATAATATTGTTAGCCATGAGTTAGCATTATCTTTTCTTACAGCGAATGCCCCATGTGGTGAGGAATATCTTTTAGTAAATGTAGGAGGTTTTGTAAATTCATATACAGTTGAATTTTTAACAGCGCCTGACGGTTTTAATGCTTTAGATTATAATGATGCTGCTAATAGCAGTTTTATACAACCATCTATAGAGTTTGGAAATGCAGAAAACCCTGTGCCTTTTGGTTATTATGTTCTGCAAGTTACAGATGAATGTGGAAGGTCAGCTATTAAAACGCTTAATGTAGAGATAAATATACCTACCCCTATTGTAAATGGGCGTAACAACGGCTGCTTTTCTGAATTTGGCAGGATTAGGATAAGTGTTCCTAATTCAAATCTTGTATCGGCTACAATTGTTGCAACAGACTCACCATATACAGGTTCGCTGCCGCAGAACGTAACTTCTAATATTAATAATGCGGGTACACTTGCATTAAATAATATGCCTGTAGGTTTCTATACCATAGCTTTCACTGACGATTGCGGTTTCAGTTATGAAGAAATTTTGGAAGTACCTCCTTTTGTAGAAAAGCCTTTTCTGGATGCAACTCTTGTTGCCTGCGAAGCGGGTTTCGGTTCTGTAATGCTCAGAAGCGGTAATGGTGACCTGACAGAGGTTATGGTTACCCTTGCTCCACCGGCATACGGCCAGATGTACCAGGCTAACGTTTCTTCAAACATTTTTAACGGAAGGTTCTACATGAGTAATCTTCCGGAAGGGAATTATGTATTTACCGCAACTGACGAATGTGGTATTGTTCATGATATGCAGGTTTATATAGAGGGCTATAACCCTCCTGCACAAGGCAGCTTTATCTTTACACCCAACTGCGGTTCATTCTCTGTTAAAGTTACAGACTCCAGCAACGGGCTTGAAGGCGCCACTTTTTGGCTGCAAAAGCTTAATACATCTACAGGCCAGTGGATGCACCCGCAAACCGGTGTGGTATATACAGAGGGTTCTTTGCCTGATTCTGATACCGGAATAAGGCTTAATAATAATACTGTGCGTAACAATTTAAATTACAGCGGAAAATTCAGGATACTAAAAAGGTTTGAAACCTATACAACCGCAAGTAATGAAAATACTATATGCATAAGTGAGTTGGGTCAATTTGAATATTATGATGTTTTAACCATTAATAGTGCTTACACTATGGCTTGTGTTGGGGAGCCAAACGATGTTTATGTAGAAGTTACCGGATATCCTGTTTCTTACAAAATTACGCAAAAAAATGGCGAGCCAATTATGATTGATAATGGTGCAGACAATATTTTTAGAGACCTTGAGCCGGCAGAATATGTTATTAGTGTAGAAGATGCCTGCGGTAATGTAGTAACACAATGGATAAATTTCCAGGAACTGCCATCTATAGCCGCAGCTAACCAGCCGGATGATATGGTAATATGTGCGGAAGCTGGTTCGGGTGACACCGCTACATTTCATCTTACCGAACAGAATGCTGCAATTTTAGGCCCTTTGTTTGGTGCAATGTACACTATTACCTATCATGCTACACAGGCTGATGCTGATAATGGTATCAACCCGTTACCGGAGTACTACACGAGTCTCTCCAACGGACAAGTTATATATGTCAGGCTTAAGCATAACGAAATAGATATTTGCCACAGTACCACTTCTTTCAGGCTGTATGTGGGGGAGTATCAGGAACCGCATATAACCAGTAAAGGCACAGTTTGTGACGGTATTGCGCTTGAGCTTACTGCCGAAGGGGGATATAGCAGCTACTTATGGAGTACCGGTGAAACTACACAAACAATTTATGTTACAGAACCGGGACTTTATACAGTAATTGTTGAAAAGAATTATGGTAACGGAAAATGTGACGGGTTTGCAGAAATGGAAATATTTGCTTCTGAACAGCCTGAAATCGTTGCCATAGATACAAGGGACTGGACAAGGGATGAAAACTCAATAACAGTTCATATTAAAGGAAAAGGGCGTTATGAGTATTCTTTAGATGGTTTTAACTATCAGGAAAGCAATGTGTTTGAAAGCCTTGAAACAGGGGTTTATCAGGTTTATGTGAGAGACCTTAACGGATGTGGTATGGATATAGAAGAAGTGGTGTTGCTGCATTACCCTAATTACTTTACCCCTAACGGAGATGGAGTGCATGACAAATGGTATATTGAGTATGCTATAAAAGAACCAAACCTTAAGGTACAGATTTATGACAGGTATGGTAAAATGATTACCGCTTTCGGTTCTACAAGCGATGGTTGGGACGGAACCTTTAACGGGGCCAGCCTTCCATCAACAGATTACTGGTTTGTAGTTACCCGCCAGGACGGCAGGGAGTACCGCGGACACTTTGCAATGGTTAGATAAATAAAATAAGCTCCCTAAAAGGGAGCTTATTGTTTATAAAAGGTATCACAGATTAAAACTTGTAACCAATACCTATCTGGAATACTGAGTTTTTAGCGTCAACATCCTCTATAATATCTGTTAAGCCCATGTTGTACCTGCCTGTAGCAAAAAGACCCATGCTTGTTTCAAATGTAAGGCCGGCAGCTACGCCAAATTCAAAGGTTTCAGCTTCTGCGGGAGTACCCTCAAGGTCAATATCTCCGTCGTTAGAGTTAGGGTTAAAGTCAAACTCTTCATTAACAACAAAGCTGAATTGTGGTCCTACTTCAAGGCTTAGTCCGTCAAGTACATACACTTTTGCAAGTATTGGCACGTTAATGTAGTCAAGCTGGTATTCTGCTTTGTCACCGTCAGAACCTTCAAAGTCTGCATCAAATCCCTGGCCTGAGTATAAAACTTCTGCCTGGATAGAGAACATCTCAGTTAACGGCATTTCGCCAAGTACACCTACGTGAAAGCTTGTCCTTGAGTCGGGGCTGTCAAAGTCATCACCTGTAACAGTGGCAAAGTTAACACCACCCTTAACACCAAATCTTGGTGATAATGAGTTCATGTTGCTGGTTTGTGCATTTACTGCTGCAATACCTCCAAACATTACAGCACTTAGAAATAACATTTTAATTCGTTTCATCTTGATAAAGTTTTAGTTTTGTTGATTCAAAAGTATTGCAATAAAATTCCTGCTTTTGTCAAATAATTCTTAATTCACATAATTTTAACCGCTTGAAAAACTGGGATAAATACATAAACGACTATAAATCATACCTCAGGATAGAGCGTGGGCTCTCGACTAATTCTGTAGCGAATTATCTATTCGACATAAAAAGGCTGGTTCAGTATTTAACAGAATTTAATATAGAGGTTTCACCTTTACAGGTGTCGGAAGATGTTATACAGCAGTTTGTTTATCATATTGCCGCCGAACTTAACCCGCGCTCACGGGCACGTGTAATATCAGGGTTAAAGAGTTTTTTTAATTACTTAGTTTTTGAAGATTACCGTAAAACATCACCAATGGAACTTATTGAAGTACCAAAAATTGGAAGGAAATTACCCGATACTTTATCAACACAGGAAATAGATAATCTTATTGCTGCAATAGACCTTAGTACAAACGAAGGTGAACGCAACCGTGCCATGCTGGAACTTTTATACAGTTGCGGGCTCAGGGTGTCTGAACTGGTTACGCTTAAACTATCCGACTTGTTTTTTGAAGAAGGTTTTATAAAAGTTACAGGCAAAGGTAGCAAGCAGCGTTTTGTGCCAATAGGTACTTTTACACAGAAATATATTAACATTTACAAAGATGAAGTAAGGGTTTTTCAGCCGGTGAAAAAAGGCAGCGAAGATACTTTGTTCCTTAACAGGCGGGGCAGGGGATTAACAAGAGCAATGGTATTCACTATTATTAAAGACCTGGCAAAAAAAATTAACCTTTCTAAAAATATAAGCCCGCACACATTCAGGCATTCGTTTGCAACGCACCTGCTGGAGAACGGCGCAGATTTAAGGTCCATCCAAATGATGCTCGGGCATGAATCTATAACCACTACCGAAATTTATATGCATTTGGATCGCAAGTTTTTAGATAATGTGCTTAACACCTACCACCCAAGGCGATAGTTTATTAATTATTTATAATATCATTATAAAATCTTAATTATATTTATATAGTTTTTTGCTCTAATTTCGTAACATGAAGTTTTTCGATTTACCGGATATCCATGACGGGGAAAGCCTTAATGCTTTTTATAAAAAGCTGCTGGATCAGGTGCCTGACCTTATTTTTAAAATGGTTTGGAAGGCAGATAACCTTTATTCGGTTGTATTTGCAAGCGAAAGCGTTAATGATATTTATGAGCTGAGTGTCGAGACATTTCTTTCAGATACGGATATTTTTTTCAGGGAGCGTATATATCCCGAAGATGCTGAAGGGTTTATAGCCGCTATGGAATATGCTAAAGATACCCTTTCTCGCTGGAATCACGAGTACCGTGTTCAGCTGCCTGTTAAAGGTTTACGCTGGATGCGTATTACAGCTAAACCGGAGCAGCAACGCGACGGTACTATATGCTTTTATGGCCGGGTAAGTGATGTTACCGAACAAAAAGACAGGGAGCGTGAGATAAAAATATCTGAAGAGCGTTATAAGTATGCACTGCAGGCAGCCTCTGAAGGTATCTGGGACTGGGATATGAAATCCAATACGGTATATTTTTCCGCACAGTCTATGAAAATTATCGGTAAAGAAGAAAAAGAAGCTGTAGTGCCTTTATCTTTTTGGCGGGCACGTATGCACCCTGACGATATTAAAGGGCATGAGCAGGCCCGTAAAACCTATTTTAATGGCGAGATACCTTCGTTTGAAAATATATACAGGGTTTTGAACGACAGCGGCAAATACCGTTGGGTATTAAGCCGTGGCAAGGCTGTAGGATATGATGATACAGGGAACCCAGTAAGGGCCATTGGTACCCATAAGGATATAACTGATATAAAGGAGAAAGAGCTCCAGCTTGCCAACACGATAAATATTATTGGCAGCCAGAATAACAGGCTAAGCAACTTTGCGCACATAGTTTCGCATAATTTACGCTCGCATGCGGGTAATCTTAAAATGCTGATAGATATTTTTAAAGGAGCAAAGGAGGAGGAAAAGCAGGAAATGCTTAACCAGCTGGAGGCAATATCAGATGGGCTTTATGTTACCATAATACACCTTAAAGAGCTTGTTGATATACAGTTTGAGGTAAAGATCATGAAAGAAAAGCTCAACCTGAGGCATTATCTCAAGAATATTTTAAATATCTTGCATAATGAAATAACCAAGCATGGCGTTAATGTAGAGATTAACATACCTCTTGATGTAACCGTAAACTACAATCCGGCTTATCTTGAGAGTGTTTTGCTTAACTTTACAACAAATGCCATAAAGTACTCAAGCCCCGAGAGAAAGCCAATGCTTTCTTTTGATTTTGAAGTAATAAAAGGGGTAAAGGTACTTTCGGTATCAGATAACGGGCTTGGGCTCGATTTAAAGAAACATAAAAACTCCCTTTTCGGGATGTATAAAACCTTCCATAAGAACCAAAACTCAAGGGGCATAGGTTTGTTCATCACAAAAAACCAGGTAGAGGCAATGGGAGGGAAGATAGAAGTTTACAGCGAAGTTAATAAAGGGACTACTTTTAAAATATTTTTTAATGAAGACGATTAAGAGCCTTTATATAGTAGATGACGATAAAATATATCACTTTCTGTTTAAAAACCTTTTAAAGCAGAATGATATTAATGTTGAAACGACATTTTTTTGTAACGGATATGATGCCATAGAGTTTATACGTAAAAACAAAGATGATGTTGAAATGCCCGACCTGATATTGCTCGACGTGAATATGCCTATAATGAATGGATGGCAGTTTTTAGAGGAATATGAGAAAATGGTAAAAGATTTTGATAAAAAGCCCATAATCTATATGATCAGTTCTTCTAACAGTGAAGTGGATATAAGTAAATCTAAAGATTTTGACGGGCTCGTAAAAGATTATTACCTGAAACCTATATGCAGGGAAGACCTTGAAAAGATGTTTGTTCTTGAAGAAGTTTAAAACATAAAAAAAGCTGACTTAATCAAGTCAGCTTTTTTTGTTTAGAATGTATTGTATTGCCGTTATTTAGCAATATTTACAGCTCTTGTTTCGCGGATAACAGTTATTTTAACCTGTCCCGGATAAGTCATTTCAGTCTGTATCTTGTGCGATATCTCGAATGAAAGGTTTGCAGCCATTTCGTCGCTCACTTTTTCACTTTCCACAATCACACGAAGCTCACGGCCTGCCTGTATGGCATAAGCGCTCTTAACGCCTCCAAAGCCATAGGCAATGTCTTCAAGATCTTTAAGCCTTTGTATATACGAATCCAGCACCTGCCTTCTTGCACCCGGCCTTGCGCCCGATATGGCGTCGCAAACCTGTACAACAGGTGCAAGCATGGTTTTCATTTCAATTTCATCGTGGTGGGCACCAATAGCGTTACAAACTTCTTCTTTTTCTCCATATTTCTCTGCCCACTGCATACCCAGTAATGCGTGTGGAAGGTCGCTTTCTGTATCCGGCACTTTACCTATATCGTGCAGTAATCCGGCTCTTTTGGCAAGTTTTACGTTTAGCCCTAACTCGGCAGCCATTATACCGCAAAGTTTGGCAACTTCCCTTGAGTGTTGTAGCAGGTTTTGCCCGTAAGAAGAACGGTATTTCATCCTTCCCACTACTTTTATAAGTTCCGGGTGAAGGCCGTGTATGCCCAGGTCTATTACTGTACGCTTACCAACTTCTATGATTTCGTCTTCTATCTGTTTAGCTGTCTTGGCTACAACCTCTTCAATACGCGCCGGGTGAATCCTCCCATCTGTAACAAGTTTGTGCAGGGCAAGGCGCGCTACTTCTCTCCTTACCGGGTCAAAGCACGAAAGTATAATAGCTTCAGGTGTATCATCTACAATTATCTCTACACCAGTAGCAGCTTCAAGCGCACGGATGTTACGCCCTTCACGCCCGATGATACGGCCCTTCACGTCATCAGATTCGATGTTGAATACCGAAACGCAGTTTTCTACAGCCTCTTCGGTACCTACACGTTGTATCGTGTTTAATATAATTTTCTTGGCTTCCTGCTGTGCAGTTAGTTTAGCCTCTTCTATAGTATCCTGAATATGTGCCATTGCACTGCTCTTGGCATCGGCTTTCAGGCTTTCTACAAGCTGGTTTTTAGCTTCTTCGGCGCTTAATCCTGATATCACCTCAAGCTGCTCAACCTGGCTCTTGTGCAGCCTGTCTATTTCCTGCTGCTTTTTGTCAAGATAGTCTATGCGGTTGTTATAGTCAGTAATTTTAGCCTCAACTTCTTCGTTCAGCTTCTTGCTTTTGGCAAGTTCGCTTGATACCTGAGATTCCTTATCACGAGTCCTTTTTTCCGCCTCGGCAATCTTTTTGTCTTTGCCCAGTATAACCTGCTCATGCTCTGCCTTAAGCTCAAGGAATTTTTCTTTTGCCTGCAGCAGTTTATCTTTTTTAATGGCCTCAGCCTCGTTAGTTGCGTCCTTAATTATAGAGGCAGCCTCTTTACGGGCGTTGCCCAAAATGCCTGTAGCGCTTTTCTTCTCCAGGAATTTTGCTATGCCAAAGCCTGCAGCAAGCCCTATAACGGCACCGATAATTAACATTAATGTTGCGTCCATAATTTGTTTTAGTGTTGATGTATGTGTATAAAAAAAGCCTACATTAGAAGATTGTATAAACTCGTAAAGACAAGTTTTGAGCTAACCCGCTGATCAAGGATCTGCTCTGAGGCAGCTTGCTTTAACAGCGATGATTCACCCATTTTAATGTATTGGTGTTGAGTTTATCAAATATGTACTAATGTAGGCAGTATCTTGACGTATATAAAGAACGTATATTTATTATTCAGAGAGCATTTGTCCCAGTCTTTCATCCATTTCCTTCAGCTTATCAAAAGCCGTTTCCAGTTCTGCAGATGTATTTATCTGCTTTTGTTCTGCCTGTGCGGCAAACTGTAGCGCACACATGGCTAAAACATCCTGCTTATCCCTTACTGCATAGTTTTCTTCAAACTGCTTTATCATGCTGTCGATTTTTTTAGAAGCGCTTCTAAGCCCTTCTTCCTGTGCCGGATCTACCGTTAGCGGGTAAACCCTGTCGGCAATAGATATTTTAATCTTCAGCTTCTCATCCATCTCTTCCTTAATCAGAAAGTTGTGCTATGCAATAATCAATTTCGCGGATCAATGAATTTATCTTGAGTTTTGTCTCTCTCTTATTGTCGTCACTGCCCAGTAATGAATTAGCCATTTTAAGTGTTTCATTCTGCTTTTTCAGCATCATGATCTCTTCATGCTGGCTGCCGTTAACCATAGCTGACTCAGAAAGTTTACTTTCCAGTTCCCTGTTCCTCTTTTCCAGCACCTCCATTTTACGGAGTAGCTGCTTAAGTTTATATTCCAGAGAATCAACTATTTCGGGTAATCCGTTCATGGCAACCGATATTCATTACAATATTTTACAAAGTTAATATTACTTTGTTTACAAACAACAATAATGTAAAATTTATTGTAAATTTTTGTAATATATCTGTAATAAATTGCTTTGTAATCAGTTATAAGTTTAAGTTTTTGCAGCCTTTTAATTATAAGGTTTTTCATATTTTAGCCGTATGAGTTTACGCTATATTTTATTACTGATTGCATCCGCTTCTTTTGCGCAGGATCCTTATCCGCAGGATTATTTCCGTTCACCTATGGATTTGCCAGTGCACCCCAGCGGCACCTTTGGCGAAATACGTACGAACCACTTTCATGCAGGTTTAGATTATCGTACCAAGCAAAGCATTGGCCACCCTGTTTATGCGGCTGCCGAAGGCTATGTTTCGCGTATAAAAGTTTCGCCATATGGATACGGTACAGCTTTATATATAGACCACCCTAATGGTTATACTACAGTTTATGGACACCTTTCGGCCTATGCTCCTAAAATAGATTCGGTTGTGCGCGCAAAGCAGTATGAAAAGCAGACATTTGATATAGAGTTGTTCTTCAAGCCGGGAGAAATTAAGGTTGCCCACGGCGAGCTTGTGGCACTTTCCGGTAACACCGGTGGCTCAGGCGGGCCGCACCTGCATTTCGAATATCGTGATACCAAAACAGAAGAGATAATAAACCCCCTGCACTTTGGGCTCAAAAAGCTTATGAAGGATACCAAGACTCCCTCTGTACATGGGCTTATGGTGTACCCCCTTAGCGAGGATGCGGTGGTTGATGGTGCCCGCAGGCCGTTTTTGATAAACCTCAAGCTGCAGAAAGACGGGACTTATATAGCCGATAAAATAATGGCTAAGGGCAATGTAGGTTTTGCCATAAGCACATCCGATAAATCTACAGGCAGTTATGGGCACAACGGCGTTTATAAAGTGGAAACTTTTTATAACGGCAGCCCCGGCTTTAGTTATACTTTCGACAGCTTTGCTTTTAACGAGTCGCGCTACGTGAATAATTTAATTGATTACGGGCATTATTATAATACAGGCGAGAAATACCAGAAACTTTTTGTAAAGACACCATACCCGTTGTCGTTAATAAAAAAGAACACTACAAATGGGCATCTTGCAATTGAGCCTGATAAGGTACAGAACTACCGCATTGAGGTTTCCGATTTTCACGGAAACAAAGCCGTTATAAACGGCAGCATTGCCTATTCGCCCGAACCTGCACGTGTAATGGAGCCAAAGCATATTACTCCATACTTTGTAAAGGCCGCAAATGATAACATATATACTAAAAACGGTGTTTCGGTATTTATACCTGCCCATGCCTTTTATGAAGATTTTTATATGGATTTTGATGTAAGGGATACTGTTTTGTACCTGCACGACCCAAAGGTGCCGGTGCATGATTACCTTACGGTTTCGTTTGATGTGAGCCACATACCGGTTGAAGAACTGCAAAAAACGTTTATATCCGGCACAACCGGAAAAAGGCGCAATTATCACTCCAGCTACATGGAAGAAGGCAGGCTTACAGCAAAAGTGCGTGCCCTTGGTACATTTGAGCTTGATAAAGACATAACCCCGCCAAAAATATACAGCCCCAGCTTTACCGAAGGCAAGTGGCTGAGTAAAGAAAACAGCTTCAGCTTAAAGATAAGCGATGATCTTTCGGGTATAGCTACCTATGATGCCTGGATTAACGGCAAGTGGATATTGATGCACTACGATTACAAAACCCGGATGATAGTACACAACTTTAGCGATGGCCTTGCAGATGAAGGGCGCAACGATTTAAAAGTTGTTGTTACAGATAATGTTGGGAATTCTACTACCTTTGAAACGCATTTTTTCAGAACTCAAAATACAGCCTCTGTTGAAAACAATTAAAAAGTTCCTTTCGTTGGCCCTGTTCCTGGTCAGCAGTGTGGTTTTAGCTCAGAATGCCCCTTTTATGCATGGTGTAATGCTCGATGAGCATAACATGCCTATAGAAGGCGTAAATATATATTATGACGGCCCCGACGGGCGCGTTTCTGTTAATACCGACCAAAGAGGCTATTACAAAATAGTTCTCCCTGCAAATGTTCCTGTAGATGTGCATTTTACCCATGTAAGTTTTGCGAATTCAGTTTATGAAGGTGTAGAGTTGCCTCCGGGTAGTATTTATGAATTTAACTCAATACTTTTAACTGGACTCACAACACTCAAAACAGTTGAGATTGATTCGCCAACAGGGCGTAAAAAACTTCAGGGTGCTATTGATATACCACCAGCATTGCTCAGGAAAATACCAAGTGCAAACGGCGGGGTAGAGGCTATAGTAAAACTTTTGGGAGGTAACAGTAATAATGAGCTTAGTACACAATACTCTGTGCGTGGCGGTAACTATGATGAGAACCTTGTGTATGTAGAAGATATAGAAATATACAGGCCGTTGCTTATACGCTCCGGGCAGCAGGAAGGTTTAAGTTTTACCAACTCTGCTATGGCAGAAGATGTACAGTTCTACTCAGGTGGTTTTCAGTCGCGCTATGGCGATAAGCTTTCTTCTGTACTGGATATTACCTATCGCAGGCCGGTAGATTATGGTGCTGAACTGGAAGCAAGCTTTCTCGGCGGAAGCCTGACCCTTGAAGGTATTTCTAAAGACAAGAAATGGAGTGCTATTACGGGAGCCCGCTACCGCAACAACAGCCTTTTGGTAAACAGCCAGCAAACCGAAACCAATTTTAATCCTGTGTTCGCCGATGTGCAAACAATGGTAAATTTTATGCCGTCGGATAAATGGGAGATTAACTTTTTGGGTAACATATCGCAGAATAAATATAATTATGAACCGCTGACACGGCAGACTAATTTTGGTACTATAGATGAACCTATAGCTTTGCAGATATTTTATGAAGGGCAGGAACAGGATGAGTACCTTACTTATTTTGGGGCATTAAAATCTGCTTATAAAGTTTCCGGTTATTTTACATTAAAGGTTATTGGCTCTGTTTACCACACACAGGAACAGGAGCATTTTGATATACTGGCGCAGTACGTACTGGGCGATGTAGATACCTCTATAGGAAGTGAAAATTTCGGGCAGATACAAAACCCAAGGGGAGTAGGCTCTCAGCTTAACCACGGCCGTAACGACCTTGATGCCCTTATTGCCAATGCCGAGGTTAAAGGTGTGCATAATTTTAAAACGAGCCTTGTAGAGTGGGGCGTAAAATATACCCGCGAAGATTTTCGAGACAGGCTGGTAGAGTGGGAGGTAATAGACTCAGCAGGGTTTTCTTTGCCCTCACCTGTAATAGACAGGCAGGTAAACGACCAACCTTATAACCCTTACTATGGCCCGCTAACGCCTTACCAAAATGTGAGGGCTACTAATTTTGTTGTTATAAACCGCATGCAGGGCTATGCACAATGGAGCCGCAGGGCAAAACTTGGCAGTAGCGAAGCCTACATGAATTTGGGAGTAAGGGCGCATCAATGGCAGGTTGACAGCGATATAAGCGGCAAAGGCAAAAGCCAGGTAGTGGTTAGCCCGCGTGCGCAGTTTAGCCTGA
>CEQG01045814.1_pt1 | contig 13686 bp, 14 predicted proteins | sample 350301 | NCBI WGS metagenome assembly CEQG01 (sample SAMEA2621242, study PRJEB7988) | marine metagenome | isolation source: saline water (ENVO:00002010), including | reverse complement strand
AGGCCGCAGCTGCGCTATGCAGAGTCATCAGCGTGACGGCAGACGGTGAGCTGGTCTTTGATCCGGCTCCTATTCCTCATCCGGTATCGACTCACGAAGCAGTCAGGTTTCCCATAAACTTAGAAGTTGGCATCTAACTGCTATTTATGGATCGCCCATAAATAAACAAACGGTGGACGCTTCGAATGGACAGTCGCCAGTTATTGGCTGAATTGATGTAGATACCCCTTCGGCATGGGGCCGCAGACCGCATATAGAAGCAAGGGTTCAACAAATATAAGTGACAAAGTCAATCGCGTATGCAAAAATCTGAGACAATCGTCAGGGGAGTCAGAAAAACATGGCAAAAAAATGGAAGCTCCTCATTTTGCTTGAGGCTACTGCTGGCGGCACGCGAAAGTATATTATCGACTTCTTAGAGCGAATAGATATCGAGCGCTACGATGTCGTGTTTGCCTATTCGCTAACGCGCGCTGACGCGTTATTCGTCGAAGCCCTGCCCGCGCTTGAGCGCAGGGGGATTAGGTTGGTTGAGATTCCAATGGTGCGGGGCATATCCGTAAGATCGGACGCTCTAGGGTTCTGGCAAATCTGGAGGCTGATTCGCTCTGAAAGGCCTGATATTGTACATGGCCATAGTTCAAAGGCGGGCTTGCTAAGCCGTATGGCGGCAAAACTTTCCTTCGTGAAAACCTCGAGTATTTTTACGCCTCATGGGCTATCAACGCACGTTAATTTCAAATATTGGCTGATCGAGAAAGTTGCTTCTTGGTTCACTGACGTAGCCGTTGCTGTATCCAGTTCGGAATATCAGGATTTCCAGAGTCAGCGGTTGTTCGGTGATCGTAACTCACGTCTGATTACCCTGGGACTCGATTGCAGCAAGCAGTACCAGCCTTTTGCAATCAGGCAGCATTTAGGCATTTGCGAGCAAGCCATTGTAGTTGCGTCTGTGGGATTTTTGAGCGATGTGAAGAATCCGATTGGCCTACTCGAGATCGCTAGGATCGTGGTTGGTCACAATTCCAATATCCATTTCCTTTGGATCGGCGACGGGCACTTGCGCGAGCAGGCGCAAGCTTTTATCTGTGACAACGATCTGGGCGCCAATTGCCACCTGTTTGGGTGGCATCCGACACCGCAAAGTATTCTTAAAGAGTGCGATATCTTCGCACTTACATCCCATTATGAAAGTTTCGGATATGTGATGTGCGAAGCTATGGTGACAGAGCTGCCTGTGGTTGCGACTGATGTCATGGGTCCCCGCACCGTGGTGGCAGATAGCACTACTGGCTATCTAGTGCCTAACGGCGACTGGCAAGCGTTCGCCAAAATCATTCTTATGCTAGGGGATCTGCCGGAGCTTCGCGCTCAGCTAGGCCGTATGGGCAAACAGCGCGTAGCCGAACTGTTTTGCATCGATAAAATGGTGAGCGCTACGGAAGATCTTTATGAAGACGTGGTCATGACCCGGCAGGGTGTGACCCGCTACCTGGCTCAGTGAAAGGATTGCCATGATGAGGTGGTATCTGGCCGCGCTAGCGGCGCAGGTCTTCGGCGGGTTTTGGCTTTTTACCCCACCTGCGTTGGCTGGTAATTCCTCCAGATTGATCTGGGCAGAGGAGTTTGATGCGCCGCTCGACCTCGCTTCGAACGAGCATGTCGGCACTTGGCGTGCCAACGACACTTTCCAAAATGCAAATCTGGGATACAAGGATTACGCAGGCGGCTCGTGGAATATCAATCCTAATCAGCATCCTGCCTATAGCCCGTTTACCGTAACAGATGGCATTCTCACCATCAAAGCTACTCGCACTCCGCCTGCTATAGTTACCGATATCGAAGCATTGCGTGGGCCGGGTCAAGTTCCTGCTTGGAGCGGAGGCATTTTAATAACGAATCACCAGTTGCGCTCGTTTAAGTACGGCTACTTTGAAATGCGTGCACGCTGGCCAGTGAGCGGAAAAGGTATGTTTCCAGCGTTCTGGCTGTATACAGCAGACGGTCGGAGGCTGAAAGACCCGCGCAAAAGCGGTGCTGAGATAGACATTTTCGAGATATTAGGCCACGCCCTGGGGCGCCCATGGGAAGCTACGGTTCATCGCCGTGACTGGCAGGGCATCGGCGATATGTCGGCAGTAGGCGAATTCGATCAGGAAACCTCTGGCTGGCACAGCTATGGGGTTGACTGGCAACCAAACTGGCTGCGCTTTTATCGCGACCGCAAGCTGTTGGGCGAGCTGACGGGAGCGGACGCACGCTGGTTTAACGTCGAGATGTCAATCCGCGTCAATTTCGCAGTAGACGGTGCTCACATCTCAAAGTTGGGGCGCGCCAGTGATTACACTACTCCGGACGTTATGATGATGCTGGTTGATTACGTCCGCGTTTACGACAAGTATTGATTTATGCTGGGTGGCTGGCCTAAGTAGGCTACGCAAATCAGGACCGTATTAAATCCCCTTTCATAAAGCTTTTTATTTTGAAAATCATAATAGTCGGCGCTGCCAGCAATATTAAAGTCTTTACAATGCCAGCCCAAGCTTGCCAATAGGTAAATCGAAAACGTAGATTGCGCAGCTGAACATTCAGGCGCGCGTATCGTTGAGCGCGCTGACCGGTCAGGGAAATGCCTCCGCGGGATAGGCGGAAATCCACCAAATATTCGGGTAGGTTAGCTAAGTCATAGAAACGAATTAGCCGGCAGAACAGGTCGTAATCTTCAGCGGTATACATCGATTCGTTCCAAACACCAACTTGCTCCAGCGCGGCGACCTTGAACATCACGCTCGTGTTTATAATGCAGCTATTGATGCAAAGGGCCCGGCGAACCTCTTCTGGGGACACCGGCGTGGTTTCGGTGTTGATAAGCGCTAGCGTAGTATCGTGAACGGCGTTGCCCCAGGTGCCGACTGCCGCCACGTTCGGGTTTTTTTCTAGAAACGCAGCCTGTTTCTTAAAACGGTTAGGGGCAGCTAAGTCATCAGCATCCAGAACGGCAGCATATTGGTGCCCGCTTTCAATAATTCGACGCAATGCCATGTTCCTGGCTCCCGCTGGGCCAATATTGCTGTCGCTACGCAGCACCGTCACGTTATCCGGCAGGTCGCCGATCTGCTCTGCCAACAATTGGGCTGCTGGAAGTTGGCTGGCGTCATCCACAATATACAGGTGTACCGGGGTGGTACTCGCTAGAACACTTCTTACCGCTGCAGCAAGCGTAGCTTCCGCATTGTAGGCGGCCATTATCACGGCTACGTTCGAGTGGTTAATTGCCACGAAGCATGCTCCTGAATTGACCGTCGGGCTTAGTGATACGACGACTGAAGTTTCCGTCCACGGCCCCAGAGTCCGATGATAACTTCGAACTAACTATCCACATCGACATTAGCATCAATGTCCACATGGGGCTCATGCCCTGTAAAAGGGTGGACTCCAAGCTGTTGTGCAGAATGCCGAAGCTGAGCAATACGAGACCGCATAAAATGGCCTCAGCGCTTGCGGTATCAGTATTTGCCGCCTCATAGCCCCAGAGCCGGCCATAAGGCTTCAGCAGAGCGATGATCATTAGGATCAAACCTATAACACCAAGACTAACCATCACGTCAAGGTAACCGCTGTGAGCTTCGGTGTACTGCGCCACAAATTTTGTCGCGTACATTAATGATGGCGAGTAGTCCCCTATTGCCCAAAACGAGCCATAGCCTGTGCCGAGCAGGGGTGATTCTGTCACACGTTCAAGTACGAAAGCCCAGATATCCGTACGCCCAGTGAAGGTGAAATCAAGGTTCGCCAGCGGCTGGTAGCCTAGCAAGTCGGCAATCATTGTTAGACCAAAGTAAAAATAGAGCGGCAGAACGACACCCGTTGAAATAAGAAAAAATAAAAAAAAGTGGCGGCCAATTCCCTGCTTGACGCCTACGCCAAATGCTATCCCTAACAGCAGGACGAACAGAAACATTCCTATACTTGTACCTGAATGAGTGAATAGCAAAAACACGAACCAGGCTAGGGCGCCAGCGAGCAAAACTATGCTCCGTCGATAGGCGCCCATGAAAAGCCAAAGGAGTGCAGATATAGCACTAAAATAACCTGCTACGTTTTTTTGCGCATGCAACCCCGACCAAAACCCTAAGTGATCGATTGATCGATCAGGTATGAGTAAAATCCCCGTATAGTTTATTGCCATAACGCTACCCGTCAGGGCCAGCAACACATTCACGAGTGAGCGCGGCGCTAAAGTCACACCCAGCAACGTGAATGATGCGCATAAAAGAGTACTAATTAATCGGTGAGCGGCAATGCCAATAACATCTGACCACATGATGCTCAGCAGCGCCCAGCCGAACAATATCAAGATACTCCGATTAGCGAAAAGAATGCCCTGCATCTGGTGACGCCTAAGCACTAACAGTGGCGCGGCTGCGGCAAGTAGCAGTAGCATGAGAATCTGGCGCATTCCCTCGCCAGCGCCTGACTTATCCACCGCCAGGCCTGAGCCACCTGTGAACGGGTTAGTTCCGATAGAGATTAGTAGCAGGAACGCTAGGAATATCATCGCAGTGAAAGCGTCACTCCATGAACGCATCTCAAAATACCCTTTGGCGATTGGTAACGCGCTTGAAGTTATCTACCCAGGCAGTCGGCACCAGTATCCGAGCGGCGCTTTTCAGCACACCGGCCCACGCCTGCCAGTAATGGGCGCGGTATGGGAAATGGCGAAGCTGGACCCGCAGACGCGCCATGCGCTGATCTTTGATCCCGGTCAGCGATATCCCCTGGCTCGAGAGACGATAATCCACCAGGTGTTGAGGGATGTTAGCCAAATCATAGCGACGGGCGAGTCGACAGAACAGGTCGTAGTCTTCGCCGGTGTACATGGACTCGTCCCAAGAGCCCATGTCATTCAGCGCGGCGACCCGAAACATCACGCTGGTGTTAATCATGCAGCTGTCCAGGCATAGGGCGCGTCGAATCTCTGCAGGCGTGGCCGGTGGATACGTCAAGTTGCTGATCACGGCGAGGGTGTGTTCGTCGACGGCGCGGCCCCAAGTCCCGACAACCGCCACGGCGGGGTGGGCATCTAGAAAAGTTGCCTGGCGTGCGAAACGTTCCTCGTAGCTCAGGTCGTCGGCATCCAGCACGGCGGCATACTCGAAGCCGGCCTCCACGATGTGCGCCAGCGCCTGGTTGCGCGCGGCGGATGGCCCTTTGTTAATGGGTGCACGTAGCACCGTAATGCGGCCAGGATGCTGCTCCATGGTTTCGCGCAATAGCTCGGACACCTGCAGCCGGCTGACGTCGTCGACAATTACCAGATGCGCCGGCAGCGTGCTTGCAAGCACACTGCCAACCGCTTCGGGCAAGGTAGCTTCAGCATTGTATGCCGCCATGATCACGGCGACTTTTGGGCGTTTCAATACCATGGGGAAGTCTCGTTTTAGCGTCAGGCCAGCTATGCGCGTTGGGAAATTCGGTTAAAAGCCAACAGGCGCAGCAGCGCGCCGAGCCCGTTTGCCGCGGTCAGGCTGCAGGCAGCGCCCAGCGGGCCCCAGGTCGCGGCGCCCCACAGACCGACAGTAAAGACGAACACCAGAGTACCGACATTCACCGCGAAGTCTGCTTTGGCGTGGCCCAGAACCATCAGCCCACGTCCCACGGCTCCAGTTACCGCGCCCAATACCGCATTACACGCCAAAACTAGGATGATTAAGGAAGTGCCCGTGTAAGCCGGTCCGTAGACAAGGCCCACAATGGTTTCGCCGAACAGGATCGGCACGCTTCCCAGTGTCAGCGCGACCCCCACATATTGGAAGGTTGATTTAAACACGTAACGCCGTAGCCCGGGTGCGCCGCCCTTGGCGTAGGCGTGAGCAATATTTGGTGTGAGTACGTTCAGAATGCCTGCCAATGCGATGTGCATTATCGATATCACGCTCATGCACGCCGCCCATATGGCCGTTGCGTCGGTACCATGTAGAATTGCTAGCAGCCATGGGTATGCATAGGCGCCGGTTGTCCATAGTAAGTTGTTCACCACCAACCAGCCACCGATGCGGAAGTTATCCACGAAGTCTGGCCACAACGTGTGCGGTGAGAAAGTAAACGCGCTCCTAAACGAAGCCAGTGTCGCCAAGGCGAAACACCCGCAAACCACACCAATTATTACGTGGGCCACAGTTGCCGATGCCCAGTCCAGGTGATACATCAACAACAGCGCGACAATTTGTACAACAGTGATCGCTCCGTCCATGACAACTACGCGGCCCAGCCAGCCTTTGATAAAGCACAGACGCCGCACATATTCGCGTAAAAGTGTAAACACAGCGAATGCGGCAATCGCTCCCAGCATGGAAGCCAGCCCAGGCAAGCCGATGTCGAATGCAAATAGGATTAACGCGACTGCGCCCGCCGCGCCGGCACAAAGGAATGAAACCAACAGTTGGTGTACTAGCGTGCTACCTGTGAAACGGTTAGCTTGATCATCGTCCATGCCGGCCGTACGAATAGCCTGAGGCGTGGATACCAGGCCGGCCTGAACATCCATCAGCAGAAGGATAATGGTCGTACCTAGAGCGAACAAACCATATTCAGCTTGAGAGACGGCATGGGCAACTATCACGCCAGTAACGAAATTGGCGGCGCCGAACAGAACTTGATCGAAAATCCCCAATAGCCACGGCAATCTGATCAGCCTTATGGCTAGTGATCTGAGCGTTTGATCAGAGCGTCGGAAGCGTGACGCCGCCGCGCCTATACGCAAAAGCCGCAGCCGAGTGCCCACTGTCAGAGAACTGGTGATCAAGCGGTTAAACATAGGCAAAGCATGCTTTAAAGCTTCTTATACAGGAATTGTGGAATATAAAAGCGGCGTTTGTTCAGCACCGTACCGACAATACGGGCACCGGCGTCGCCCAACTGCTGCACTGCCATTTCCGCCACCGGCCAGCGCGTGGCTTCGGCCTCAATTACGAGCACCACACCATCCGTCTTACGGCCTAGCGGGAGGCTCTCTTGAGAAATAGTGATCGGGGGGGAGTCGATTAATACTAGGTCGAACATCTCTTGTAAGCCAGCGAAAAAGCCATCAGCGCTTGAGCCGGTAAGCATATCTATCGAACCGGGATTAGTTGTTGATGCAGGCACTACTGAAATTCCAGTGTAACCGCTGGGGCGGCACGCATCGAGGATGGTCTCCGTGCCCCTGATCACGTCGCTCCAGCCATGGACGGCGCGGATGCCGAATAACCGGTGCTGGGAAGGATTCAGCGTATTGGCATCTACTATTACCACCCTACGGTCGAAATACTGCGCCGCAACTCTAGCCAGGCCGCTAACGACAGTCGAAGTACCTTCCTCGCCGCGCACTCCGACGAACATCAATATTCTGTTTTCAAGCCCAGGCAACGAGTTTTCTAACGAGCGATATAGGCTCAACGTTTCATTTTTATGTTCAATGCTGGTACTTATATGTTCACGCGACTCAGTCGCGCGCGCGTGAATCCCTTGGTTGCGCTCTGGTTTCCTGAAAACTTCAAACAACTTGCTCACTTTATATCCCTCTTTCGTCCCTTTCCCAGCGGCAGAGCTCAAGCTCTTCAGGCGCGTCTCGGATGGGGCATCGCTGAAATTAGCTTCGCCTTGCAATCATTGGCGTCTACGGGTGGACCACGATGCGTTCCCCCTAAAAAGGCTAGCGTGCCTGGTCTCTGGGTGCTTGCTTCAACCATTCTGCGAAAGCTGCCCTTCGTCCTGTATAGGCAGCCGATATTCTGAGCTGCAACAGGCCGGCTTCGCTTCGGATGAGCAGCCCGTTTCGCTGCTGGCTTCTGCGTAGCAAATCGCTCGGCTCTACCTGTAGCTCGGCGCGTAGATATGACGCTGGAGCCAGAGTTTCGTAAAAAAGGTTTTCGTTCGAACTTACAAATCCTTGATACGTCGCACTGCCCTCAAGTTATCGTTTCTGGTGAGCAATCGAAGCCAATACCGGTAGTTGGAGCCTGCGGACAAGTTGCTCCGGGGTTGAGAAGCTCTGCGATGCGATTTCGGCTAGGAGGGCGAGGCCCAGGCCGCTGAAAGTGCCTAGCAGCACACCGAGGATCAAGTTAATGAGCTTTCTAGGCTTCACAGGCTTCAGCGGAGTTATGGGCGCCTGAATTACGCTGATATTAGCTATCTTCTGCTCGTCTAAATCTGCAGCGATACGCGCCTCCTCTTGCTTACTTAAGTAAGTCAAAAAGTTTTTTTCCTCGATGGTGCGCTGACGCTCAAGGCCATGCAGCTCGTTCTGTTTCTGGGCGAGTGACTTGATGCTATCGGTCAGTTCGTCCAGCTGCTGGGCCACAGTTTCGGCGCCGCTGCGCTTGGCTGCCAACTCGGCTTCAGCTTTAAGCAACGCTGTTTGCAGCGCTTGATATGCGGGACTACTAGTGCGGACCTTTTGGGCAATGACTTGCTCCTGGGCGTCCAAAAAATGCTGTACGAGTTCGATTTTCTCGCGGGTTTGTTTTAACGCACTGCTGTCGCTGCGATAATCCTTACTTAAAAGATCCTGCTGCTCAAGCTGGAGACCCAGCAGACGGGTCTGGGCATCCACGACGATGTTATCCCGTTCCGTCTGGGTATAGCTGGCAGTGCTTTGAGATAGAGTCTGGAGTTGTCCGTGGTACACGATCACCTGTTGCTGAAGCTCATCGACGCGGGCGAAGGTGGTCTTAAGAGAAGTGTCGAGGGCAACTTGCTGGCTCAGCAACAAATTCCGCTGGTCGTCGGCTGAGTAAAGCTGATGCTTCTGCTTAAATGCCTGAAGAGCCATCTCTGAATGTTTCAAGCGTTCGGCGTAGGTTTTCAACTGCTTGGCGAGCGAGGATGATTCAGGATCCGAGTAAGCCTCGAGGTGTTTTTCCTTGAACACTTCAATTAAGACAGCTAGCGTGCGGGTTGCGATTGCTGGATCTTGATGCCGGAAGGCTAGGCTAATCACGTTCGAATTCGGCACCGCTTTGGCGGTGAACGCCTTGGTGAACTTGATCACTGCTCGTTCAAGCATTATCGCCGAGGCGACAGGATCAACATCTGGTTTTGGATATAGCGTGCTCACCCCAATTTTAGCAATGACTGCTTCGATCAGTTCACGGTTGTTGAGGATTTGGAGTTCTGAGTTAATGATTTGCTGGCGGTCGACGACCATCTCGCCCTGACCATTGCCAAGCTCAGGGTTGGTTCGATACTCACGGCCCACCTTCACCAACAGGCTGGCGGTGGCTTCGTAGACGGGCGTGATAAGGAAGGTTATCGCTGCCACCACGGCGACGGTCAAAATAAAAACGGTAAAGATTTTAGTTTGATGCTTGAACAGCACATGTAGAAGCTCGCGGGGACTCGCGGGGACTCGTCGCGGAGAATTAGGGATATATGAGTTCATTGTCCAAGATCGTATGCAAAGCCAATGCTGATCGGCACGTTCTGCCGGATGTATGTGTCGATCCACGTGTTCACGTTCGCGATAGCGGTTTTCGGAACGTAGACAATATCGAAGGGCATCAAAGCGATGTCTTGACTGGGATTTTCGCCTTCCAGAACGTCTGAGATGTCAGCCTTAAACGCGAACGGCTTGCCCTCTGCGTCTCGACGAATGATCACTATCTCATTTGTTCGAGCCGTATCTTTTAAGCCGCCGGCTTCGGAAATGGATTGGAGGAGGGTGAGCTTTGCAGCCAGTGGCACCAGCTTCGGACTATTCACTTCACCCTGAACATATACCCGTTCACTGGTGAACGTGCGCATGATCACGGTGACGCGCGGGTTGTTCAGTTCGCGGGAGTAGCTTTGGGTTAAGCTCATACTCAGTTGTTCGGGCGTCAGCCCGGCGGCTCGAACGTCATGAGCAAGCTCCAGGGAAACCCGACCATCGGGGCGCACCGTCAGGGACTCGTTCAATTCGGCCACGTTGTAGAACTTAACGTCCATCTGGTCGCCGGGCTGAATCACATATGGCGGAAGCGTGTGTGGATCGGTAGCGATAGCTGGTGCAACGGTGGGTGTCGCCGACGAGCAGCCGCTCAGCGAAGACAGTAATAGAGCTATTACGAGGCAGGCGGAGCCTTGGTACAGTAACGTTGAGTTGGGCCGCTTCGCGCCGCGATCCGCGCCATGCAGAGCGTTCACCCGGTGATATAGATGAGGCATGCTGAATCCTGAATCCCTTCTGTTGATTAGGTTGTCCTTACACGCGGAGTCTAGCCGCGGAAATAAGTCGTCTGTGACGGCTTTCAACACAGCTACCGTTACGGACATGCGGGCGGACTAATAGGCGTTGTCTTCACTCCTAGCCAACATTCGCATCGTTTTGAGGATTATGACCAGATCTAGGTAAACGCTCCAGTTCTCGATGTAAAACAAATCGCACTCGATACGCTTATCGAGCTTTTCTTGGGTGTCGGTTTCGCCACGCCAGCCGTTGCACTGGGCCCAACCTGTTATGCCAGGTTTTACCCGATGCCGGCTCGCATAGGTGTCCAATTCGTGCAGGAAGCGTCCACCTGAATGCATTTTCGTAGAATGGGGTCTGGGGCCGACTATGGACATATTGCCTACCAGCACATTGAGCAGCTGAGGCAATTCATCAATACTCGTCCTGCGAATAAACCGGCCTACACGGGTCACGCGCGCGTCGTTCTTGAGTGCTTGCTGCCCCCCTGAAGGGTCGCCTTGGCCCCAGTACATCGAGCGGAACTTGAAAACCTTGATCGTGTTGTTGTTGAATCCGAACCGCTCCTGAACGAAGAGCACTGGTCCTTTAGATTCCAGCTTGATCGCCAGCGCTACCATGGCAAGCAAAGGAGACAACAAAATTAGCGCCGGGAGAGCCATGCTCAAATCCTTGATACGCTTGACAACCGCATACCATTCGCTAATGGGTCTAGCCTGCATACCTAGAAAATACGCGCCGCCAACTTGCAGAACGGGACGATCAGCATATACAAACCCGAGCTTGTCAGGAGCCAGATACACATCAATGCTCCATGATGTAAACCGTTCATACAACGATTCGATGCGCTCGGTCGCGATCCAAGGCAGTGCAATGATAATAAGATCGATCCCCTGCTCCCGTACCAATTGATCCGCGAGGTCAATCTTGCCAATGAGTGGTGCGCCGCGATAGGTTTTCGGTAGGCGTGTCTCACGATCGTCCAAGAAACCAATGACCTCAATATTCTGGTCTCTAAACCTAGCCAGATGGTCAAACACGTTCTGGCCCGCTAGTCCTGCACCGACAATGAGGGCCCGGCGACAGAAGAAGTCCCCTTGGGCAGGGCGCGATAGCCGCCATGTGAGCGCAATTCGACTAAGAACGAGATATATGGAGAAGCCGGTTAACCAGAGCATCATCCAGAGTCTGGAATAATCTTCGGTGACTTTAAAAACGAAGCCCAATATCAGCAACGTGCCAAACGCAAACACCAGGCCGTAATAATTTGTTAACGGCGCCTTTATCTGCTTCTTGAAACTGCGCCATTCGTACAGTCGGTTTGAAAATCCGAAAACGCTATAAGCCAGTATCGCAATCAATACAGCCACGCCGTAGCGCAGGTATCCGGACGCACCAGGTTCCATGGGCGCTAGCAAGCAGAAATAGAGCGCTAGAGCGACTGCGGCCATTGCGGAAATGTCGGCAAAATAAAGCGCATAATGAGCGTAGTTTCGAAGACCGGCTCGCGGATACGAGCTGCGCTCTGCTTTAAGGGTAAGACGCGTTCCTTTGCTCATGCGGAGTCAGATCCATGACGGGTTACCGGTTGCGTAGGACTTTCGATAATAATTAGGTCGGTCGCATGCGCCAGATCAGGTTAGCATGACGTCATAAGATGGCACAATGCCATATAGTAAGCATTGATAGAATGCTGCGTTGTAGCGATGCGGATGTCGCCCCCTTAGCTGGCGTCGATGCAGAGTCGGCCCAGTCTGAGTTCGGCACAGGTAGTGTTCCTTCAACTTATGATCGACGGCCTTACTCATTTCAGCCGCCCCGCATTGCGCTGTTTCGACAAGGCGAGACAGGCGCGCTGCGATGCCCGTGTTGGCGAGTCGGCTACGCTAACGACACACAGTGCGATAATTTTAGCGGCGCCTATCTGACGGGTAGCCGGGCGACGGCGGCTTAAGAGCGCCGGCTTGCGAGGGCGAGACGCTTGACAGATCGCTAGTTTGAATGGCGGCGAGGTCATGCATAATCGCGCTTGCTCAAAAGTTCCCTTTTGATTAATATCATTTTGATATCACTGTCGGGTACCGAGATCGGAGATCATAATGACATGTGTCGCTTGCGGCTACCAGCCGACTGAAACAGAACAATTGGAGAGTCCCTATGCATGTCCCAGCTGCGAGCCGGAAACATGGCGGTATTCTTCAAATCAAGCTATGAAAGTTTTGATTAAGAGCTTGGCCCAAGCGATTTTTGGGCGGGGTATTCAGGGTGCTGGCGAAGCCTCCGATCCAAAGCTAAGCATAACCCATGCGGTGTCCCCCGGCACCCAGCCGCAGCTTTGATAAGGTATTTGCATGAGCTTTGCTGACACTATCACTGATCTTGAGGCGATGAATAATCCGCGCAACACAGTGCAAACGGTTGCTGCGGCCTATGATGCCAAATCTAGGCGATCCCAACCGCCGCATGTTAGATTGGCCTGGCTCCCGTCTTTTTTGCGGGCCAAGAAAGCCCATCAAGGCACCTCGCAGTGATATATTTCTCACGATAAATACTCGGTGCGCTTACGAGCCGTACCGAGGCCTGCTTAAGATCATTTTTGGTGTGCTTAGATAGGCTGATGATTAGGGCTTGGTTTTATATTGCTATATGGTTAGCTATGGGCGCGGCAACCGTTCAGCAGCGATCTCGGTAAGGTAGCCTGCAAGCCGCTCGTGGGAGCGGTTGTTAATCGTCCAACGACACCCTCGGCGCGGCTCGAGCCGAGGCCGCAGCTGCGCTATGCAGAGTCATCAGCGTGACGGCAGATGGCGAGCTAGTCTTTGATCCGGCTCCGATTCCTCAACCGGTATCGACCCACACGGCAGTCAGGGTTCGCCGGGCGTAGGTACTGGATCGGTTCCAATTTCACTTTGCTCCGCACTGCGAGGAACTGACCGTTCTTCAAGCCTTAGATGGTCCAAGCGAGTGGTAGCTGCTTGATGCAGTCGTGCTGTTGAAGCGAGGAGCGGACAGACCGTTCTTCATGTTTTCCACGTCTGAATCATGTGGATTATTGAACCGCTTTCGCAGAAAGGCAGTCGTTTGTACCAGGACATCAAACGGAACGTAGAATACCTTATAGCGTCATGAGGGTGTGGCACCGCCCAGAGGCTATCAAAATTGCCCCGCTGGCGCGGTCGCTGCGCCAGTTGCTGGAAATCGACCTGCACATTTGCGTCACCGGTCAGCACCGAGAAATGCTGCGTCTGGTCCTTGAGACATTCGAACTCGACGTCGAGCAGGATCTGGCGGTCATGAACCGCGGACAGACTCAAAATGGCTTGACCGAGCAGCTGCTAGTTCGGCTCGATCATGCCTTCGCTTTGAGTCCATGCAGAAAACGAAAAGCCTGCTAGAAAGCAGGCTTTTTTACAACGATCAGATTAGCGCTGTGTGACGGTCGCGCTATTGCTCATGCCGTTCTGAGTGATTGTCGC
>CEQG01021896.1_pt1 | contig 13739 bp, 9 predicted proteins | sample 350301 | NCBI WGS metagenome assembly CEQG01 (sample SAMEA2621242, study PRJEB7988) | marine metagenome | isolation source: saline water (ENVO:00002010), including | reverse complement strand
GCAAGTTTGCGGAAAGCTCCAACGAAACCGCCGGGGAGCACTTCACCCCGCGCGACATCGTGCACCTGACCACATCCTTGGTGATCACCGGGCAGGACGACAAGCTCAAGCCCAACAGCATCGTCACCATCTACGACCCGACTGCCGGCAAACGTTACATACCTTCTTTTAAACCCACACCATACATGCTTCAATGGTGACAAATTAAAAAGCTCTTTGTTCAGATGGAAATCCTTACTGACTAGTATTGAGCTATTCAAGGAGGAACCTAATGGCCAGTCTTGAGCTTATCCATTATCAACCACGACGAGCAGAAACAAACGATGGCTCGCTTCAGTGGAAAGACTTAAAAAGAAAACCAATCAAAAATCTTCCACAAATTGTTTGGGAAGATAATTCAACTTGGGCTGAAGCCAACCTTTGGGCGTTGGATCAAGCCACATCCTCAAAGCGTGATTTAAAAACAGTCCGTTCTAATATGGCTCACCTTCTTGCGTATGCAAAATGGTTGGAAGCTGAGTCCATGACTTGGTGGCATTTCCCTGAAAGAGAAAGTGAGCGATGCCTTATTCGTTTCAGAGGGGCTTTGGTAGCAGCAAGAAATAATGGCGAGCTTGCGCCAAGCACTGCGTCACAGAGAATGGCGGCAGTGATCCGTTTCTATAAATGGATGCTCTCACGTCGGCTTATTTCACCGGAATGGCCAATGTGGGAAGAGCGCTCTGTTGGAATAACGCTCACGAATTCATTTGGTCTTGAACACACCATGCGTGTGGCTAGCACTGATCTCTCGATACCTAATCGCAAAGTCGCCGGAGCCATACAACTTGAAGATGGCCTTCTACCCGTATCTGTTTCGGCAATGAAAGAAATACTCGCACTATCAGATCGAATTGCAACCGAAGAGCTTTCTTTAATGCTGAGAATAGGTTTCTTCACAGGGTTGCGTATCGGTTCTATTACAGACCTTAAGGTTCAAACACTCCACAATGCCACAATTGTTCCCGAAGTAGGCTGGAAGCTCCTGGGGGTTGGTCCTGGAGCAAGACCTCCAGTCTCAACCAAATTCAGTGTTTCTGGTTCCGTGCCCATTCCAGAAGAACTTCTCGAAACACTCCTTTCGTATTCAATCAGTACAAGACGACTAAAGCGGCAAGCATTAGCAAGTCCTGAAGATCAAGGTCTGCTTTTTCTTACACGTTATGGAAATTCATATAGTGGTGATGATAGCCGAGCCGTCAACGTGGAAATGTCGCGCCTACGGTCAGCTGGTAAAAAAGAAGGCATAAAAGTGCTGCGTGGATTTCATTTTCATAGAACTCGAGCAACTTTTGCAACGGAGTTAATGCGGGTTGCACTTAAGTTCATGCCGGTTGGTGATGCCATTCAGTATGTGAGGGAATCCTGTCTTCATAAAGATGAAAGCACAACCATGAAATACATAAAGTTCATCGAAGCTAATAAGGCAATGTCCGAAGCGGCAGATGCATTTACTAGCTTATTCATGGGGCTTGCTAGAGGATCTGCTGATGAGTGAGCTAGATCTTACGTTTCCTAGTTTTCCACTTGGTACACATCAAGTGCCATGGGATATGAAAATACTACTATTCAAAGATGCTGCAAGTGTAGCCCGAAAATCGGCGATGTTATCGATAGATAAGGGAGAATTTGGCAAGCCAATCGAAGAACGAATCCCACTAGTTATTGCTTTTCATGAAGCTATTTCTTCTATGATTAGCCTCGGAAAATCTCGGGCACTAGTTGAATCAAGCTTGGAAGTACTTTGGCGTTTTTTTTCTTGGTCAGATGCTAATTCGGAGCATATTTCTCGAGAAACGCTAATCGATATATTCAAACGATGGACTGAGCTCCAAATTCATAGATCTCATGTCAAAAAAGAAATCAGCGCCAATTACGCTTATCGGCAAGTATCAAGAATGGCTGATCTAATTGCAAAAGCATTACAGCTACCTGGGGCTAAACCCGGTAAAAACTTAGTACTTCAAACAAGAATGAGAAAACCGCCTGAGAAGAAGCGCGTTTTAGGAGCCGTAGCCGATAAGCAGAACCTAAATCACACATTCGAGTATGGTCATGTACTAACAAAAATATGCGGCGCCTTGGATGTAACAACAGTCCGCGGAAAGTTACCGATACTGATTGATGTCGGCAGTGACATGGTGCTGACGTTAGCGGGGAATTTAATAGACCCAGATATGGACACAAACTCTATTAAAGATAAGACCATGAGGCGCAATGCTCAGATTGCAAGAGCGCCATTGACGGATGATGAAAGCCTGTTCGATAGACACAAGCGTTCTGGAATACTTAATCAAAGAGTAGAAGCAGAGTTGCTTATATTTATTGCGCAAACTGGAATGAATCTTACCCAAGCAGCGAGTCTTGAAAAGGAGAGCTATCGATGGAAATCAAACGGTGAAGATCTTGAGGTATTTCGTGTTTATAAAGGTCGCCGTAGTGGTGAAGCCATTTTTCGTTGTTTCAAATCGTATCGTGAGCACCTAGAAAAATATATGGTTTGGCTAGATGAAACTGGGTTTAGTGATCATGACAATCGATTATTCCCTCTTTTGAGTAGAGGAATGATTCGCGCGAAAGGCGCTAAAGTGAAGTTTTCTACTACCAAAGAGACATTCAAGAAAATCAACCTAGCGTTCATTGGGCCTAAGCAACTGCGTAAAACCCGAGTAAATTGGTTGCTTAGACGTAGTCGTGACCTAAATCTCACTGCTGAACAAATGGCACACGATAAAGATGTTCTTCTACGTGACTACGAGATGCCACATCACCAATCAGCAGCCGCTGAAATTATTAATTTTCACAACGCAACAGATCCCGCTTTTTCGCCGCCAGGCCCCGGTATATGTATTGACGAAGGCCATAAACCTGAATCGATAGCAGAACTTCCTAAAGAAGCGCCAAAACCAGATTGCGTTAGTCCGGAAGGTTGTCTCTTCTGTACCAAGCATCGAGATATCATGAGTTCTGAATATTGTTGGAAACTCGCTTCTCATTCTCACATAAAGAGTTTGGAGACAGCTCTCTATAAACCGTCTAATAAACAAGAAGTGCACCCAGGTTATCGCGTTATCGACCGAATCACTCAAAAACTCGAAGCGATTGCCTCAGGTAGCCAGATTAGAGCTATGTGGGTCAAAGAAGCAAAAGATTCAATTCGCTCGGGTAAGTATCACCCATATTGGGATGGGCATATCAAATTGTTGGAGATGATTGTATGAATGTTGCTGAGCTTCCAGGATTACAAATTGAGTCACCGATAATTACGACTGGCGCGGAAAATTTCAGGCCATCTAGTTGGCCGCCTCCGGTCGATTTTCCTGTGATTACTGATGCTGAAGGCAATGTGGTGTCGCGTTATGGTGATGTTCGCTGGGATCTATCCCCTTGGGCGGATCATACACTCACTATCCATTTTGGGGATGGACCAGGGCAAGGAAAAAAACTAAGTCCAGAGAATGCATCTTTGTTGCGCCAAATAGTTGCTTGGTGGCTTTGGGGAACAGCAGCCGTGCGCTCAGCCCGTTCATTAGTTTATAAGTTTGAGTCTATTAAACCTCTATTTGTTGCGTGTACAGACAACCGCATAGTAGCGTCCGAGTTATATAAGTACCCGAATGTAATAAAAAGCCTAGCCAATTATTATTCTGCAAGGGGGCATAGGGTTATCTCCTATCTAAACTCGCTGAGTTATGCAAAAGATCAGTTGGGTTTCATCATACTTGACGAAGACGGGATGAAACTTCTCAGCGAAACACTACCCAGCACGGAAGAAACACAAACCGCTTATATTCCTGTACGAATATGGAATTATCAGATTTGCCGCTTGCGAGAATGCCTGGATGATTTTTTGACGCATAAAGATGCAATCGAAGCCTGTTACCATTTTTGTCTGGAGGCCTACGCAACCAATGCCGGAGGATGCCTTTCTATGGCGTTTGGCGGGCTTGGAATAAATGCTCCTTTTAATAGTGCTCGATCTATCGGCCAACAAAGATCAGGCAAGATTTTTTATGGTCCGTTTCGAGAGACAGCTAAAAGCCACGGGATAGACCAGCTTCTAGACAAATGGTGTAACACTAAAAATAAGATGGCGCCTGTCACTCTTTCAAGCTATTTGAGTCTAGTAAGCCATGTAGGCTTAGCCTATATCCTGAATTTCTCGTTAATGCGTGTACAGGAAGGCGGGAAACTGCGGGCAGACTGCTATGAAGCGGAAAAAGATTCAATGGGTGATGATATTCATCTGTTGAAGGGCGTTACTACTAAAACCATCGAAGATGATGATGCGCGTTGGATCGTGTCATCAACAGTAAAAATCGCCATCGATGCCTTGACTAGCGTTGCAAAAATGCGGCTTCAAGCAGCAAAAGAAAACCCAAATATTGAACTATCGGAAACCGATATTGCGAACCCTATTTTGCAATCTTTGCCCCATGAGCCGTGGAGTGCTAGAGCGCCTTCGTCAAAAAGCACGAAGAAATACAAAAAAACCAGAACCTATGCCGATGTTTGGAATATTTGGCCAAAACTCTTCGACGCAAACGAGATGACGATTACCGTGGCCGACTTCGAATTGGCCAACCGAATGACCTTTGGTCTTGATCCAGAAGTATTTTCTATTGGAAAAGTGTGGCCCATAGCTTGGCACCAACTGCGTCGCACTGGTGCTGTTAACATGCTGGCAAGCGGCTTAGTTACGGAAGCCTCACTTCAGTATCAACTCAAACATGCCAGTCGGGCCATGAGCCAATACTACGGCAAAAACTTTTACCGCTTGAAAGAACCACTCAATGATGAGGCCAGAGGTTACTATCTACGCGAGATGTACCAAGCCATGGTGCGCGAATTTAAAGCCCTGCAATCGGATCAATACCTATCCCCGCATGGCGAGAAGCGCAAAGAACAAATTCTGTCTGAGATTTCAGAAAAAGATCACGACCAATTAGTTAAGGCAGCAAAAGCTGGACGTATCAGCTACCGGCAAACCTTTCTTGGCGGCTGCGCTAATTCGGGCCCGCCATGTCCATTGGGGGGCATCAGTAACATCAGCTCCTGCATGGGCTTTGGTAATAGCAGCCCCTGCCCATCGGCCTTGTTGGATAAAGCCAAACTGCCGTTGATCAAGCAGCTCAAATCGATTGTGGCACTTCAATTACATGAGGCCAAGGCAGGCTCTCCACTACACGAATCCCTTCATGCACAACTCGAATCCGCAGAGCGAGCAATCCATGTCATCGAAGTCAACTGAACCAAGAAAAGTGGGTAAAGCGGAACTAAAGTTCCGAGAGGCTTTTGAACGCCTCAAGGCGGGCAAGCCCGACCTCCTTCCCAAGGGCACACCGCTCAGCCAGAACAATGTCGCCAAAGAAGCGGGGGTAGACCCATCCGCACTGCGCAGAGCGAGATTCCCAGAGCTGGTTGCCGACATTCAAGCCTGGATAGAAACCCACAAAGGCGAATCCCCCCAGAAATCCCCACGGCAGATGATGCTGGCCCAGCGATCAAGAAACCGGGATCTTCAGGAGCAGAAGCACGCCCTGAAGGCGCAGCGCGATAACGCCCTCAGCCAACTGTTGGACGCCCAGACTCGCATATTGGAGCTCACCCTGGAGAACCAACGCCTGCGTGCCCAGCTTCCGCAGAGCAACGTCCGTCACCTCTCAACACCACCCAAACACTAAACCTTGCTGGGTGGTGCAGCCCCTGAAGTTATCTGAAGGGTTACCTAAATTACGCATGGTTTGCGTAATTACGCATAGGGCGCGTAACTCCGCGTAATTTGCCCAACTCTTGGCCTGATTTTCAGCATCAAGGCTCTATAATTTAATTTCAACTCGCAAAATGCTAGGCAAATATTAAATTTGTGATAAGATCCGGTGTTAATCAAAAACCAGACTCTCAGAGGCACAGCCATGATCCGCTGCCATCTCGCCCGCATGATGGGTGAACACAAGATGCGTATTGCCGATGTCGCACGAGAAACCGGCCTTAGCCGCGCCACAGTCACACTGCTCTACAAAGAGACGGCCCAAAAAGTGGATCTCGAAGCCATAGAAAAGCTGTGCCTGCTATTTGAATGCCAGGTGGGCGACCTGCTTGAGCTGACGCAAGCATCGTCACAGTCGCTGGCATAAAGCTTGGCCAGCCAAAAGTCGCCCTTACACTATGCACATGAATTAAAACAGGAAGAACGCATGACAAGCTCACAACAACGCGCCGCCCTGCAACGCCAGATCTGGGCCATTGCCAACGATGTGCGCGGTGCCGTAGACGGCTGGGATTTCAAACAATACGTGCTCGGCACCCTGTTTTACCGCTTTATCAGCGAAAATTTTGCTGCCTACATTGAAGGCGGGGATGACAGCGTTAACTACGCCGAATTACCCGATAGCGTGATCACGCCAGACATCAAAGACGATGCCATCAAAACCAAGGGCTACTTTATTTACCCCAGCCAGTTGTTCGTAAACGTTGCCAAAAATGCCAATACCAACGAAAGCCTGAATACCGATCTGGCGGCCATCTTTGCGGCTATCGAGGCCTCGGCCAGTGGTTACCCTTCCGAGCAGGACATTAAAGGCCTGTTTGCCGATTTCGATACCACCAGTAACCGCCTGGGCAATACCGTCAAAGATAAGAACAAGCGCCTGGCGGATGTACTCAAAGGCGTGGCCGGGCTGGAGTTCGGCGACTTTGAAGGCAGCCATATCGACTTGTTCGGCGATGCCTACGAATTCCTGATCTCCAACTACGCCGCCAATGCCGGTAAATCGGGCGGTGAGTTTTTTACCCCGCAGCATGTCTCAAAGCTCATCGCCCAGCTGGCCATGCACAAGCAAACCAGCGTCAATAAAATATATGACCCAGCAGCAGGCTCTGGTTCACTGCTGCTGCAAGCTAAAAAGCATTTCGACGCCCATATTATTGAAGAGGGCTTCTTCGGCCAGGAAATTAACCACACCACGTTCAACCTGGCGCGGATGAACATGTTTTTGCACAACATCAACTACGACAAGTTCAATATCCAGCTGGGTAACACGCTAATAGACCCGCACTTTGGCGACGACAAACCCTTTGATGCCATCGTCTCTAACCCGCCGTATTCGGTGAAGTGGATAGGCAGTGACGACCCAACCCTGATCAACGATGAGCGCTTTGCCCCCGCCGGGGTGCTCGCACCAAAATCCAAGGCCGACTTTGCCTTTGTGCTGCATGCACTCAGCTACCTTTCCAGTAAAGGCCGCGCCGCCATTGTCTGCTTCCCCGGTATTTTTTATCGCGGCGGTGCCGAGCAGAAAATCCGTAAATATCTGGTCGATAACAACTATGTGGAAACCGTGATCTCGCTGGCACCCAACCTGTTTTATGGCACTACCATCGCGGTGAATATTCTGGTGCTGGCCAAAAACAAAACCAGCACCGACACCCAGTTTATCGACGCCAGCGGCTTGTTTAAGAAAGAGACCAATAACAACATCCTTACCGATGAGCACATTAAACAGATCATGGCGGTGTTTGATAGCAAGGAAAATGTCGATCACCTTGCTCGCTCCGTGCCTTTTGATGAGGTAGCCGCCAACGATTACAACCTGTCGGTCAGCAGCTATGTAGAAGCCAAAGACACCCGCGAAGTGGTGGATATTGGCGAGCTGAATGCCGAACTCAAAACCACCGTCGCCAGGATTACTCAGCTACGTCAAGACATCGATGCGATTGTTGCAGAGATTGAAGGCGAGGAGCAGGACGCATGAACGAGTTAAGCTTTATGGAAAAGCTGCTGGATGGGGTTGAGGTGGAGTGGAGGCCTCTGGTTGAGTTGGGTGAGTTAGTTCGTGGAAACGGCTTACCTAAAACTGACTTTACGGAATCGGGTGTTCCCGCTATTCATTATGGGCAGATTTACACTTATTACGGCCTTTCAACGGAAACGACAATATCTTTTGTTTCACCTGAAACTGCTAAGAAGCTAAAAAAGGTAAATACTGGCGATGTCGTAATTACAAATACAAGCGAAAACCTTGAGGATGTTGGGAAAGCTTTAGTTTATTTTGGCAAGCCTCAAGCGGTGACAGGTGGTCACGCAACCATCTTTAAGCCCAGCAAACTTATAATCGGAAAATACTTTGCGTATTTCACGCAAACATCTACGTTTTTTTGCGAGAAAAGAAAGCTGGCAAAAGGAACTAAAGTAATTGATGTTTCTGCTACAGATATGGCCAAGATTTCAATCCCCATCCCCTGCCCAAACAACCCCAAAAAATCGCTGGAAATCCAGGCCGAAATCGTCCGCATTCTGGACGCTTTTACCGCCATGACCGCCGAGCTGACCGCCGAGCTTAACCTGCGCAAAAAACAATACAACCACTATCGCGACCAGTTGTTGAGTTTTGAAGAAGGGGAAGTGGAGTGGAAGACGTTGGGGGAACTGGCCGAGAACCTCGACTCAAGAAGAAAGCCAATTACGAGCGGCTTGAGGGAAGCTGGAAGTATTCCGTACTACGGTGCGTCTGGAATTGTCGATTACGTTAAAGACTATATTTTCGATGGCGACTTTTTGCTCGTTTCTGAAGATGGTGCAAATCTATTGGCGCGAAATACACCAATAGCATTTAGTATCAGCGGCAAAACCTGGGTTAATAATCATGCCCATGTGCTTAAATTCGAGACCTATGCAGAGAGAAGATACGTAGAGTATTACCTGAATAGTATTGATTTGACGCCCTATATTTCTGGCGCTGCACAACCGAAACTGAACAAGAAAAACTTGGAAAGCATCCGTATACCAAACCCCTCGCCAACAGAAAAAGAGCGAATCGTTTCAATCCTCGACAAATTCGACGCTCTAACCAGCTCCATTACCGAAGGTCTGCCCCGCGAAATCGAACTGCGCCAGCAGCAATACGAGTATTACCGCGATTTGTTGCTGAGCTTCCCCAAGCCAGATTCCGAGGCGGCGTAAATGGGCAAGCGGAAAAAGAATTCAAATAAGCACATGGGTAAAGTGAAGAATAATCCACAATTAAATACCCCTGTTGCTGATTCCCAGGTTAGCGTGGCGGTTGATGAGCCCATAACGCTGCGTAAAATTGCTGAACAACTAAAAGCTGCTGACAAAAAAGTCCAGTTAATCTATGCGTTTAATGGTTCGGGTAAAACACGTTTGTCACGTGAATTTAAAGCGTTGATTGCACCTAAGAACACCGATGACGCCAATGGCGATGAAGTAGGGCTATCACGAAGCAAGATACTGTATTACAACGCTCTTACCGAAGACCTTTTCTATTGGGATAACGATTTAGAGCACGATAGAGAACCAAAGCTGAAAATACAGCCGAATACGTTCACTGATTGGATATTGAGGGAGCGCGGCGATACCGACATCGTAAAGAATTTCCAGCGCTACACTAACGATAAGCTAATGCCTCTGTTTCATGAAGTTGATGTTATTAGGGCTGGCAAAAAAACAGGCGATAAAACCTATCCTGAGGTCACATTCTCCTTCGAGACAGGTTCTGAAAGTTCAGGGAAGTTGAAAATATCTAAGGGCGAAGAGCGAAACTTTGTCTGGAGTGTTTTCTACACGTTATTGCAGGAGGTTACGTCAATCCTTAGTGAGCCTGATCCTACCAAGCGAGATGACAATCAATTCGATAAATTGGAATACGTATTTATTGATGATCCGGTGAGTTCACTGGACGATACTCACCTGATTGAACTCGCAGTTGATCTGGCTGACCTAATTAAAAGAAGTCACTACCATGAGGGAAAAGGTTTAAGGTTCGTCATCACAACACATAGCCCTTTGTTTTATAACGTCTTACACAATGAATTGAATAACGATCTTAAAAATCCAGTCCAGGACGGAACCCCTGCATGGTTATACAAGCGTGGTCAATCAGAAAAATACAGACTGGAAAAACAGGCTTACGGCACCTTTGAGTTATCAGCCTCGAATGATCACCCTTTCTCTTACCATTTATTTTTATTGTCGGAAGTGCGTAAGGCTATAAAAGATAAGCAGGTTAGCAAATATCACTTTGCCTTTTTAAGAAACATCTTAGAAAAAACGGCGACCTTTCTAGGTTATCCACGCTGGGAAGATCTGCTTGAGAAAACAAACGAAGGCTTACCGAATCCATTCGCTAGTAGACTTATGAACCTTTCTAGCCATTCTGCCCATGCAGGTGAAGAAATCACAGACATTGAACAGAAAGACAAAGAAAAATTGGATGAGCTAGTGACCTATTTTATCGAAACCTATCGTTTCAATAAGCAGGAAGCACAATGACCAATTACAAAACCATCGCCGAGTCCAATAACTTCATTGTTCTGGATAAATACAACAAAGAATGGAAAGTTGCAGAGGGATACCAGAGTGAAGATGCACTCGAACGGGAGCTGATTCAGGATTTGGTCAATCAGGGTTATGAATACCTGCCTGCGCTGAATAATCCTGAAGCCATGCTGGCCAATGTGCGGGTGCAGCTTCAAGCACTGAATGGCGTGGAGTTTTTAGAGGGTGAATGGAAGCGGTTTGTCGAGACCTATCTGGATAAGCCCAGCGACACCATTGTTGATAAAACTCGCAAGATTCACGATGACTATATCCACGATTTTGTGTTTGACGATAGCCGCATCAAAAACATCTATCTGGTGGATAAAAAGAACATTGCCCGCAACAAGGTGCAGGTGATCAAGCAGTTTGAGCAAACCGGCAGCCATGCCAACCGCTACGATGTGACCATTCTGGTGAATGGTTTGCCGCTAGTACAGATCGAGCTGAAAAAGCGCGGCGTGGCGATTCGCGAAGCCTTTAATCAGGTGCATCGCTACAGCAAAGAGAGCTTTAACAGTGAACATTCGCTGTATAAGTACTTACAGCTGTTTGTGATCTCTAACGGCACCGATAGCCGCTACTTCGCCAATACGACCCAACGCAACAAAAACAGCTTCGACTTCACCATGAACTGGGCGAAGGCCGATAACAGCCTGATTAAAGACCTGAAAGACTTTACCGCCACTTTCTTCCAGAAAAACACTCTGCTCAACGTGCTGTTGCATTATTCGGTGTTTGATGTCAGCGATACGCTACTCGTGATGCGCCCCTATCAGATTGCCGCCACCGAGCGCATTTTGTGGAAGATTAAAAGCTCGTTTGAAGCCAAGAACTGGAGCAAGCCCGAAAGCGGCGGGTTTATCTGGCACACCACAGGGTCTGGCAAGACCTTAACCAGCTTTAAAGCGGCACGCTTGGCGACGGAGTTGGAGTTTATCGATAAGGTGTTCTTTGTGGTCGATCGTAAGGATCTCGACTACCAGACCATGAAGGAATATCAGCGCTTTTCGCCGGACAGCGTGAATGGTTCCGACTCGACCTCCGGCCTCAAGCGCAATATCGAAAAAGACGACAACAAAATCATCGTCACCACCATTCAGAAACTCAATAACCTGATGAAGAGCGAAGGTGATCTACCTATCTACAACAAGCAGGTGGTGTTTATCTTCGACGAATGTCACCGCAGCCAGTTTGGTGAGGCACAGAAAAACCTGAATAAGAAATTCAAGCGCTTCTACCAGTTTGGCTTTACCGGCACGCCTATCTTCCCGCAAAACGCCTTGGGGGCCGAAACCACCGCCAGCGTGTTTGGCCGTGAGCTGCATTCTTATGTGATCACCGATGCCATCCGCGACGAAAAGGTGCTCAAGTTCAAGGTGGACTACAACGATGTGCGCCCGCAATTTAAGCAAATAGAAACCGAGCAGGATGAGAAAAAGCTAAGTGCACTGGAAAATAAACAGGCCTTGCTGCACCCAGAGCGGATTCGTGAAATATCGCAGTACGTGTTAAATAACTTTCGTCAAAAGACACACCGGCTACAAGCAAACGCCAAAGGCTTTAATGCTATGTTTGCGGTCAGCAGCGTGGATGCGGCCAAACTGTATTACGAAACCCTTAATCAGCTACAAAAAGACTCAGATAAGCCACTCAAGATCGCCACCATCTTCTCCTTTGCGGCTAACGAAGAGCAGGATGCCATCGGTGATATTGCGGATGAGAGCTTTGAAGTGTCGGCGATGAACTCCAGCGCCAAGGAGTTTTTAAGTGCTGCCATTGGTGATTACAACGCCTTCTTCAAAACCAATTTTAGTGTTGACAGCAATGGCTTCCAGAACTACTACCGCGACCTGGCCAAGCGGGTTAAGAGCAAAGAGATCGACCTGCTGATTGTGGTGGGCATGTTCCTTACTGGCTTCGACGCACCAACACTGAATACCTTATTCGTCGATAAAAACCTGCGTTACCACGGTTTGATGCAAGCCTACTCGCGCACCAACCGCATTTATGACGCTACCAAGACCTTTGGCAATATCGTGACCTTTCGTGATTTGGAGAAGGCCACCGTCGATGCCATTACCTTGTTTGGCGATAAAAACACCAAAAACGTGGTGCTGGAAAAAAGCTACAAAGAATACATGGAGGGCTTTACTGATGTTGTCACAGGCCAAGCGCGTCGAGGCTTCATGGAAGTGGTCAGTGAACTAGAGCAAAAATTCCCAGACCCAAGCGCCATTGAAAAGGAATCCGAGAAGAAAGAATTCGCCAAACTCTTTGGTGAATACCTGCGGGTTGAAAACATCCTGCAAAACTATGACGAGTTTGCCAGTTTGAAGGCGCTACAAAACGTGGATATGAGCGACCCAGAGGCGGTGGAAGCCTTCAAAGCCGAACACTATCTGGATGATGAAAAGCTGGCCGAATTACAAACCATCCGCTTGCCTGCCGAACACAAAGTTCAGGATTATCGCTCAACCTACAACGACATCCGAGACTGGCAGCGCCGCCAAAAATCAGCTGAAGAAAAAGAGCAATCTACCATCGACTGGGACGATGTTGTGTTTGAGGTGGATTTGCTCAAGTCGCAAGAGATCAACCTCGATTACATTCTGGAGCTGATCTTCGAGCACAACAAAAAGAACAAAAGCAAAGCGGATCTGGTGGACGAAGTACGCCGCGTGATCCGTGCAAGCCTTGGAAACCGAGCCAAAGAAAGCCTCGTTGTGGACTTTATCAATCAGACAGATCTTGATCAGATTGGCGACAAAGCCAGCGTTATTGAAGCGTTTTTTGCATTTGCTCAAGCCGAGCAGCGGCGCGAGGCGGAAGAGTTGATCAATGCCGAAAGCCTCAATGCAGAAGAGGCCCGGCGCTATATCACCACTTCGCTTAAACGGGAGTATGCCAGCGATGCAGGTACAGAGCTGAACGCCATCCTGCCCAAGATGAGCCCGCTGAATCCGCAGTATCTGACCAAAAAGCAGAGTGTGTTCCAAAAGATCGCCGCGTTTGTAGAGAAGTTTAAAGGTGTGGGTGGGAAGGTTTAAGGGGAGACAAAGAGGCTTTGGTCGTCTGCCAGCACCACATCGTGTCGCTTGAATCGTGGTGACAAAAACACGTAAATGTCACCACTAGGAATGGTTACCTATGGACAATATTGGAATTGCCTACAATGCAGATAAAAGCTGGCCTGTAGCCAATGTCACCAGTGGTGAATGTTACGGTGGGTGCGGTAGCGGCGGAATGCTCACCGAGTCCCAGAACTTCATCGAAGAGAAGTACCCCGTCGATCCAGCTTCCAGCAGCCAACGGGATATCTATCTCTATGGCAAGGAAATCAACGACGAAACCTACGCCATCT
>CEQG01152837.1_pt1 | contig 13747 bp, 8 predicted proteins | sample 350301 | NCBI WGS metagenome assembly CEQG01 (sample SAMEA2621242, study PRJEB7988) | marine metagenome | isolation source: saline water (ENVO:00002010), including | reverse complement strand
CCATGATATCTGCCATACTTGAGGGCAGGATAGACCCCGCGTACAGTTATGAAAAATACCATATCCATTCGGTTTTTGGGGTGGCACAGCCCAGGTCATGTCCCGGTGTTCCCGATAAGGTATTGAGCCCGCGTGCCACATGGGACAATGATGAGAAATACTATAGATCAGCATTTAAGTTATCTAATGCCTTCAGGCACAACTTTGAGAAATTTGAAAACTATGCCAATGAAGATATACGCCGTGGTGGCCCACAAAGGTTTGATTTTTAACGGCAATAATTATTGATGTACTGATCGTCAAGAACAAAGCTCTTTTCATAATCCACCAGGAACCTTCCTGTGGTGAATTGACATTTAAACTGCAGTTCATCACCTTGCTCGATAAGGTTAAAATCCACATCAGGCACTTCAGCAGGTTGACAGGCTATAGGTTTAGAAAAATCCTCTAGCCTGTTATTTGCTATAAGGTTGATTTCATCCTTGACCTCTTGTATAAATTTTTGGGTTAAACCCAAATCACCATACGCATCATCTTTGAGGAACTCGATGTCACGGCCTATCACCTTGCCAGACCTGTACACCAGGGAGCTGTCTATCGTGAACTCGTTTCTAAAAAAAGTGTGTACACTGGCCACCTTGACAAAGTTTTTATCGTTGGCAAGATTGGCATTGTTATAAGAATCCCGTACACGGTTTTGGCTATTGGCGACTAAAAATGAATCTATGGGAAACTCGCGCTTGTCATACCATATCTCGTGCAACTGGTATTCATAACCTTCAAAGAGCTGCCCCCCTTCATTGCGTTCATCCATGCAACGGGCGTACATTGTGGCATCTTTTGCCACCCAGTGAAAGCCATTGCGCTCCCTGAAAAATGGTATTTTATATTCTTTTTTCAACTTCCACTTTCCTTGGTATTTGTAACATGGATAGTTACAATCTTCTGGAAGTTCCCTTAATTTCACATAAGGTTGGATGTATTTGTTCTCAAAGCTCCATTTGAGCATATCATACCTGGAGATGGCACTTTCGGTATTTTCCTGGGCAGGTTTATTGATAAGGTTCTCGATCACAAAACCCAGGATAAGTCCAAGGACGATAAAAGCAAGACCTATTATATATGGATATCTTGACCTTACGGTGGCACCTGTTTTTTCTTGAGCCCCAGCCTCTATTTTTCTTTCAACCCGTAAACGTTCTACATTATGTACCGCCCGTTTGAACTCACCCTCTGAGGCGGTGTTGTTTATCAACCTTGAGAATTGTGAATCGCTATAACAAAGGTCACGTGCAATTTTAGAGTTACTGGTAGATTCAAAGCTATTGCGCGATGCATTAAAGTGACCATAAATGGTTTCCAGCAAGGAGACGAATTTTTTGAATAATGCCGTGGTATCTTTTGATTCTGCCATTGTATTTCTAAGAAAATTTCAATAAAAATCGATAAAAATCGATAAAAATTATTATAGTGTTAATGATATCTCATAATTTTTATATAATTGCTAAAACATCAAAGGGTTTGCTAAGCTAGATCTAATTCTTTGAAAGTTACAAATAACTAATTCCTTTTTATAAAAATCAAATAATGAAATGTAATTACCTTAAGATTACTTTGCTGTTTATTTTTCTGGCCCATGCAGCAATGTATGGACAGATAAGTATAAAGGGACAAGTCTTTGATCCATATGATATACCATTGCCCGGTGTAAATGTTTTAGAAGTGGGCACATCTAATGGGACCACGACAGATTTTGATGGCAATTTTACGATAACGATTGCGAACAGGGATGCCCAATTGCTTTTTAGTTACGTGGGGTTTGCCTCAAAAACCGTTTCCATAGGGCAATCAAACACCTTGTCAATCACCTTGGAAGAAGATGTTGAATCCCTTGATGCGGTGGTCATCAATTCCCTGGGGTTTAAAGAAGACCGGGATGAACTGGGGTATGCAAGCTCTGTCGTAAAGGGAGAAAGCGTTGCAGAATCTGGTGAGAGCACCCTGGTCAATGGCCTTTCGGGCAAATCATCTGGGGTAAGGATATCCCGTAACTCAGGTGACCCCGGTGCAGGATCTTACATCCAGATTCGTGGTATTTCTTCCATTACCCGTGACAGTCAACCCTTGATTGTCGTAGATGGGGTGCCCATTAGCAACGATGTGCGGGGAAACAGTGATAGCAGTGGGGTGAGTCAAGAATCCCGTTTAAACGACATCAACCCTAACGATATAGAATCCATCTCTGTCTTGAAGGGGGCTTCGGCCGCGGCATTATGGGGCACAAAAGCCCTGGGTGGGGTGATTGTCATAACCACTAAAAACGGAAACTACAACAAGGCATTCACAATTGATTATTCATCCACCTACTCTATCGATGTGATCAACAGGAAATACCCACTTCAAACCCAGTACGGCCAGGGAGATGGCGGCGTGTACAATCAACGTGCCCGTGATTCATGGGGCGATAAGATTGCTGACCGCTCTGGCGAAATCGATAACTTTGATACGGATGGTGAATTTTATGTGGATCAGGATGGGAGGGTTTATTATCCCATTACGCAAAAAAATTCACGACGCATCTATGATGATTCAAATTTTGACCAGGTATTTGGCACTGGTAATTTCTTTGAAAACAATATTAGCCTTAGCGGCGGAAATGAGAAAAGCACCATCTTTTTTAGCATTGGCAACCTGGATCAACAGGGAATCATCAGAAACAGTTCAGACTATTCCAGGACGACCACCCGTATGAATGCCAGGCATAAATTCAACGATGTGGTAAGCATTGACCTGAGCTCGACCTATGCACACACAAACTCAAACAGAATACTCAAGGGGTCAACCTCATCAGGGCTGTATCTAGGTCTATTGAGAACCCCGACAGACTTTGATGCTTCAGGATATAGGGGAGATTATTATGCAGGTCCAGATGCCTCACCCGTTGCCAACAGGCATAGATCATACCGCGAACCCCTGGGCGCAGATGATTCTCCCACATACAACAACCCCTTGTGGACCATCAATGAGCAGGAAAACAAGGCTAAGATCAACCGTTTTATATCAAACTTTGAACTGACCATAGAACCCATGCTCTGGCTAGACCTTATTGCCCGTGTGGGAGTTGACCATTACAGCGAGGAAAGAATAGAATTCTTCACCCCCGGCTCGGCATCTGGGGCATACAGGTCTGGGTACCTCAACAACAACGTGGCTACAAATACCATCTTCAACATGGATTATATCGCCCAAGCCCAATTTAACCTTGGCGAAAACCTAAGTGGGGATTTCTTGACAGGGTTTAATTATAATTCAAAGAGCCGCTTTACACAGGGAAGTACGGCAACAAATTTCATTCAGTTTGTAGATGTTGCCAGTGGCATACGCGATATTGACAATGCATTGCCAGAAAACACGAGCCCTTTTAGCACCCAGGGACGAGAACGTACGGCGGCAGTCTATTCTTCACTTAATCTTTCGGCATATGATATGTTGTTCTTTACCGGTACTGCAAGGGTAGAGTCTGCATCAACCTTTGGTTCATCAGCAGATAATACATTTATATTCCCTTCTGCCTCCCTGGCATGGCAGTTTACAAAACTTATGGAGATCAATGATTCTGTCCTTTCTTTTGGAAAAATCAGGACTTCCTATGGTGAAGTAGGTGTGCAGCCCGCACGTTACAACACCACAAATACCTATGTCTCTCCCGCAATAGGGGACACTTATGGGGGCAGCCTGGATTTGAGCCTTTTTGGCAACGGTGGGTTTGTGCCTAGTGCAAACCGGGGGAATTCATCACTAAAACCAGAGAGAAAAAAGGAAATTGAAGTAGGTACTGACTTGAGGTTCTTTAATGACAGACTCCGCTTTAGCGCCACCTATTTCTCAAATGTGACCCAGGATGTGCTGCTGGACTTCCCCATCCCTAATTCTACCGGGTATAGTTCTATTTATGCAAATTCCGGGGAAATTCAAAACAAGGGGCTTGAGCTTGACCTGGGTTATCAAATATTGATGAAGGAAGATTTTTCATGGAGCGTGAACGCAAACTTCACCGCCCTTAAAAATGAGGTGACAGACCTTGCAGGAATTGAGTCCTTTGACCTGGGTGGCCTTTCTGCGGTAAGCTCAAGGGCTGTTGAGAACGAGGCCCTAGGCGTGTTATGGGGCTCTAGGTTATTGAGGGATGAAACTGGAAAAGTAATGCTCGATGAATATGGGTTTCCCCTCCAGGACCAGGTAGAAGGTATCATAGGAGACCCTAACCCTGACTGGCAAGGGGCACTTTCAACCACGATAAGGTATAAAGGCTTCAAGCTTTTTGCCCTATTTGAGACCTACCAGGGCGCAGATATCTATGCCGGTACAAAATCAGTTTTAAATGATTTAGGAAGGTGGTCAAGCACCGCAAATGAGATTACCGCTACGCGAAATTACCTCACCGCTGATGGTGGAATCATCAACATAGGCCAAACCTTTCGGGGTAATGTTGGCGACTTTGGCGCGGGTCCCGTTGCCTTGACAGAAGAGTGGTACAATGGCCGTGGGGGCTTCTTTAGCGGGGGTATTGATGAGCTGTATATTGAAGATGGCTCTTGGACAAGGCTTAGGGAATTAAGCCTGAGCTACCTTTGGAACGATTCATGGCTCAAGGACACCCTCAAGTTACAGTCAGTTGAATTTACCATGACGGGGCGTAACCTATTCTTATGGACACCTTTTGAAGGTAATGACCCAGATACAAACCTCTCTGGGGTGAGTGCTGCACGGGGAATAGATTACTTTAACAACCCCGGCACAAAATCATATTTATTAAAGATGAACGTAAAATTCTAAAATAGGATTCCATGAAGAAATTAATATATATCACCGTTCTCGTCCTTACCTGTTACTCATGCAGTAAACTGGTAGAAGATATCAATGATGACCCCAACAGCCTTACGCAAACGTCTTATGACAACATATTAACGGGTGCAGAAGTGGGTAATATCATCTTACAGACGGGAGAGACCGCAAGACGGGCAGCTATTTTTGCTGGGCAGTACACAGGTATTGACAGGCAACATCAAGGGTTCACCATCTATAATGTGACCACAAGTGATTTTGATGGCCTATGGTATGACGCCTATGTAGATACCTACAGAAATGCAATTACCGCAGAACAGAACATCATACAAAACGAAATAGGCTCCGTAAGTCAGGGCATTACCCAGGTCATACAAGCCTATGCCCTGGGCACCGTGGCAGCCCTGTACGGTGACGCACCGTTTACCGAAGCTGGGAATATTGAAATACAAGACCCGGTGTACGTAGAACAAACAGAGCTTTACGTTGGGGTTCAATCTTTACTTGACGAGGCAATCATAAACCTCGAGGCTGGTGATGGACGCCCCACCGGTGGCGCAGAAATCTATAATGACGGAAACCCCACCTTATGGCGCGAGGCTGCATTTACCCTAAAAGCCAGGTTCTATATGCAGACCAGGCAATATGACATGGCCTATGCCGCAGCACAAAATGGAATCAGCGCTTTTGAAAATAGTCTCTATGCCCCGCATGGCACGGCGCAGGATGCCTCAAACCTCAACTATCAATTTTTTGCGATTGAGGTAAGGCAGGCAGACGTTGTGGTGTCAGAGTTTATGACAAGCCTTGTGCAGCCTGGAACCTCAAACCCCATCCCCGAAAATTACCGGGGCAATTCAAAGACTGATGAAACGGCAAGGTTTAATTACCTTTTTGAGATCAACAGCACGGGGGTACAACCCAACACCATGGATGGTTTTGCGGCGCAAACCGCATCAGCCCCACTTGTTACCTATCAAGAAAACCTCCTGATACTCGCTGAAGCAGGTTTTAGGACCCAGGGCTTTCAGGTTGGGCTAGACGCACTCAATGATTTTAGAAGCTTCATGAATGGTGGTGGCTATATGGCCAATGTCGATATGGCAAACGTCAACTATGCCCCTTATGACACGAGTGATTTTGCTTCTGGCGGAATTGAAAATCCTGACGGGATAAGCCAGGAAAACGCCCTGCTTCGGGAAATACTTGAAGAAAGGTACGTAACCTTTTTTGGCCTTATAGAGCCCTTTAACGATATGCGACGTACCCAGGATGAAACACAGGTGAGGGTACCGGTTCAACCTAACGTGGGCAATGAACTCCCACAACGTTTTCTGTACCCACAAACGGAGATTGACAGAAACGAGAACACCCCAAGCCCCATCCCCAACTTTTTTGACCCAACGGACATAAATTCATAAAAAACGCCATGAACAATAGACTTAGACCCCTTTTTAAAATTGCCATCGCAATAGTTTTTTTTGGCTGTAGCCAAATCACCCACAGTCAGGACAATAAGGAAAAAATCCTTTTTGTGGGCAACAGTTTCACCTATTTCAACAATATGCCACAAATGGTCGAGGCCATGGCAAGGGCTGAAGGTGATGCCCTGCTTACCAGGCAGTCTACCGTGGGGGGAAGCAACCTTATGCAGCACTTAAAAGCTGAAAACGGAACAAAGACCCAAAGGATGCTGGACAGCACCGCATGGGATATCGTGATACTTCAGGACCATAGCGTGAGCACGATTGAAGATCCCAAACGTTTCCAGGAAGCCGTAACGGGCCTTGTGGAACAGGTCAATTCAAAAAAAGGCAAGCCGGTCCTATCCATGACCTGGTCATATATAAACAATCCCTTGATGCAATCAACCATTTCAGCAGCCTATGAGAAAGCGGGAAAAGAACTTAACTTGCCCGTGGTGCCCGTGGGCAACGTTTTTATGAAGGCAAGAGAATTAAGGCCTGACCTGGATATGTACTTTGATGACAAGCATCCATCTACAGAGGCTTCTTACCTCATCGCACTTACCTTTTACAAATACCTTACGGGCAAGAGTGTCATGCACATACCCACGAGGCTCATGACGCAGGACATTCATGGAGATATGCTCTATCTATGCTTCATACTGCCATCTGATGCTGCTTTTTTAAAACAGTTGGTCGAGGAGTATGACATGCCTATTGCTAACATGAAGAAATAATGAAGATAAACAAGAATATCTTTCTCCTCCTGGGCCCGCTCGTATTTGTCTGCATGCAATTGCTGGGCACCCCTGAGAACATGCCAGAGCCAGCCTATGATGTACTTTGTGCCACGATCTGGATTGCATTGTGGTGGATAACAGAAGTAGTACCCATAGCGGTAACGGCTTTATTGCCCATTATCCTTTTTCCATTGATGGGTGCGGTGGATATTTCAACCACTACGGCCTCTTATGGGCACAAGTATATCTTTCTCTACATGGGTGGTTTTATGCTTGCCATAGCCATAGAAAAATGGAACCTGCATAAAAGGATGGCGCTTCACATCATCAAGCTCATAGGTACTAATGTCAACAATATTATCCTGGGCTTCATGATTGCCACCGCCTTTCTCTCCATGTGGATATCAAATACTGCCACGAGCGTTATGATGCTGCCCATAGGCATGTCCATAGTAAGTCAGCTCAAGGATAATCCCTCAACGGTCGAGGATGAGAACAAGACCTTTGGCAAGGCCCTGATGTTGAGCATTGCCTACAGTGCATCCATAGGAGGCATAGCTACCTTGATAGGTACACCGCCCAACCTTGTTTTTGCGGGATACGTTCAAGAAATATATGGCATTGAGATAAGCTTTTTTCAATGGTTAAAATTTGGCCTGCCCATTGCCGTGGGTCTATTGATCATTGGGTGGTATTATCTTACACACATAGCCTTTAAGTTTAAGCAAAAATCCTTTCCGGGCGGAAAACAGGAAATCAACAGGCTAGTTGAAGAACTTGGCCCCATGAAACCGGAAGAAAAAACCGTCCTGATCATTTTTGTTATCACTGCATTCTGCTGGATATCAAGATCTTTTATCCTTACCCGGTTCCTACCGGGAATAGATGATACCATCATCGCCATGGTCGCCGGGATAAGCCTTTTTATAATAGGCTCCTCTGGCAAAGGCAAGCGGTTGATTTACTGGGAAGATGCAGTAAAAATGCCCTGGGGAATCATCTTGCTCTTTGGAGGAGGCATGGCGCTGGCATCAGGTTTTGAGATCACGGGGCTTGCCGCATGGTTTGGACAACAAATGACCCTGTTGCAAACATTGCCCTTGATTTTGTTGGTTTTCATTGTCATCTTTTGTGTAAACTTTATCACAGAGCTTACCTCAAACCTAGCCACCACGGCGATGTTGCTGCCCATTTTGGCACCCATAGCCCTAAAACTGGACCTCAACCCCTATATGCTACTGGTAGCCACGACCGTTGCCGCTTCATGTGCTTTCATGCTTCCGGTGGCAACCCCGCCCAATGCAGTTGTCTTTGGCTCGGGCTATCTCAGGATACCAGATATGGTAAAGGCGGGCGTATGGATGAATATCATATCCATCCTTATCCTTTCGGCAATGGTCTATTTCATGCTACCACTTATTTGGGGTTTTGACCCACTAGAATTCAGTCAACAATTTGTTACTGCAAAACATTAAAAAATACCATAATGGAAACGATAAACTCAATAAAACGAACATTACCCAAAGCGCTCTTTATAATCTGCGCCATCCTCCTGGCCTACTCCTGCACAAGTGATGATGACTCTTCTACAAAAGATGACGGCATCTTGAGGGCCTTGAGGACAACACCAGCACTTACTGGTGACGACCCTTTGATCCTGCCTGTCAATTTTACCATTGAAATCGTCTTTTCGCACAGCCTGAAAACCGAGGCCGTAGCTTCTGCCCTTTCCATAGAGGGTGGCTCCGCAGGGGTTGACTATGCTTTGTCTTTTGACGAAACAAACTCCATCGCGACCATTTCAACAAATAGCGATTTGCAATACAATGCAAACTATACCCTTAGTCTTCCCGCGGGAGATTATGGGCAAGATGGCGAGCGCTTGCAAGAAGCACTCACGATACCCTTTATCACCGAAGCTTTTGTACAGCCATTTATAACCCTGGAGACCAATATGGAGAGCATCAATGAAAATGCTGAAGAAGCAATTATAACGGCAACACTTAACAAAGAAGCTGAAGCTGATGTCCAGGTAACCCTCAATTTTGAGGGGACCGCAACCCTAGATGAAGATTACACGGTATCATCCACAAGCCTTACCATCCCCATGGGCGAGCTTAGCGGTTCAATAACACTCACCTCCATGAATGACCAGGAAGTTGACGATAATGAAGATATCATTATAACAATCGCATCCATAGAAAACGCAACTGACCAAAATGCAACTTCAACAACCCTCACCATCGTTGAAGAACTTGCGCCACTTTCCCTTAAGGGAATCCTGGCCCTCAACTGGAGCGGCTCTGGCACAAACGATGGCAAGGCCATACACGTCAAGGCTAATATGAATATTGAAGACTTGAGCATCTATGGTATAGGCGTTGCAAACAATGGTGGCGGTACTGATGGTCAAGAATACACCTTTCCCGCCATTAGCATTTCGGCTGGGGATGATGTGCTCATCGCCCGCTCCCCAGATGCAATCTCTACCTATTTTGAAGGTTGCACAACAGAATTTGAAGAAATTCTTGAGGCAGAGAGCGCGATAGCGCAAAATGGAGATGACGCCATTGAACTTTATATGAATGGAAATGTCGTTGAGATTTTTGGCGATCCTGATGTTGATGGTACGGGAATGCCCTGGGAGTATACAGGGTCATGGGCATATAAAGTGGGCCGTGACTGGACGTATGGTGGTGTAGGCTGTAGTGAGTCTAGTGCCACAAACGCCACATCTTCCTGCCCTTACCCCATTTGCGCAGAAGCCCTTGAACTTAAGGGCGTGATGGCGCTTTCATGGGATGGCAGTGGCAGCAATGGAGGCAAGGCCATACACTTACGGGCCAATAAGGACATTGAGGACATAAGCATCTATGCCCTGGGAATCGCCAATAACGGCGGGGGTACTGATGGCGTGGAGTTTGTGCTGCCGCAGATGGCCGTCTCAGAAGGTGATGACATCCTGATAGCTAGGGAGACTTCAACACTTGCGGCTTACTTTGGCGACTGTATAAATCAATTTGAACACCTTATAGCTTCTAACGATGCCGTAAGTCAAAATGGTGATGATGCCATAGAATTATTTGAAAATGAAACCGTGATAGAGACCTATGGTGATGCAGATACTGATGGCACTGGATTATCATGGGAATATTCAGGGTCATGGGCATATAAGTCTGAAGGTTCCTGGATGACAGGTGGCCTTGATTGTGCCGCTGGTTCAACATCAACCCAAGAATCTTCTTGCCCTTATCCACTTTGCCAATAAAAACCAAAGCAATGAAAATATTCAGATTTTTTAAAATAGCCACACTTCTTTCATTCATTTTCCTGGCATGGTCCTGCGATGATGATGGTGAGGGCATCAATGAACTAGAAGTCTATGGCTTTTCCATCAACCAGCAACCGCTGACTGACGGGATTACAAATATCCCGGTTAATGGCAATATCGAGGTTTCATTTTCAAGAGTATTGAACTTAGATGCTGTTAAAAATGCAATTACCCTTACGGGAAATGAGGCCACCTATGATCTAGCCTTGACAAATGCCGGTTCTAAGGCCTTGATAACATATTCTGGCTTGGCCCCGTCCACGCAATACACCCTTGAGATTGACCGCAGCCCCATCACCGTAAGGGGATTAAGCCTTGAGCAACCTTTTTCAATAAGTTTTACCACGGCGGCATCAGCTGGCGACAAGACCCCATGTACGGCCGGCACGGCATCCTGCTTGCAGACCATGACGGTGGCCGGTACTCCTGGCGCTACCTTTTCTTTTTACAGTACCTATGACATCATTGACGATACTCAATATGTTTATGAGGATATTACCCGGGCCATTATCGTGGTCCATGGGCAAGAGCGCAACGCTGATGCATATTTTAAATATATGAGTGATGCTGTTGCAGGTTCAGGGACATTGCAGAACACCTTGGTCATATCTCCTTTTTTTAAGGATGAGGCCGGCGCTGGGGGCGATGACCTGTACTGGTCAACAGACTGGCGCGAGGGCGGAAATTCATCCAACACCGGGACGGCCATCAGTTCATTTACCATAATTGATCAACTTGTTGGCCATTTGGCGCAAGCCAATATATTCCCTGCCCTTAAAGAGGTCATGATTGCTGGGCACAGCTCTGGGGCCATGTTTGCTCAACACTATGGCATAAGCAACAAAGTAGAAAACACGCATCCTGAACTTGATTTTTCATACGTGGTGGCAAACAACCAGTACTTCTATTATCCAGACGGGCAGCGGTATGATGAGGGTACTGGTCAATTTTATACCCCCACGGATTGTGCTGGGTACACCTACTGGCCGTATGGGTATGAATTTGCCCCGGCTTATCTTGATGGCATGACAGCGGTTGAAATAACTGGCCAGCAAGTAGCCCGAAAGACCATTTACCTCCTGGGCACAAATGATACCGAGACCAGCGGAACGCTGAATACAACAGATTGCGCGGCAACTTTACTGGGGTCAGACAGGTATCATAGAGGGCTGAACATGTTTGCCTATTTTGAGACGTTTTATACCTCTCAACATAATCACGCAAAGGTTGAGGTGCCCGGCGTGGGACATGATGCACAAAAAATGTTCAATTCTGATGAATTTTTAGGACTTTTGACTGAATAAAAAAACTTCATGAAATCAGCAATCACATTAGGTGAATTCATCATCGAGAACCAGAAGGATTTTCCCTATGCAAAAGGAGAACTTAGTGCTTTATTAAGCTCCATAAGACTTGCGGGAAAATTTGTAAATCAAGCCATCAACAAGGCTGGCCTTGCCGAAATAAGGGGCAAAATGGGCAGCAGCAACGTGCAGGGCGAAGTACAGGCCAAGCTGGATGTCATGGCAAATGATGTTTTTATTGATACCCTGAAAAACCGGGGCGTCATCTGTGGTATAGCCTCAGAAGAGTCTGAAGATTTTATCGCTTTTAATGATGATTTTCATGCCAATGCAAAATATGTGGTGCTCATTGACCCGCTGGATGGTTCATCAAATATTGATGTAAACATAACCGTGGGCAGTATCTTTAGCATTTATCGCCGGGTAACTCCCGTGGGCACACCACCCAAGTTAGAAGATTTTCTCCAGCCGGGGGTAAACCAAGTGGCTGCCGGTTACATTAGTTATGGGACCTCAACGATACTGGTCTATACAACCGGCAATGGTGTCAATGGCTTTACCTTTGACCCGGGGATAGGTTCATTCTTCCTGTCACATCCTGACATGCACTTCCCTAAAACCCACCGTATCTACTCCATAAATGAGGGCAATTATGTGCACTTTAGGCCGGGGATCAAGAATTTTATAAAGTGGATGCAGGAACTGGATGAAGCTGACGGCAGGCCATACGCATCGAGATATACGGGCTCTCTGGTAGCAGATTTTCATAGAAACATGCTCCTGGGGGGCATCTTTCTCTATCCACAGGGAACCACGGCCCCCAAGGGCAAATTGAGATTGCTCTATGAATGTAACCCCATGGCCTTCTTGACGGAACAGGCAGGAGGAAAATGTACCAATGGATACTCCCGTATCATGGAGCTCGAGCCTGAGGAACTGCACCAGCGCACACCATTTATCTGTGGTTCGCAAGAGCTTGTTGACAAGGCAGAAGAGTTTATCTATCAAGAATATCAATCAAATATCAATTCAAGGTTTTAGTGCCATCAATCCAGCAACTTGGGCTGTAACCACAAATAACCCATCGCCAGTAAAAAGATGGTAAAGAAATAGAGCGGGTGGATAGGGTTGAAGACCATAAGGCTTTCAGGGGCGGCTACGGGCGTACTGAAGTAATCGCCATTAATCATGGCCCGGGCCTTACCTTCACGGGCGGTCCAGTCCAGGGAGTCCTGGACATAGTATGAATGGGCGGCCACGGTACTATCCATCTTTATACTTATTTCATGCCAACCTGATTGCGCCGCATAAAACCTAGCGGACCATAGTTCGTCCAGATTGGGATTTTCCATCACGGGGAGTACATTGCCATAATCATCCTCAACGGTAAAATCCTTGAGCCCTGTTCTCCATTTAACCGTGTACGGCTCGTTCACATAGGTTAAAGCTTCTGTTTCTTCCCAAAAAACCTCTTCTGAAGGTTGCTTGAGCATAGGTTTTAAAATCCCGCTCCACAAACGCTTATATGCCTCTTCATTTCCCTGAAGCTGCAATTGATAGGTATTTGTGAGAATCGTGGTCCCTACCCTACCAAATCCCAAGAATTTATCTGCCGCATAAGTTGTGCCGCCCACTTTGAGGTTCACGTTCAACAAGGCATCCTGGCCAAAAGCAAATCCATGGGTTTCAAGATTAACTTGTCTCTCCAGGGAGACATTTTTAACCGCTGCCCCCACAAGGTTAAAATCGACCAGGTTTTGCCGGCCATATAGCAACTGTTCATCTGGCTGGATAAAAACGCCCAGACCATCATCACGAACCGCATTTTCAAGTACCTTTTGCTCACTGGTTGATAAATCCCTATAGCCCTCACCATCTATAATCACCAAATCTACATCGGCAAGGTTTGCTGCTGTCAACGCCGTGAAGGTTGACCGTTTACGGTTAAAGTACTCATATTTGTAGCGCCCCTGTGTCAACCTGCTGCGCACCATGACCTGATGGCCCAGTCCAACAAGGTAATTTTTGAGATATTTGGTTTCAAACGTGGGGAACGCATTC
>CEQG01108389.1_pt1 | contig 13775 bp, 13 predicted proteins | sample 350301 | NCBI WGS metagenome assembly CEQG01 (sample SAMEA2621242, study PRJEB7988) | marine metagenome | isolation source: saline water (ENVO:00002010), including | reverse complement strand
AAAAGGTCCTTCGCGGGATCGGCAGATTTGAGATATGCCTTTGATACCTTTAGAACCGGGCTCATCCCCTTGCAGATAGGAATTTTTGGAGGATACGACATAGGAAGGGTATGGAACGATGATAGCCCGTCAGAAAGGTGGAATGACAGTTACGGCCTAGGGTTTTGGGTAAACAGTGCAGATGCACTCAGTGGAACATTTAATTTCTTTAATTCTGAAGAAGGCCTGAGGGTTTCCTTTGGGTTTGGATTTAATTTTTAATGATGGAACAGGTAGAAAAATTAGATAGGATAGACAAGATTGAGCTAGAATACCTCAAACTTGAAGATTATAGTGAACTCAAGCAATTGATGATTGAGTGCTACTCAAAAATCCCAGACCCCTACTGGGGAAAAAATGATATTAAAAAACTCATAAAGCTCTTTCCAGAAGGGCAGGTCGTCATTAAGGTAAACGGCGTTATCGCAGGGTGTGCACTCTCCATTATCGTGAAATATGCAGATTTTGGTGATGACCACACTTATCTTGAGATTACGGGCGATGAAACCTTCAGGACCCACTCTTCAGAGGGTAACGTGCTCTATGGTATCGACATATTCATCAAGCCTGATTACCGCGGTATGCGCATAGGTCGTAGGCTTTATGATTACCGTAAGGAGCTCTGTGAAAAGCTCAACCTGGAGCGTATTGTCTTTGGCGGACGCCTGCCCAACTATCATCAACATGCTGATAAGATCACGCCCAGGGAGTATATTAAAAAAGTTCGCTTGCGCGAAATTGACGACCCCGTGCTCAATTTTCAGTTCAGTAATGATTTTCATGTAAAGCGCGTCCTCAAGAAATACCTGGAAGGAGATAAGGATTCTAAAGAATATGCAGCCTTACTGGAGTGGGACAACATCTATTATCAAAAACCAGACAAAAACCCCAGCCAGAACAAAACGGTCATACGCCTGGGCCTTGTACAGTGGCAGATGCGTCAGTACAAGAATTTTGAAGAACTCATAGAACATGCTGAGTATTTTGTGGACACGATTTCTGGTTACAGGTCAGATTTTGCATTGTTCCCAGAGTTTTTCAACGCTCCCTTGATGGCCGCTTACAACGACCTCTCAGAGGCAGATGCCATTAGGCAGTTGGCTAAACATACCCAGCGCATCAAGCAGCGTTTTTCTGAACTTTCAGTATCCTATAACATAAACATCATAACCGGTAGCATGCCATCATTGGAAGATGGATCTTTGTACAACGTAGGGTTTTTATGCCGTCGCGACGGTACCGTTGAAGAGTTTTATAAACTTCATGTAACCCCAGATGAGGCCAAGGTATGGGGGATGAAAGGTGGAGATAAGCTCAGGACCTTTGATACAGATTGTGGCAAGATAGGTATACTCATCTGCTATGACGTTGAATTTCCAGAACTCAGCAGGCTACTGGCAGACCAGGGAATGGACATCCTGTTTGTGCCCTTTTTGACTGATACTCAAAACGCCTACAGCCGTGTGCAGCATTGCGCCCGCGCCCGTGCGATAGAAAATGAGTGCTATGTTGCCATAGCGGGCAGTGTGGGCAACCTGCCCAAGGTACATAACATGGACATTCAATTTGCCCAGAGTATGGTGTTCACGCCCTGTGATTTTCAGTTTCCCACTAATGGGGTCAAGGCAGAGGCAACCCCTAATACAGAGATGATTCTCGTGGCCGATGTGGACCTCGACCATTTAAAGGAGCTCAACCAGTATGGTAGTGTGCAGAACCTGGCAGATAGACGTAAGGATATCTTTCAGCTGCGGCTCAAGAAATAAATAAAAAACCCCGCTAGTGGCGGGGTTTTCTTTTCGCCGTAAGGCAAATAACCTATTCCTGTGGGTCTTGTGCAATTGTCAGGGTTTCTGACCTGAACTTGTTTTTTGCAAAATCCAGGGTCCTGATAGGGAAAGGGATATTGATATCTTCAGCATCGTAGGCTTTCTTGATGGCCATGATTGCCATGTTTCGGGCTTCAGAAATGTCTTTTTGCTTGAGCGCCGGTGTCCAGAAACGTAGTACGTAGTTTATGGAGCTGTCGCCAAACTCAGTATAGAAGAGCTCTATGGCTTCGTTTCCTTCTTGTGGAAATATATTTTTGACAGCATCAATGGTAACCTGTTTTACCTTCTCAAGGTCACTCTCGTAGCCCACACCACAGTTGACAAAAATACGTGAGCGGGGTGTCTGGCTAAAATTCTTGAAAGGGTTTTCGATTATACTGGCATTGGGTATCATCACGAGGTTGTTGTCATTTTCCCTAACGATGATGCTGCGTAGGTTAATATCTTCTACAAAACCGGCAAAACCGTTGGTTTCTACCCAATCTCCCAGCTGTATCCTGGGCAAAAACGACAAGATAACACCAGAGAATGTATTGTTCAACGTACCTTGAAGGGCGAGGCCTATGGCAAGTGCCACGACGCCCGCACCGGCAAGTACTGAGGTAAGTACCTTGTCAAGATCTAGCACGCCCAGGGCAAAGAAAAAGCCGATGAGCACGGTAACGGCAAACACCAGTTTGCCTACCATGACCTTGATGCTCTGCTGTTTTACATGCTTCATGATTACATTGGTAAATAGTTTTGAAACATATTTACCTAGTATCCAGAAGATTATAAACAGGACGATTGCTAGGAGGAGGTTGGGGAGTTTTAAGATAAAATCCTGTACCCAGCCTTCCAGTTTGTCCCACAGCTTGCTAAAGCCACCTGTTACTACGTTATTATCTGTGTTTTGGTCTTGAAAAAGTATAAGCATTAATCTATTTCTTTATGTGTTGCGGTCGTTCGTTGTCTCCATGCGTCAAGCATCCAGCTGGTCTTTTCCAGTTCACGTATGTAAGCACCCACCAGGTCTATGGAACCTTCATCACCGGCCGCGTCTGCCGCATCCACTACCTTCTTCATCTGCACGAGTAGCTTGCCATGGTCATCAAGCAATATGCCCACCATCTCAATATCCTTGAGCTCGCTGGGCGACTCTTTTAGGTTGGACATTTTCAGGTAATCCGAATAATTGCTCGTGGGCTGGTAGCGTAGCGTAAGGATGCGTTCGGCAATCTCATCTACTTTTATCTTCGCATCTTCATACATTTCCTCAAACTTCTCGTGAAGGTCAAAAAAATTATGTCCCATCACGTTCCAGTGAAAGTTTCTTATTTTTTGGTAATATAGGTGATAGTCGGCGAGAAGGGTGTTGAATTCCTCAACGGTCTTCTCGGTTTTTTTGGCATCTAGGTTTAGATAATTCATTGGTCTTTTGATAAAATTTATTTATACATATCAAATTTACCATTGTTAAATCCTTGCGCCAAGAAATGCTCCTCTGTTTAGCTTTAATTTAACTCGATAGGCTAAAGGATGTTAATGTATTTCACGGTTTTGCGGTCTCATCGTTTAAACAGAAACCCTATCTTAGCCCCTAAATTACGATATGGCCCAGCAAATTTCGCTTCATGCTAAAACCATTCTTGTCACAGGGGGTGCCGGTTTCATTGGCTCTCATCTGGTAGGGGCATTTTTACACCATGGGGCCCGCGTGCGGTGCCTGGACAATCTAAGTACGGGACACTTCAAGAACATCGAGCCCTTTTTAAAAAATGATGATTTTCATTTCATAGAGGGTGATATACGCGATTATGACGCTTGCGCGAAAGCCACCCAGGGATGTAACCTCGTATGCCACCAGGCGGCACTGGGCAGTGTGCCCAGGAGTATAGAAGACCCCCTGACGACCAATGCAGTGAACATTACCGGTTTTTTAAACATGCTCCAGGCCACTAAAGCAGCGGGTATCAACCGTTTTATCTATGCTGCCAGTTCATCAACTTATGGAGATAGTAAAACGCTGCCTAAGGTAGAGGAAAACATAGGGAAACCGCTTTCTCCCTATGCCGTGACTAAATATGTTAACGAACTCTACGCTGATGTTTTTGCAAAAACCTATGGGGTGGAGTGCATCGGGTTGAGGTATTTTAATGTTTTTGGCCCGCGACAGGATAAAGACGGGGCATATGCCGCCGTGATCCCAAAATTTGTTGCGGCCTTGATAAACCATGAACCTCCCCATATCAATGGCGATGGCAGTTTTTCAAGGGATTTTACCTACATCGAAAATGTGGTTCAGGCAAATCTGCTTGCGTTGAATACCGCTTCCGCGAAAGCGGTAAACCAAGTATATAATATTGCCGTGGGAGAGCGCACCACAATTCAACAATTGTTTGAGGCGTTACAAAAGGGACTTTCAAAACTTGACCCTGAAATTCAGGACATACAACCGCAATATGGCCCACAACGCGCTGGGGACGTACCCCATTCACAGGCCAGTATTGAGAAAGCAAAAGAACTTTTGGGCTACGACCCAAAATATAAATTTGCCCAGGGCATAGAAGAGTCTATCGCCTGGTACTGGGCACAAATGCAAAAACAGCATTGATGAGAAAAAAATTGGGCATCATAGGTTTGGGATACGTGGGATTGCCACTGGCGCGCTTGTTTGCCACGCAATATGCCGTGGTGGGATTTGACGTAAAAAAAACCCGGGTAGATGACATAAATCAAGGCATTGACGCTACGGGAGAAGTGGGGCGTGAGCAACTTAAAAAGGTGCTTAAGCAGGCAAATGACCAGTCGAAGGGCTTGCTCTGCACGGCTGATGATAAAGATTTAGAAGGTTGCGATATCTATATCGTGACAGTGCCCACACCGGTGGATGAAAATGCAAACCCAGATTTTACACCGCTGGTAAAAGCCAGTGAAACCGTGGGAAAATACCTGGAGCGCGGGGTTATAGTGATTTATGAATCCACGGTATATCCAGGAGCAACTGAGGAGGTCTGCATCCCTATTTTAGAGCAGGTATCTGGGCTTAAGTACAACGAGAACTTTTATGCCGGGTATTCACCAGAGCGCATCAATCCCGGAGATAAAAAACATACGGTCGATAAAATCCTAAAAGTGACCTCGGGCTCTACCCCGCAGGTGGCTGATATTGTGGATGAACTTTATGCTTCGGTGATTGAAGCGGGTACGTTTAAAGCGAGTTCGATTAAGGTTGCAGAAGCAGCAAAAGTAATTGAGAATTCGCAGCGCGATATCAATATTGCGTTTGTCAACGAGCTGGCCAAGATTTTCAACCTTATGGAAATTGACACCAGCGAAGTACTTGAAGCCGCCGGTACAAAATGGAATTTCCTTCCATTTAAACCAGGTCTCGTGGGCGGGCACTGTATAGGTGTTGACCCATATTATTTGGCACAAAAAGCCAAGCAGGTGGGCTATCATCCCGAGATAATCTTGGCCGGAAGGCGGCTCAACGATAGCATGGGGCCGTATGTGGCTTCGCAGGTCATCAAGTTGATGGCGCAAAAGGATATAAAAATAAAGGGGAGCAAGGTGCTGCTTTTAGGCCTTACCTTTAAAGAAAACTGCCCGGATGTTCGCAACACCCGCGTGGTAGATGTTTACCACGAGCTCGTGCAGTACGGTTGCGAGGTTGATGTTTTTGACCCCATGGTCAATATGGATGAGGTTAAGGCGGTTTATGATATTGACATGATTACTGAACCCCAGGATAATTATAACGGTGTCGTTCTTGCCGTGGGGCATTCGGCTTTCGCCAAAATGGATATCGACGCATTACGAGCAGAAAATTCTGTGGTATATGATGTAAAGGGGTTTCTCAAATCAAAAGTAGATGGCCGACTCTAGGAAAAAGCTGCTTTTTGTTTTTGGGACACGCCCCGAGGCCATCAAGATGATTCCCGTGGTCAAAGCGTTTAAAGCAAGGGGACAATTTGAGGTTGAGGTGTGCGTCACGGGGCAGCACAAGGAGATGCTTGAACAGGTCCTGACCTTTTTTCAAGTAACTCCAGATTATGATTTGGCAGTGATGCAAAAGGGGCAGACGCTCCATACCTTGACCATTGCCATTCTTCAAAAATTAGCGCCCGTTTTACAGCAGGCAAAGCCAGATATGGTCTTTGTACATGGCGATACTTCAACGAGTTTTGTGGCAAGCTTGGCAGCGTATTATCAAAACATTCCCGTGGCGCATGTAGAAGCTGGCCTAAGGACCTGGGATATCCAATCGCCTTTTCCTGAGGAGTTGAACAGGCAGTTGACGGGGAGGATTGCAAGATTTCATTTTGCGCCCACGCCCTGGTCAAAAGAAAACTTACTTAAGGAGAATATTCCTGCAGAACGTATCCTTGTTACGGGCAATACGGTCATTGATGCCCTGCACCTGACCATTAAAAAACTAGGTGATGCAGTTCCTGAATCGTTGAAGAGTAGCTTTGGCGAAAGCCAAAAAACCATACTCATTACGGGGCATCGCCGAGAGAACTTTGGCGAAGGACTCGTACAACTATGCCAGGGATTGAAGGTACTTGCACGGCAAAATCCATCGGTACGATTTATTTATCCCGTACATTTGAACCCCAATGTTTTGGGGCCCGTGCATGAAATCCTGGGCAAAGTCCATAACTTTAAATTGATAGAACCACTGTCATATCCAGATTTTATCTGGCTCATGAACAAGAGCGATATAATAATCACAGATAGTGGTGGTATTCAAGAAGAAGCACCTGGACTGGGCAAACCGGTCATTGTAACCAGGGAGGTGACAGAGCGGCCAGAAGCTGTAAAGGCCGGGACCGTAAAATTGATTGGTACTGATGCTGATTTGCTTATCGCAGAGGTCACAAAATTGATAGAAGATAAAAAGTATTACAACACGATGGCGAGGGCACATAACCCGTATGGAGATGGTAAGGCTTGCGCCAAAATTGTTGAGTTTGTAGCACAAAATTTATGAAAATACTGATAACGGGAGGAGCAGGTTTTATAGGGTCGCATGTAGTGCGCCTGATGGTGAATACCTATCCAGAATATGAGATTTACAACCTGGATGCATTGACTTATGCGGGCAATCTTGAAAATCTAAAGGATATTGAGGATCAGCCCAATTATCATTTTGTAAAGGGCGATATCAATGATGCAGCGGCTATTGATGCACTTTTTGCAGCACATGGTTTTGAAAAAGTCATTCACCTGGCGGCAGAGAGTCATGTGGACAGGAGTATCAAGGACCCGTTAGCTTTTGTAAAAACGAATGTCATGGGCACATTGAACCTTTTAAACGCTTGCCGCGAAAGCTGGAAGGATGATTTTAACGGTAAACTTTTTTACCACATCAGCACGGATGAGGTATATGGAACGTTAGGCGAAGATGGTCTTTTTACCGAAGAAACCTCATATGACCCAAACTCGCCCTACTCTGCCTCAAAGGCAAGCTCAGACCATTTTGTAAGAGCTTATGGCGAAACTTATGGTTTGCCCTACATCATCTCCAATTGCAGCAACAACTATGGGCCAAACCAGTTTCCCGAAAAATTGATACCGTTGTTTATCAATAATTGTATTGAAGAAAAACCATTGCCGGTTTACGGCGATGGAAATTACACCCGCGATTGGCTTTTTGTCATTGACCATGCCCGGGCCATCGACACCATCTTGCATAATGGCAGCTTAAAAGAAACCTATAACATAGGGGGCTTCAATGAATGGAAGAACCTTGACCTGGTCAAACTTTTGTGTAAGCAAATGGATGAAAAACTGGGTAGGAGAACAGGTAGTTGCGAGACATTGATAACCTATGTGAAGGACAGGCCAGGCCATGATAAGCGTTATGCAATTGATGCGAGCAAAATAAATAGCGAGTTGGGCTGGGAGCCCTCTGTGACCTTTGAAGAAGGACTGTCAAAAACCATAGATTGGTATCTGGCAAATACCGTATGGTTAAACCATGTCACCAGCGGGGATTATAAAAAATATTATGAACAGCAGTATAGTTAGATAAAGGTTATAAAGTGAAGTAGTTATAAGGTTAAAAAGTTATTAAGTTATAATGAAAGTTCAATCGCATAAGGATTTAAAGGTTTGGCAAGAGAGTATGCTTCTTGTTGAGGATACTTATTCTATTGTGAAATTGTTTCCTTCAGATGAATTGTATGGTTTGACCAGCCAGATGAGGAGGGCCTCAATATCCGTACCTTCTAATATTGCCGAAGGAGCTGGAAGAAAAACTAATAAAGAATGGATGCGCTTTTTATATATCGCAATGGGTTCTTTAAGTGAATTAGAGACTCAAATGGAATTGGCTGTTAGGTTGAAATTTGTTGAAGCTAATCCGGAATATTCACAACGCATATTTTACATAAGAAATATGCTTTCAAAACTTATCGCCAGTCTGTCATAACAGATAAACTTATAACCCCATAACAATAAGAAAAAATGAAAGGAATAATTTTAGCAGGCGGTTCAGGAACCCGGTTATATCCATTGACTATTGCGGTGAGCAAGCAGCTTATTCCCGTGTATGACAAGCCCATGATTTATTATCCGCTTTCTACCTTGATGCTTGCAGGAATACGGGAAATACTTATCATCACAACACCCAAGGACCAGGCAGCATTTCAAAATTTGCTGGGTGATGGCAGCGACCTGGGTTGTCGGTTTGAGTATACCGTGCAGGAAAACCCCAATGGTCTGGCCGAGGCGTTTATTCTCGGTGAGGAATTTATTGGCGATGATAAGGTTGCCTTGGTTCTGGGGGATAATATTTTTTATGGAAGCGGTTTGAGCCAAATGCTGCAAGACCTGAATAAAGTTTCGGGTGGAAGTATTTTTGCCTATCCTGTAAGAGACCCTGAGCGTTATGGCGTTGTGGAATTTGATGCAGATAAAAAGGCAATTTCCATTGAAGAAAAGCCTAAAAAACCCAAGTCTCAATACGCGATTCCCGGACTTTACTTTTTTGATAACCGCGTAGTCGCTTTCGCGAAAGCAGTACAACCCTCTGCCCGTGGCGAGCTGGAAATCACGAGTATTCATAACAGTTATTTGAAGCTGGGTGAACTCAGTGTTTCCGTGATGAGCCGGGGGATGACCTGGTTTGATACCGGGACGATCGACTCGCTCGATGAAGCCACAGATTTTGTACGTGCCATTGAGCACCGCCAGCGCTTTAAAATAGGTTGTATTGAAGAAGTAGCTTTCCTGATGCAATTTATTGATAAGGACCAGTTGGCTAAACTCGCTGAAAAATATGCAAAGTCAGCCTATGGCGAATACCTAAAATCTTTACTGTAATGCAATTTATTAAAACCGGTTTTAAAGACTTGTGGCTGTGTGAACCCAGGGTTTTTGGCGACCATCGCGGGTATTTTTTTGAAGCCTTCAATAAAGAAGAATTCAAGCAGGAGACAGGACTGGAGGTTGAGTTTGTACAGCAAAATGAAAGTCATTCTTCAAAAGGGGTTCTACGCGGCCTGCATTTGCAGCAAGGAGATTTCGCTCAAGCGAAATTCATACGCGTACTTCACGGAAGTGTACTGGATGTTGTCGTGGATTTGCGCAAGGATGAACCCACTTTTGGAAAGCAATATCAGGTTGAGCTCACCGCCGAAAATAAGAGACAGCTTTTTGTACCCCGGGATTTTGCCCATGGTTTTCTCGTGACTTCAGAGACGGCGACCTTTGTCTATAGCTGTGATAATTTTTATGCTCCAGAGCATGAGTTGAGTTTGAGTTTTTTTGATGAGAAATTAGGCATAGAACTCCCTTTGTCAAAAGAAGAATTGAAACTATCCCGGAAAGATGAAGAAGCATTGAAATTTGATGACGTTGTAAAAAAGTTGTATGGCTAAGAAATTCAAGATCCTTGTTACGGGAGCAAATGGTCAATTGGGGCAATGTATACAACGGGTATCAGGTCATCTGGAACATGAGCTATACTACTTTTCGAGTTCAGAATTAGATATCACAAATAAATCCTCAGTAGATGAGATTTGCAAGAAAATTAATCCTGATTTTATAATCAATGCTGCGGCCTACACCCAGGTTGACAAGGCTGAAGATGAGGAAGAAAGGGCTTTTGCCGTAAATCATATTGGAGTAAGAAACCTCACAGATTATTGTAAACAATTAAATTGCGGTTTGATTCATATTTCAACCGATTATGTGTTTGACGGAGAGAAGCATTCGCCTTATATAGAAACCGATGAGGTCAACCCACAGACGGTTTATGGAAGGTCTAAACTCGCTGGTGAAGTTGAGATCTTAGATGCAAAGCTGAGCAAATTTGCTGTTTTAAGGACATCCTGGTTGTATAGTGCCTATGGACATAATTTTCCAAAAACCATGCTTAAGTTTGCTAATGATAGGGATTCTTTAAAAGTAGTGAATGACCAGCACGGCAGTCCTACAAGTGCTCATGATCTGGCGGAAGCTATTTTAAAAATGATACCACAACTCACTAGTGAAAATTCAGGGATATATCATTTTTCCAATGGCGGAATCACTACTTGGTTTGGGTTTGCAAAAGCCTTGTTTGAACAACGCGGAGTGGAAATTGAATTGATACCGGTTACCTCTGAGGAATTTCCGGCGAAAGCCAAACGACCAAAATACAGCAAGCTTGAAAACGTTAGCGTTGCAGAATGCTTTGATTTAGAAATTGAAAACTGGCAAAATGCCCTCGATAAAACCGAATTTTCCTAGTTAAAAAAACATCTTAAAACTATATTTGTCCCAATATCATAAATCAATCCATGAAGATTAATAAGATTTGCTGTATGGGTGCCGGTTATGTGGGAGGCCCCACCATGTCGGTTATCGCACAAAAATGTCCAGAAATTCAAGTTACCGTTGTTGACATCAATGAAAAAAGAATAGCAGCCTGGAACAATGAGGATCTATCCAAACTTCCTGTTTATGAGCCTGGTCTTGATCAAGTAGTGGGTGAGGCCCGTGGACGGAATCTTTTCTTTTCTACAGAGGTGGATAAGGCAATTGATGAAGCTGATATGATTTTTATTTCTGTAAACACGCCCACCAAAACTTATGGAATAGGTAAGGGCATGGCAGCAGACTTAAAGTATATAGAACTTTGTGCCCGTCAGATTGCACGGGTTTCCACCAGTGACAAAATCGTCGTTGAAAAATCAACTTTGCCGGTACGTACCGCCGAAGCATTAAAACGCATCCTTGAGAATACGGGTAACGGGGTGAATTTTGATATCCTTTCTAATCCTGAATTCCTTGCTGAAGGTACCGCCATTGAAGACCTGCATAATGCAGACCGCGTGTTGATAGGTGGTGACAATGATGAGCGTGGGCTTAAAGCCAAAGCTGCCCTCGTGGAAGTGTATTCACAATGGCTGCCCAAGGAACGTATCTTGACAACCAATGTTTGGAGTTCAGAACTTTCTAAACTGACAGCAAATGCATTCTTGGCGCAACGCGTTTCTTCAATCAATGCTCTTTCTGAATTGTGCGAAGTCACCGAGGCAGATGTCAATGAAGTGGCCCGTGCCATAGGAACGGATTCTAGGATTGGTCCCAAGTTTTTAAAAGCTTCCGTTGGTTTTGGGGGATCTTGCTTTCAAAAGGATATCCTCAACCTGGTGTACATTGCTAAATCCTTTGGGCTTGATGCGGTTGCAGATTATTGGGAGCAGGTCATTATCATGAACGACCATCAAAAGCGTCGCTTTGCAGCAAAAATCGTAAGTACCCTCTTCAACACCGTTTCCGGGAAGAAAATAACTTTGCTAGGATGGGCGTTTAAGAAAGACACAAATGACACCCGTGAATCTGCTGCAATCTATGTTGCAGATTACCTACTCAATGAGCAGGCAGAAATTACGGTGTACGATCCCAAGGTTTCACAGGAGCAAATCCTGGCTGACCTGGATTACCTCAATACCCGTAGCGAAGAAGAAAATAGAAGATTGGTTAAGGTGGTCAACGACCCTAAGGAAGCCTGCAAAGATTCACACGCCATCGCCATCATGACGGAGTGGGATGAATTTAAGGCGTATGACTGGAAAGCGGTATATGATAAGATGTTCAAACCAGCCTTCCTGTTTGATGGCAGGGCACTTCTAGATGCAGATAAACTTGAAGAAATAGGCTTTGAAACCTATACCATAGGGAGAGGATAAACTGATTTATTGTGGGCAAGGAGAAAATACAATCGAGAATTTGGCTTTCTCCTCCGCATCTGGGTGGACAGGAAAATAATTATATCCAGACAGCACTACAATCAAACTGGGTAGCTCCTGCCGGTCCCCAAATCGGTCAATTTGAAAGCTCCATACAGAATTTTATAGGTGGTAAAAAAAAGGCCGTGGCCCTCAATTCGGGGACCGCGGCTATTCATTTAGCCCTTGTTCTTGCCGGGGTTGAAGCGGGTGATGAGGTGATATGCCAGAGCCTTACATTTTGCGCCAGCGTAAACCCGGTGTTATATCTGGGAGCACATCCTATTTTTGTGGATAGTGAGCCAGAAACCTGGAATTTATGCCCCGTTATGCTCAAACAAGCCATTGAGGACCGTCTTGCTCACGGCAAAAGGCCCAAAGCCATCATCGCGGTTCACCTCTATGGAATGCCCTACCAGGTCGATGAGGTACATGCCGTGGCCAGCGAATTCAATATCCCGGTGATTGAGGACGCCGCCGAGGCCCTGGGGAGCACATACAAACAGCAATCCTGTGGGTCTTTGGGCAACTTCGCCATATTTTCATTTAACGGCAATAAGATAATTACCACCGGTGGTGGGGGCATCCTTATCTGTGCCACTTCCGTGGAAAAAAAATGGGCGCAATTTCTCGCTACCCAGGCGAAGGATGAAGCCCCGCATTTTGAACATTCCCAGTTGGGGTACAACTACCGCATGAGCAACATTGCCGCGGCCATAGGTTGCGGCCAGGTGCAGGTACTGGATGCCAGAATAGAAAAAAGACGTGAAATCAATGCTTGGTATCGGGGGGTTTTTAAGGATCTAGGGGGTGACGTTACTTTTCAGGATGAGCCTGATACGTATTATATGAGCAATTATTGGCTCACTGCTGTCCAGTTGCCCTTACCTGTGAGAAATGCTATCGTTAATGCTTTCGCGAAAGCGAACATAGAGAGCAGGCCGGTATGGAAACCCATGCATCTGCAACCCTTGTACAAGAATGCACCGTTTTATGGAGAAAAAACCGCCGAAAAATTGTTTTTTAAAGGCTTATGTTTACCTTCAGGGACAAATATGAATGAAGAAGACCTGAACCGTATCCAGGTCACGTTACAATCTGCATTGAACCATTGAAAAAAACCAACACCAAAACTGAATCGTGGATGCTGGAGGGATACTCCCTGGAGCAGCTGTTGCAACGCGACGAAATTATGGTGGATAGCGACAAGCAGCGGCCTTATTTTAAGAACAAGGTCATCTTGATTACAGGTGCTGCGGGATTTATAGGCAGCGAACTCGCCCGGCAATGTGCGGTGATGTCCCCGGCAAAGTTGATCTTGCTGGACCAGGCAGAGACGCCTTTGCATGAACTTCAACTGGAACTTGCCGAAGATTTTCCGCAGGTGGAAATTGTTTATCTCATCAGGAATATCACGGACCGGGAACGGATTTTTGCAGTACTGGAAAACGAAAAGGTAGCCGTTGTCTTTCATGCCGCGGCATACAAACATGTGCCCTTGATGGAGCATAACCCCATCGAAGCCCTGCGGGCCAACGTCACGGGTACCAAGAATGTGCTGGATGCCTGTGTGGCCAACGGAGTGGGACAATTTGTGCTGATCAGTACGGACAAGGCCGTGAGGCCATCGAGCGTAATGGGGGTGACCAAGAAACTCGCGGAACTGATTACCCTGAACATGCAGGAGAATATCAAGGTA
>CEQG01027771.1_pt1 | contig 13805 bp, 6 predicted proteins | sample 350301 | NCBI WGS metagenome assembly CEQG01 (sample SAMEA2621242, study PRJEB7988) | marine metagenome | isolation source: saline water (ENVO:00002010), including | reverse complement strand
CGACATGACGCGCGGGGAGGGCTGCGGCACAAGAACATCTTGCGCCGCCCCCGCAAAGCCGTGCAGAAGGCCGTGAATTAACGACGGAGCCACCCGCATGCGCGATCAGAAATTCACCCACGCCGAGGTTTACCGCGCAGCGCGTCTGTCGGTGGCACCTATGATGGATGGTGGCGACAAAGAAATTCTCTTTTATATTTAGTAGCTTGTGGGCGGGTGGTGGACTGTGTAGCACGCTTGTAGCACAGTCAACACGTTTGCTCGACGCGCGTTGGTCATTGAAAGCGGTGTTAAATCTGGTTCTGTTTGGTTCTATTCGTTACGGTGGTATGGATCGCACTATATTGCCAAACGACGTTAATTTTACTGGATAGTTTGGGCGCTATTGTACTCTGATCCTTGTTTGACTGCAGGATGTGCCCCGAAACGTGCCGTACTTCGGACACCGTTTCAAGCACCTCGTTTGGCGAAAAAAGATCAGTCAGCCAGACGCCTTGAGCGCGGACAGCGGGCCTTCGCAGCTCTCTTCTCCACTAACGACAGCCATGCGCAGAAAAACGGACCTTGGTTTATTGATCAGCCAAACCCGGTTCGCCCAGCCGACGGAACGCCTCGATAAACTTCTCTCTGTCATTCAGGCGGATGAGAACAGGATCATCACAGGACGACGCCTTGCCGAAGAACACTGCATGGCGCTCTTTCAAGGTGGGCAGGATACGAGCGTATTCCGAGCCAATGTAGTTGCCGAGGAAATCTTTGCCCGTGTCATCAAAGGTTCTCATCGCAAATATCGAGTTGCATTGGTTCAAAATGGTCTTCGTAACATTCGCAGTGCGCTGCGTGATCAGCAAGCAACCAAGGCCGAACTTGCGTCCTTGCAGAATCGCTCGAGCGCTGGCCGCCGTAGCATTCTTATCACCGTCGTTCGCAACTGAATTCCATTCTGGAACAAGACTATGCGCCTCTTCATAGACCAAACATGCTCGCGCCGTATCAACCATGCCCAACTCCTGACATGCTCGAAGTGCAGCGCTTGAGAACATTGCTGTGACCTCGCAGGCGGTAAGGTCTGTGAAACCCGCCTGACCTTGAAACGCGTTGGTGGTCTGCTTGCTGACGCGGAATCCGGCAGGATTAAATATCAACAGGGAAGCTTCAGTTTCGGGCTTTAGAAAATCGGAAATTCTATCAATAACTTCGCTATTGAAGGCGTGAAGCGATCCGCCTTCTTCCTTGGCTTGGGCAACGGGCCGTCCCTGTGCGGCGGTCGCCAGAGCTGCGTTTGTTCTCGCCTGATATGCCTCATCGGAAAAACCAGCTAAAAGCGTCGCGTACTGGTCGGTCAAGTCGAGGCATATGACCTTTATTTTCTTTGCTATCATTCTTTCGACGAGTTCTATCGAGAGGTAGCTCTTGCCGACGCCGAGGATGCCGAGAACCGCAGTGTTGTGGGTCACGGCATCCGATACATCTATGGAAACCTGATAGTCAGTACCAGGAAAATGGCCAACCGCATCGGCATTATGGGCGAAGGCATCGGTCGTTTTGACGAATACCGGGGCATTTATTCGTGGAAGCCACTCGGTCGGTTGGAATTTCTTCTGCGTATCATCCCACTTGCCAATCTTTCGCGCTTTCGCTCGGACGTAGCCGTACTTGTTCTTTTGCTGAACAGCTTCTTCCCGCGTTACGCCATTGATGATCTGATAAATAACGTCCTCACCGCGCAGCTTGACATCGACAAGGCGACCTTCTGCGAGGTCTTGATCGTTGATCACCTCAATCTCGATGAACTCCAGGTTGGATTCGCTGTCTACAATCCCGCAAAGTGAGTTGATTTTATCCAGAACCTTAACTTCACGCTCTTCCTCTTCATCCACTTTCAAGAGGCTGGCTGCCGCCCTCCCAATTGCCGCATCGTCAGCGCGGGATTTGAGGGCTGCAGGGACCGGCAAATTTAGCGCACGCAGCAGAATGCCGTCGTCGCGGCCGACATAGTTGAGCGCAACTCCGAGCGTGGTCGGCCCTTGGTCATCCGAAATCGCCATTAGGGTTCCAGGTCTATGGCGATTTTCGTCATTCTGCCGGATCAGCACGAGACCCGGAGACTGGTGCGCGGCTACAGCACCTAAGACGTCCGGCTCTGTCCGCTTCCGGATTTCAAGGAACCATCCGAAGAAACGGAACAGCGCTTCAATGGGATCGAGCGCTACAATTAGCGTCCAGGCAGCGAGGATAGAAAATAGCTCTACGACCGAGTCGCGGTGAAAGATCCAAGCGAGGACCAGGATTACAAGTGTAAAAATAGTTCGCGGCGCACCGAAGGCCTTCACGCTTCGCTCGATGCCAAGGACCCAAACACGGGTTTCCAAACCTTGCGTGCGCCTGACCATCAGCACGAAAACCGACAGAACAAAACACGCCGTGCAGGCGGTGAACGAAATCCAGATTAATGCAAGTTCGGAAAACTGTGACGGTTCTGCTGCCAAGGCAGCGATCAAAGTGCCACCCGCAACGAACGAATTAGTGGCCACGTCGGCGGGGGGAACGAAGTGAGGGTTTAGGAGTCTACTCCCGAGGAGGAGGCTTGCGGCACCGTTCGCAAACCACAGGATGCTTTCATCTATTGGGAAACCATCCCCCACGACAAAATGCTGAATCCCTGCAAGGATAATGAGATAGAGCAGCGTTGCTGCGACCCTCCCTTTCTTGTCGTTCAATTGAGCCCCCGAGATATCTTCCACCCACCGCACACGTAACACGTGTACCCCGATCTGAGCTTTTAATCCAAGGTTATCTTAACCATTGTGGATTGCCTGCAAGACAAAGGATCGAGTTTCTTCCTCTTTGGCGAGCAGTGTCCCCTATACGGAAGCTGCATTGCAACGTTCAGTGGAGTCTTGAAAGGCAGCGCGAGGCCGGACGCGTCACTTTGCGGAGGGTGCGGGAGGGGCGATTTCGCTGCAGTGGCTAAGATGTATTGTGACGCTCTTGGAGCCGGACATCGCACAAAGCTCTTCAGTTCGCCGCCAGAGCTGACGATGTATAAGCGAAAAGCTGTTTGCGCATGTTTGAAGTCTACTACACCCTGAAGATGACAGCTGTTCAAAAGGTGCAAAGTGCAAAACTACAACTTCGATAACTTGAACGATAAGGAATTTGAAGGTCTAATCAACGACCTCATAGCAAAGCGAGAAGACGTGCGCGTTGATCGCTTCAAGCCCGGAAAAGATAAAGGAGTTGATGGCAGATTTTTCGCTTTCTCAACTGGCGTTGTTATTATTCAAAGTAAGCATTGGGCAAGAAGCTCCTTCGCTACATTGGCGCGAGCATTGAAAAAGGACGAAGCACAAAAAGTCGCCCTCCTCAAGCCAGACAGGTATATCTTCGCCACTTCACAGCCCCTCTCAAAAGCTAACAAGACTGAAATAAGAGGTATCTTTCACCCTTACATCAAGACGGATGAAGATGTAATTGGACAAGAAAACGTCAATGATCTTCTTGATGAGTTTCCCGAAGTTGAGCGGCGTCACTACAAACTTTGGCTGTCAAGTTCAAATGTACTGGAGTGCATGCTTAACTCCGCATTGACCGGACGGAGTGAGGCCAAGAGGGATGCGATAATTGAAGCGGCTAAGACATATGTTGTCACTGAGGCTCATGATTTGGCGATCCGAAAACTAAACGAAATTCATTCCGTCGTAATCACTGGTGAAGCTGGGGTGGGAAAAACGACATTGGCCGATCAGTTAGCGCATCATTATGTAGGACTGGGTTTTGAGTTGTGCGTGATAGAAGACGACCTTTCCGAGGTTGAGGCTGTATACAAGAGTGCTAAGAAGCAGGTTCTGTATTACGACGACTTTCTCGGAAGAAACTATATGTTAGCGATTGAGGGTCGTAAGGACAGTCGAATTCTTGACCTAATGGACCGGATTGAGAAGGACAAAAGTAAACGCTTTATTCTCACATCGCGCACTACGGTTCTTAATCAAGGTAAAATGTGGAGCGATCTGTTTGAAAATCGGAAGTTGGACCGAAGAGAGTTTGAGGTGCAAATTCGGTCCCTCGGCCTGTTGGATAAAGCGAAGATACTGTACAATCTTATCTGGTTCGGGGATATGGGTGAGGAGTTTATTGATCAGATCTATGAAGAAAGCAGGTATCAGGACATCGCTGATCATAAAAACTTCAATCCGCGCTTGATATCCTTTATCACCGATCCACATCGAATTTCCGAATTGAAGCCAGGCGATTACTGGGCTTACATTAAGTCAAAGATGGAGAACCCGCGGGACATCTGGTCAGACGTTTACGATCGGCAGATTGATGATTATGCACGCATTTTAATCAATCTAACCGTCTTGAACGGAGGGAGCATCTCAGAAGTTGATTTGGCCAACGCGTTTAGAGACTGTGCACTGCGGGATGGAATTTCCACACCAAGCAATGTTTCAGATCACTTAGGGCGCACTTTGAAGAGCGCTGTGGGTTCTACTCTAACGCGAAAAATAAACTCAAGATTTGGCACGGTTTCAATAGAACCATTTAATCCGTCTATTTCAGATTTTGTTTTGCCGAAGCTTATAGAAGATCATCATGCACTCTCCGCGTTTCTGCAAACTTTGAAGACCACGAGATCCATTGATAATATCTCCAGCCTATTTGCCAGCGATAGAATATCAAAAAATATCTACACGATTGCAATTCGTGAATTGTGCGCTAAAAATTTGAACTTCGAAGTCGGGTCTCAGAAACCGAACTACTTTTGGCGCCTCGCTTACTTGGCATTTGCGGATGCTGCAAATCCTGGGGTGATACCGGCGGAAGGATATGTTTCTGAGATAGACTGCATGTTGGTGCCGGAATTCTGCTCGGGAAGCAGCATTGTGATGGCTTGCGAAGTCATCGCCAGCCTGATGCAGGACGGGAGAGACAAAATACCCAAAGGGAGCCTGGAGTTTTTAACTTGGGCGATCAGCGAATCTGAATCTCCTGAAGAGTTCGAGAAGACAGGCGTTCTGCTTGAAAGTTTCGAAATTTCTGGGCTTGAAGACGTTAAGGAAATGAAAGATTCACATAGAGAAGCTGCCTTGGCTTATTGGATGGAAAATATAGGTCATCTGATTGATGAGGATGGTGTCTTGATCAACTTTCTGAGCGATGAGGAATACACTGACGCTCAAAATTGGGCGCGCGAATATATCGATCTGAGTTGTAACCATTTGTCCTTATCTGATGATGAAGTGGACAAGATCATGGATGGTATCGACTTTAGTCAGGTGCAGTATGATAACCAAAAAGCGGCATATGAGGGTTATGAAGGGGCAGAGCGGCCAATGCCAGGTTTGAAAGCGGCAGCGCTTCCATCCCCACGAGATGGAGTTGATGACTTGTTTGACCGAAGCTGATGGCAAGGCATCTGGCGACCACCCAAGAGCTGAGAACGTTTTAGTGTCAGTGCGCCACTCGGGGCGTGCTATTCGATTGCAGATCATGGATCACGAATTGAGGCATCAGCCGGCCACGTAGGCGCGCCCTTGTTGGTCTCCGGTCGTGCAATCAGATGAAAATCATATACACTAATTCTGAGTTCAGAAACTTCTTTGTGCGATTGTCTGGAGGGGGGCTAAAATTGACGCGATAAGAGTGATTGGCAAACGATACAGGATCCGAAATTATGGGGCCGAAAGATTTTCACAATGTGTCAAAATTCTGTAGATTTTCGCCGTGGGGATGCAAGTCCACAGTTGGTTTTGCTGGGAGCCTGCCCTGGACGGGAGGAATGGATTGCCAGGCCACAGCGTCCGTTTGCAGGGCAATCTGGTGCCAATCTCCGTAGTCTGTTGGTAGTGCTTAATGGACTTGCCGGCAGGGAGATGTATGGCCTCGCGCCTGATGATTTTCGCACCCAAAATATTGATGATTATACACTCATGAATGCTCATCCCGCCCCCAAATGGCGTGCGCGAGACGAACGAACCACACCTCGGATGACAGAAGTCGAATCTCCAGACAACCTCGTTCGCTTGTCGAGACAACTGCAAGCTGTTCAGGCGAGGATCGTAATTGGTTTGGGACGACCGATGAGCGATGCTGATTTGCATATCACGGGACGTGATAGTGGTCCGATGAGAGCTATCCGCAAACTGAAGCATGATCACGTCGGAGTCAGATTTCTCATAACAGGACATCCGTCACCGCTCGCAATAAATCGGTATGGTCGGGGTGATCGACTGGGGTGGTTTGAGGGAAAAATTTCCATATTTCCGCCAGACTAATCGGAGCCAGCCTTTTATTCCCTGTCGTTCAATACTCACGCTGGAGCATTAGCCCTTAAAGTCCGCTTTGGATGTGCTGCACTGCTGCGTCAGAGGTGCGTTTGAATGTCGGCCAAGGGCTGTTCACTGCCTCACATACGTCACATAAAACCCTTTCAACATGCGATGCTCTTGGAGTCGGTCGCCAAGATTAAACCCTTCTCGTCGCAGCGGCGCTTGGAAAATGTCCAGTCCGCGATCGAGAACTATCTTCCAACCGATGTCGGTCACAATGTCGCGGGCATGAGCTGTGCCCGACGTGTCGAATGCCCAGGTGAAATCTACGCCAGACCCGGTGCAGGCTTCCGTTATACTTTCAAGGAGTTCACGTTGTTTCTGTATGTTCCCTTCATCGGGTCCTGTAACGAGGTGAATGGCAACCTGATCCTCTGGAGCCTTTCGTCGAATGACCATTTCGACCAACTCCATCATGTTGCGGACTTGATAGAAGTACCGAATATACGGGTCAGTCACCACGATCCGTGTGGCACCATCGATGTAGGGACCGAATAGCTTGTCGTAGCTGACACCCTTGCGGTTTTCGGCGAAGACATGGTGCCCCTCTTCGGGCATCAGTTTCTGGGCGGTCTTCGTCTGCACGGAAGTCGTATCGGTAGGCTCGACATCAATCACTTCCGCCTCGGAGTTTTCCTGCGGCCTCGGCTCCGGCGACGATTTCCTGTGATAGAACTCCGGGAACTCCTGTTCTTCGACGGTCTGCACGTGTCGCTTTTCGCCGTCGGAACCCGAGTAATAGAAGTCGACTTCTGGATATGTCGCGTCGATCCTGAACAGCTGGTCTTTAACTCGCTTTCGGCTCTCCATTGCCAATTGAAGCAATTCCTCGACATCCTCGGTACTTTCGCCGCCTGCTGGGAAGATAACTTTCAGCATCCCCGACATGGTTTTGTAGATAGCATCCCGGTCGCGGGTCGAGACTTTTTCACTAACACTAAAATGCTGGTCGGGACGGTTGGAGAAGTCTTCTTGGCGCAGATGGCGCAGGATCTCGGCAAGGTAGTCAACGATGAACCCGTAGCCGTTGGTGAACATCTCGCCACGGATCACATCGATCTCCCAGCCCGGCAAATAGGCGTGTAGGCGATCGATGAAGGCGCTGTCGTGGAACTGCGGGGGTAGGGCCTCGAACAGGTCGCTGTTTTTCAGCATGTAGGGCACATTGTGATCGGTGTTACCGACGAAGGCGAAGCTGGCCTCAGCTCCCATCGGATTGACCCCGCGGGAGAAGGTCTTGTTGGCCATGTAGTTCTTCATAATGTCGACGAGCGCTTTGTTCGCGGTTTTCTCGCGCCCGGCAAATTCATCGAAAGCTACGACATCCCAGTAGCCGACAAGGCCAATCCGTCCGTTGGAGTTGTTCACGAAGAGCTTCGGGATTGTCACTTCGCCCCCGGATATCAGCTGTCCGTGCGGCGAGAATTCAGAATAGATATGCGACTTGCCGGTTCCCTTGGGACCCAGCTCGATGATGTTGTAGTTGCGTTCGACAAACGGGATCAGACGCATCAGTTGCAAAAGCTTGCTGCGGCGCCCGAAAGCTTCAGGATCAAAGCCAATGGACTGCATGAGCAGATCAATCCACTCATCCTTGCTGAACTGTCCGCGCGCCTCTTTGTACCCGTCATAATCAACGCGTGCGATCTGGATCGGCTTGATGGTTTCCAACACCCAGGGCGAGGTCCGAGCGTCTTCAGCAAACTCATACTGCACATCAGCGATACACCAGACGCTGGTGACTAAGAGCTTCGGGTGGGCCTTTACAGTGCCGCTGTCGACGGCGACCTTCTTGATGCCCAGGTTATCAAAAACCGCCTCGTAACTGTCAGTCTTTTCGTTCAGCGAAACGCTGATCTGGTCGATGACCTTGTAGCGCCCTTTTTCTTTGATCGTGGACTGGATCAAGCCTGCTTCGTTGCGATGGACATAGTGTTTGCGCAGGATGTCCTTGACCGTCTCGATGCCGCTTTGGATCGAAGCCTCGTCATCGGTCGCGCAGTATTGGCCAAGCAGGTATTCCAGCACATAGGTTGGGACGATCGCATTGCCTTTGACGGCTTTCACCAGGTCCTTACGGACCACATAACCTGCGAAATGTTCGTTAATCTTGTCGTCGAGAGACCCCATGCTCGCTCCTTAAAAATCGAAATCTGTGGTGATGCCGCGGCGCAACTGAAAGCGGTGGATGGCGTAATCTTCGTAATGGCTGGTCTTGCCGACCCGCTCGCGCAATTTCAAAAAGACATCTTGATCGTTGAACTGGTCTGCTTCTCGGGACAGCAGGAACTTGATCGGCAGTTCTCGCTCTCGCGCATTTTGGGAAATGAAGTCAAAGGCCAGCTGGTGTTCATCGGAGATGAGGGTTCCATCGTTCGCATAGATACCTGCCAAGAGATCGCGCTGCTGCTGCTTTTCCGAAACGGCCTGTGCTTGGTAGAGTGTCACTGCCGTTTGACCAGAGGAGATCAAGCTGCGACCGGGGACGATGATCTGGACATCGACCTTGCCGACATCCGCTTCACGCCGTTTGCCTACCTTCAGTACTGGGACGACGATTTCCTGCAGCGATGCGCCCCCGTGGACAAAACGGCTACCTGCGCCTTTTACACGCATGCGGTTGATCGAGTTGGGTATGAGTACGTCGAGGTTACCAGACATACCCAACTCGACTGACGAAAACTTCTTCATACCAGAGGTTTCATTCAGCCCCCGACCAACGACGAAGCGCCGGTTCTTGAATAGGATTTCCGAACCCGTGGGGTCGGCAACAGAGAAGTCGGTCTCGTCCAAAGGCCGGTGCTGATAGAGAAAACCATGATCCGCGGTGATCAAGATATTTGAGAAGTTCGCGGTCGTCAGCTTGCGAACAAGCTTCGTCAGATCCTCGATGGCATCCTCAGCGGCCTCGGTCACGCGGTCCTCGGTTGCCAGCTTGTCGCCGATGATGTCGATGCGGTTGTGATAGAGATAAAGGATATCATGATCACGGAAGAGCGCCTTGCCCTCATCGGCCTTCATGTTCATGAAGTCTTCTGCCTTTATGGCCTTCGCCTGATCGCCAGCGCGCCCTCGTCCAAGGATCTTCTGTCTGTTCGCGGTGCCTTGCGTGGGTTCGCCAAAGGACGACACGGCGCTATCGCCCGACAGGATCAAATCTTGGTTCGGCAGGAGTGCGGCCATGCCGAGCTGGGTATAGCTGGGTAGGGTTGAAATCATTGGCTTTAGTTCCGCGTCGTAGCGGGGCAGCTTACGGATCTCTCGCTGGCATTCCTCTGCCACCTCAAAGCGCAGCGCATCCGAGATGATCACGACGACCTTTTGATCCCGGCGCCGGTACTCGGCCGCCTGATCGCGGTAGAAATCCGTCTGTTTCGCATATCCGGGCACCGACCAGTCGCCCATCTTTGCGATCTGGTCCTGCCAGGCGTCATTGACCGTCAAAAGAAAGTTGGTGGTATAGCGGTTCTCAACGCTCTCGAACAACGAGCCCAACAGTGACGCCTGACCGCTTTTCTGCATGTGGTAGATGAACTTGCGATAGAGCTGATCGATCTTGAACCAGCTCGACACATACCGCTTCACCCCTTCTGCAGGGGACGTCATGGATAGCGTTGCCTCGGCCATGGCCTGCTGAAATTCCGTGGCGTAGCCGATGGCCTCATAGACATCGCGGTAGATCGGGTACCAGTGGCTTTGACGGCGCTCTCTGACGGTCTTCAGCACTTCGCCGGAGGAAACGGTCTGGCTCGACATCTCCGCCACCAGCTTGCGAATGATCTGGCGATCGATCTCTTCAAAATGGTCGATAGCGCGCAGAGGTTTGATCTCGCGGCCTTGAAGGTCCTCGGGGATCTGCAGGATCTCCTGATACTTCCGGCTCAGGGTCTCAAAGGCCTCGGCCCCATGCCGGTTGTTCTTCCAGCGACGAAAGACCAGCAGCGCCTCGGCATTCAGCTTACCGTCTTCGTCCAGCGCCCGGCAGTAGCAGGACTGGAACAGGGTGATAGCGAAATCCTCGAAATCGGGCTCGTCGGATAGATAGCCATAGGCGTTTTCGACCTGCGCCCAGAAGAACGCTGCCAGCCCAGCCCGATCCATGAGCCGCAGCGCGTCGTCCCGCCCCGAAGCCAGCTCCCCCAACAACGCCTCGATGACAGTATCGAGCGCACCTTCCGCGCCAGTGCAGACAGTCAGCATCCGGCGCAGCACGTCAGTCTTGGTGTCGGACGGAGAGACCAGCCGTTTCAGATGCTCGATACGCCCCTTGGAGCGGTAGAACTCCATATGATCGCGCACCACGTCCTCGAACTGCACAGGAAGGCCCAGCTCGGCCAGCCAGATCGCCGCTTGGTCGGCCTTGAACACCGCCGTGGCGAGCTGCACGTCCAGCAGCCAGTTGTCGGTCATTTCCGGCTCCGGGCCGTCCTTGTAGATTAGGAACTTCTGCTTGGGCTCCTGCCGCAGCATCCGGTATTTCAGGCCGAACTCGTTGTTGGCGATTTCGACCTTTTCGACCCCTGGCAAATCTGCCGCCTCATAGGCTGTGCGCATGTCGCGTGCGGTGTCGTACCAGAAGACGATCCGGTGCTCTTCGAACAGCCGCGCCAGCCCGGCCTGAATGCGATCCGACATCAGCTGAGCCCCGTAATTTTTTTCAGCGCCGCCCCGAACTTCGGATAATTCGCCTTCACACCGTCATCCAGATCGATTTCGATCTTCTGCTGCGCAAGCGGGAAGATCACCTCACGCTCCCATTCATGCAGCTCGTCGATCTGCTTTGCGACCGATGCCACATCCTTCAGCGCTTTGGTCTTCTGGCCTTGCGTCGCGGTCGGGTCATCGGACAGCTTCTCCAGCCGGGCGCGTTCGCCTTCCAGCTTGGTGATGAACTCGCGCAGGTAGTCGTTGAGCAGGACCGATACCGTGTCGCCGCGATAGCGGTGCATGTAGATCAGCGCGTTGAACGTGCCCTTGGGACTGGAGAACATCCAGTAGATCGGGCGCTTCTTGTAGCGCTTTACGTGGTCGGTGTAGAAATCCTTGGTGAAGTATTTGCGGATGTCCTTGCCGAGCGCGTCTTCGATATAGCGCAGGTTCCCGCGGAAGTGCGCCTCGCCGAAGGTGGTGCGCAGGAACAGGCGGAAGCGTTCGGTGATGTCGTCGGGGAACCAGTCGGCGTCGAGCACGGGGATGACGTTGTCTTCATCCGGCATGAACTGCGGGTCTGGAACGCGGGCGAGGTAGTCGGCCAGGGTCTCACCCTGATTGGCGAGGATCAGGCCGGGGGTGTCGAGGCTGTAGCGGCCGAACATGCAGCCCACGGCGTAGGAGAGGAACTCGGCCATGGTGTCGGCGCGCAGGCGGGTCTCGTTGGCCTCGGCGTCATTCTTGATGCCATAGCGATAGGCGGGGTTGCTGGTGAGGGTGATCTCGTTGAGCGGCACCTCGGGGGTCAGCTCGTCTTGCAGACCATATGCGTCGATGAAGATGCGGTTGTTCTCTTCCTCCAGCCGCTGCATTTTGTCCGTCATGGACTGCCAATGGGTGCGGAGGGTCGCATAGCTGTCCTCCAGCGTCTCGCCGCGATGGTCGGGCGAGAGCAGTGGGAGCGTGTTGAAATCCCAAGAGGTTTCGTAGGCGTCCCAGTCGGATTTCGCGGCCTGAACAATCCACCGGGATGAAGAAACGAGGCCATCATTCCCCGACATGACGCCATCCGGCAATGGAAGTCCCAATATGGTTTCCATCTCAAAGTTGATAGTCGGGCTCATCGCCGAGACGACATACTCTCCAATTTTTGAACAAAATAGGGAAACGAACCTAAGACTTTCGTCTTCACTTTGTGGAAAGATACTCGAACCAGCAACGTCCCACAGATATCCTTCAGGTTGCAACCGTGCGGCAAAACCTTTTGAGCTGATTTTGTTCCAAGTTACACACGGTTTGAAGTACAGGCCAACGTTTTCAGACCTCCGACGTGTAAGGTCAGAACCTTCTTGCGCCCAATTCAGCATATATTCGTTGTTGCCGTACCATCGCCGGAAGTCACCGCCTTTGGTATAAGGCACCCAAAAGCGATTATGCAGCCTGCTGCGGTCGACACTTTCGGGCGGGAAAACTGAGCGCGACGCAGAAACTTCAGTCCAGTGCCGCAGGAACTTGTCGTTACTGCCCGTTATCAAGCCTTGTATCCCGGTTACACGATCTGACAAGCTTGGTGAATTGCGGAATGCTGAGATCAGCGCGTCACTCATCCAGTAAACAATCGGTTCACCGGGCACGCCTTTGAAATCTGATGAGACCTTCCGCAAAATTCTGTCCGCGTTCTTTTCAATAAAGAAGGCGTCTTTTTTGTCTTGGGTAGCGGGATAGTGGGCGAGATTCATGAAGCCGCCCGACTTTCCAGAACTGCCGCGATCAAGAACGAAGGCGGTTCCGCGATTATACGTATGTCCCTCGGGAAAACAGTTCCACCCGACGTGAACCAAGCTACTGATCGAGGACAGCCGGTAAACCGCATCTCTGATATCTTCAAACGACGACAAGAACATCCAACTATCAAGTGTGACCGCGGCCATGTGCCCATTCTTGACGATCAAATCGAGGCCACGCCGTATGAACGCCGTCATAAGGTCGGACTTGCCTTCTGGATACTCCGATTGAAGGTAGCCGGAGAGCGATGTGTTCATCCCTTTCTTGCCCATATACGGCGGGTTGGCCACTACTACGTGATACTTCGGCGACAACGCCTCGGCCATGCGCAGCACGGCGATGACGCGCTCCTGCACCTCCTTCAGCAACAAATCGCCGCCGAAATCTCGCGCCTCGACCACCCGCAGCGTCTCGGCTGGATCACGCAGTTTCGGCACGACCAGCGAGCCGAAGTTCTTGGCCTGCTCGAACTGCCCCAGCGTCTCGCGCAACTCATCGGTGAACAGATCCTTGCCCACCACGGCGGCCACGTCCTGCATTTCGGCCTCAGTAAAGGCCACATTCTGCAACACGCAGATGTCGGGCTTTGCCTCCATCCGCAGGAACCGCCGCCGCCCCAGCTTGCCTGCCGCCTTCATTGACAGCGCAAAGGCCGCCAGCGCCCCCGCGCGGTCGTCAATCTCTACCCCAGTCAGGTTATGCGTCAGGATCAGCGCAGGGATCTCTGTCGCGTCATATCCCTCTTCCTCGTAGATCGCGTGCAGCAGGTCGAAGGCATAGGTCAGCATGTGCCCCGACCCGGCGGCGGGATCGCAGATGCGGATCTCTTCGGGGCGGGTGATTTTCAGGAAGTCCGTCTCGGGCACTTCGGGCGCGATGTAGTAGTCCATCCGCTCGGCCAGACGGCTTTGCGGCCGGTTCAGCAGCCAGAGCCGCCCCAGCGAATTCTCCACCAGGTAGCGGACGATCCAGTGCGGGGTGAAGAGCTGCGTCGCGGCGGGAATGTTCTCGGCCGTGATCTTCTGGTTCTTCTTG
>CEQG01011986.1_pt1 | contig 13824 bp, 12 predicted proteins | sample 350301 | NCBI WGS metagenome assembly CEQG01 (sample SAMEA2621242, study PRJEB7988) | marine metagenome | isolation source: saline water (ENVO:00002010), including | reverse complement strand
GCACATTGCGATGCCGTTGGGAGCCGTCCACCCCAACAGGGCATGAGTTCGTCCCAACGCGAGGCTGGCCAGTCGCTGGCGATCCTGGCGATGACATCGGCGATATAGGCCTGCGGCTCCACGCCATTGAGCTTGCACGTCTCGATGACGGAATAGAGGGCGGCGGCGCGCTCGCCCCCGGCCTTTGAGCCGGCGAACAGCCAGTTCTTGCGGCCGATCGCAATGGAGCGGATCGCACGTTCCGCGATGTTGTTGTCGATCTCGGCGCGGCCATCGTCGAGGAAGCGGGTCAGCGCCGTCCAGCGCTTGCGGCCATAGACGAGGGCCTTGGCCATGGCCGACTTGGGCGACAGGCGGCGCAGCGCGTCGTCGATGGCTGTGCGCAGGTCATCGATCAGCGGCTTGCTGTGCCGTTGCCGATGCTGGCGCCGGAGATCGGGCGGTTGCCCTCGAATATCGGCCTCTCGGGCGTAAAGCTGTGCGATCCGCTCCAGCAGATCCGTGGTCAGCGGCGTCGGGCTGGTGGCGTGGTTCTCGAATATCTTGCGCCGGAAATGCGCCCAGCAGGCGACTTCCCTTACCCTGCCGCCCTCGTAGAGCTTGTCGTAGCCGGCATAGCCGTCGGCTTGCAGCAGGCCAGTGAAGCTCTTGAGCTCGGTCTGCGGATGGATGCCGCTGCGGTCGGGCGTGAACTTGTACCAGACCAGCGCCGGGCCGGCGGCTCCCGAGGCCCGGTCATCGACGACATAGGTCCACAACCGTGCCGTGGCCGTTCTACCCCTACCGGGGTGGAGCATCGGGACCGGCGTATCGTCGGCATGGAGCTTGTCGGCCCTGAGCCCTTCCTCGCGGATGCGGGCAACGATGGGATCGAGCAGCGCGGCAGCCTGTCCCGCCCAACCGGCGAGCGTCGAGCGATCGATCTCAATCCCCTGTGCGGCCATCATCTCGGCCTGGCGGTAGAGCGGCAGATGATGATCGAACTTGTTCACCACCACATGCGCCAGCGTGGCGAAACTCGCCTTGACGCGCGCAATCGCCTTGGGCGGTGCCGGCGCCTGGACGATCTTCTCGCAGGTCCGGCAGCTATACTTGGGGCGCACGGTGCGCATGACGCGCCATTGCACGGGCAGCACATCGAGCATCTCGTCGCTATCCTCGCCGAGCGGGCGCAGCGCGCCACCGCAATCGGGACAGGTGCAGGTGCCGGCCGCCGGTTCGATCCGATGCTCCTCGCGCGGCAAATGCGTCGGCAACGACCTGATCGGTGTGGGCCGGTCACCCCGGTCGACGCAGGGCTGGCGGACGTCGGCAAGCTCGGCTTCGCCCTCCAACTCTTCCAGCGCTAGTTCCAGCTGCTCGATTTGCAGGGACAGCTTCTCGGACGACTGGCCGAAGGTCATGCGGCGAAGCTGGGCAAGCTGGACGCGCAGCATCGCAATGAGGCTGTCGCGCGCCGCCAAGGCCGCTTCCAGCTCGGCGATCCGGGCGTCCTTGTCGAGGGTTGGAGAAGCAGCGTCCGACACGGCGAACTGCTAGCATAAAGCGCCGCCTTGCACCACAAAAACAGCGGTAATCTGCCGCTTATCCGGCCAGCAATGGCGCTGCCGTCCGCTCCGGGCGGCGCCAGTCAATCCCCTCCAGCAGCATCGACAACTGGGCCGCGCTGAGGGTCACCTTGCCCATCTTGGTCGTCGGCCAGACGAACTTGCCCCGGTCCATCCGCTTGGAGAACAGGCACAGGCCCTGACCATCATACCAGAGCAGCTTGACCAGATCGCCGCGCTTACCGCGAAAGGCGAACAGCGCACCCGAATGCGGGCTCTGCTCAAGAACCTGCTGCGCCATCACCGCCAGTCCGTCGAACCCCTTGCGCATATCGGTCGCGCCGCAGGCCAGGAATATCCGGGTTGATGATGGCAAAGGGATCATCTGGCAGCCAGGGCCGTGAGCACACGGGCCAGCGCGTCGCCGTCGACCGCCGCATCCACGGTCAGACGGACACCTGACGGCAACTCGATCCCGATCTGGCCACAGTGGGGCACAGGTTCTGCTGGCAGCATGGACGGCGCCCGCGGCGCGACCACCTCAACTTCTGCAAATGAGGGCAGCGTCGGCGGCTGTATCCCGGTCAACTCACCCGACATCGCTTGCCGACGCCATGTGTAAATCTGGCCGCTGCCAACCTCATGACGCTCGCAGGCATCGCGAACCGATCCATCCGAACCAAAGGCGTCGCGCAGGATCGCCAGCTTCTGCTCCACCGTCCAGCGCCGCCGGCCAGATACCCGGCCAACAACCTCGATCCGAGTGCTCATACGACCGCTCGTATGACTGCTCGCTCCATCCGCCTCGCTATCGTCCGACATCACCGCTCCCGAAAAAGAGCGGCAATCAGCCTATCGCACACGCGCCGCGCAAGGCGGCCACCAGACCACGGTTACTCCCGGCTCAGGCGTCACTGGACATGTTCTACGCGATCCAGATGCTACGTCGGCTGCTCGACAGCTCGCCTGCCGCCTTCAACAAGCTGTTCTGATCCGCCGACCTTTCTGCGGCTCGTTCAGCCACCGACAAGGCAACGTGCCGAACCGCTCTCCGTCAGCATGAGGAAGCCGACAGTCGCTAGCACGGCGCCGGCGAGCGCCAGCCCGCTTACCCCGACCAGCACCTGGCGGTGCCATTTTATCCTCGCGTCGAGATCGTCGAAGACGTCGACGAAATCGCCGCTCAGGGTTGCGTAATCGTCGCCGAGCCTGACCCGTTGTCCCGTAATCTCTCCGGCCAGCATCGACAGCGTGTGCCACTGGTTCCTGACAGCCAGCCAAAGCAAGCCGATGAATATCCACGCTCCGAGCAGCACGGCGCAATTCGTCCAGAACTCGGTACCGCAGCCCTTTGAGAGCTTCAGCTGCGATGCGACGACGATCGTTGCGACGGGAATGCCCAGCAGCTGCCCTTGTATGTCCACGATCGTCTTGTGGATCTTGTTGATGTAGTCGAGCCGCGCGGTCTCGATCTCCTTCCGGATCTTCGAATACGAGAAGCTCGACACGAAGAGACGGTAACCCTTCTCGACCTCGTCGCAGACACGCTCCAGGTTCGAGACGATGAACTGGAAGCGGCGATCGATCCGCTGACCGCCCGCCAGCTCGATCACGGCTGCCCCCAGCAGTTCAGCTTTCTCCTGGGCGTGGAGCGGGTCAGCGAACAAGGTCTCAAGCCGACCTGCTGCGCCTATCAGGGAAGGCGTGAGATCCGCCTCCCTGAACCTGATCGGCACGACCACGCTCTCGGTGCCGATGAACACGAGCTCGCGCTGAAGCTCGATCACATAGGAAGCGGCCTCCTTGAGTTGCGCGGTGACGGTCAGCATTGCACGATAGGCGAGGAGTAACGGAGGCGCCGGGGCATCGCCGCTGGCATAGCTGCAGTCGATAACGAAGTAGCTGACCGGCTCCGCGAACGCCGCGTCCGGCGCCAAGAACAACTTCTCAAACGTGTCGGCGAGTATGCCCAGCTTGAGGTTCGGCGGGGCCACGTTGATGGCGACCTGCGAGCCGACCACCGGCTCGCCCGGCTCGACCAGGCTGACCTGCGTCAGATCATACAGGGACTGGTCCGCCTCGATCGAACGCAAGATCGCGGCGATCCCCGAGTTGGCCACGGTTAGTATGCCGCCGCCGTTCCCATCGAAGCGCGTGCGTCTGTATATCTCGACGAGGTCGGCGAAGCCGACGTCAGCCATTGCCGAGGCCTTCGGACTTCAGCTGCTCGACGAGGTCGTCGGGCAGCCCCGTCAGCGTGAGCGTGTTCGCGCCGGCGTCGTAGATCACCGAGCGGTTACTGACCGCGTCGCGGTCGAACTCGACCTTCCACTGCTTCGTGCCACCCCGGAACCGCACGAGCGATGCGAGAGCGCGCCGGTCCGGGACGAACCGGTCGCTCAACCCCCGATCGGTGTGGGCGAGATGGTCGGCCAGTTTCTTGGGATCCTTCGGCATCAGCTCATTCGCGAGCGCGTCGAACTCGATTTCCTCACGCGCGCGGGACGCGCGCTCGCAGATCGCCTTGGCCTTGCCGAGAAACTCGTTGCCCTCCTTCTCGGGCATCTTGGTCTCGGCCACGAACTCCTTCAGTGCAGTGACGAGGTTCGACGTGTCCACCCGATCCTGAACGACGGAATCGCAGCCGAGGAAGTGCTGGAAATACGCCGACACATCGCCCTTTCCCTTGAGAAAGCTGATGTAGCGTTCCTCGCCGTTCGACCAGGCTGTCAAGTTGATGCGCCCCGCGAAGCGGAAGCCGTCCAAGTCTAGATGCCGCACGTCCTGCACGTCGCGCTGCGAGGTCAGCGCGGCGCTGAGCTTGTCGGTGATGATGGCGACGAGCAGATAGTCGCGCGTTTCGCGACGGAAGTGCGCGAACAGGACGTGCCCGCCAGTCGACGCAGACCGCGCCTGCGCCTGATTGCGCAGCGTCTCCATCATCCGCGATGTGAGGCTCAGGAAATCCTTCTGCGGATCCGCCACGTAGTCGCGCACCTGCGCCTGCGTCGGATAACCCTCCGCAGTCGTGAACTTGCCGTGCGACTTCGACGCCCGACGGTTGTAAAGGTCGTACAGTTCGTCGATCAGCCGCTGCGTCGTCGGCGTGACATTAAGCTGCTTGTCGGCGGCTTGGACCTTATAGACGCCATCGCGGCGATCGAGGTCATGTATGGCAAGTGCTACGATCTCGTTCAACGTTTCGATCCCCCCTCAGCGCCCGGCGCTCGATCCTCCTAGATCTGCGGCAACGGGCACGGAACATCATAGCAACTGAGCGTTGTGACGGGCAATGGTTTCATATAGCCCTGAAGCTCATGAGGGAGTCGAAATACCCGTCGCGGCGGGACGCGTCTTAGCAGCTCGACCAGCGACTAAGCTACCCTGTGCGTTCGTCACGCCGAAGACTGGGGTCACCCCTAAACGAAGGGCTTTCGTGCGCGAAGTCATCGCAGACAATTCGCACTGACACGTCGATCCTGGACATCATCGCCGCGCGCGGTGCGCATATGGGATAGACTGACTCCAGCTTGCGCTTCAGCTCAAGCAACAGATAGGCGACGCCTTCGCTCGATTGCGCGAGCAACTCGAAGGGGTCGCCATCCAGCAGGTCATTATAGTAGACGTCGAAGAATTCCGGCCCGTCGAGATCGCCTTGCTCCAGCTCATAGTTCAGCCAGTCCTCAAGCGTCGAGCGGACCTTGTCCATCCGCCTGTTTACCGCCCATGGTTTGTGCCGGGAATGCAGCACGGCCTTGATCATCCGCCCCATGACCTGATGCGCCTCCAGGCCTGGCGTGCCGTTGGGTCGGCGCTTCGCATGTCCCCACATGCCAAAATAAGGCGTGGTCGTCTTCGATGGACGGGCCACGACCAGCGCCTTCGCCTTGGCGCGGCGGCGGTCCTGCGGCGTTTGCGCTGCCGGACTGACGAATAGCGCGTGGCCACGCGCCGAGATGCCGAACCAGTTGTCGGTGATAACCGGGATCGCGTTGATCCGGTCCATCAGCGCGGAGAAGTCGAAACCGGCATTGGCATTGGCCGCCACGAAAAAGGCGCATCGGTTGGGGAAATAGATACCGGGCCAACGCGCCGCTTCGATGTGCCAGCCATTGACGCGTGCCCATGCTGCACGTTCGCTCGAAACGACCGGGCGGCTATAAGGCTCGTCGATCATGACATAGTGACCGGAGACCGGATCATACCAGTCACTGTCGTGGTCGTGATCCGGCAACTCTTCGGAGAGCGACGCCTTGGCTTTGCGTGACGGCTCATGGTCGCACGGGCGCAGGCCGGTGGCCTCCATGAATCTCAGCGCGCGGACCGATTTGAGGATTTGACCTCGCGCGAACTCCTGGCTCTGCCCCATCATGTCCGTCACGAGATGATCGGGCGCGACCAGACGCATGTTCGCAAGACCGCTCACCATCTTCATTTCGGCCTTGCTACACAGGTCGAGCAGCGGCTGGGACAGCCAGATTTCTAGCGTTTCACGGCCGCGCCGATAGGTCTCGCGATCGGTCCAGTAGAATGTGAGGAAGAGCTGGAAGCGTGGATAGCCCTCCGCCGGCCGCACCAATGCCTTGTGGGCGAGCGGGAAACTCTGAAATGAGGCCGCTCTCGACGCAAGATCGAGCGCCTCATGATGCGGGATGCCCACAGTCTTTTTGATCTGGGTTGCAAGTCGTTTGATGCCCTCGATGGACGAGGGACGGGTATCAGGATTCAACATCATCATTCTCCCGACCTGCAACGAAGTGTTACCCGCCAACCACTTCACAGGTCCGAACAATGTGTTGATCGAGACCGAATGTCATAGAGTAGTGCTGTCAACAGCTTCGCAACGGCGGGTAGCGTGCTCCTACCAAGAGCAAAGTCGATATTGCCGTGTCGGCAGAGCTATTTCAAGCCTTGTTTCGGCGAGATCGCACCGGCGTCGAAAATTGAGCGCGCCGGCTCCATTGCGCGAACGGTCGGCATGCGTGGCTGCTGGTTGATTTCTCGGCACGATGCCGTGATGAACCGATGACGTCGGAAATGCGGGGCAACGCGCGATGCTATATTCTGAACTCGGTCTTGAAGAGGGTATGCGAAAGGACGAGCGGGTCGCGATCCTTGTCGGACCGAACGGCGCGGGAAAGAGCAGGTTCCTGTTCGACCTCGCGCAACGCAACCGACACTATCGCAAGGTCGCCATCATCTCCAACACGGCCTATGATCGATTCAGCGGCTTGCGGGGCGTCGAACGCATCTCGGCGGGCAAAGGCTTCAATTCGCCGATCTCGATCATAAAACGCTGCGTCCAGATGACCTTCGCCGAGATGGACTCACGCTTCTACCAGATCGGATCCGTGCTCGAATATTGCCATTACAGGCCGCAGTTCGGCTTCCGGGTGAAGCCGGGCAAACGCGGCGACCGTAAGCGGTCCACCGTCTATTACGAGAATGATGTGTATCGAAATCTCGTCGACAATATCGAGCGGGGAGCGTTCTCGGACATATTCTGGATCGATGCAGCTTCCTCCGGTACGCGTTTTTCCTACCGCGCGGATGATGTGCAGGCTTTGCTGTCGTTCGAGCGCGATCTGCGCCGGGACCGGGTGGTGCGCGGCATCGATGTCTATCTGGAGCGCGACGTTGACGGTCGGACGATCGAATTGCACCGGGCAAGTTCGGGCGAACTGTCACTCATGTCGTCGATGATCTTCCTGGTCGCTAACGTCATCGACGATGGGGTGGTGATCGTCGACGAGCCGGAGAACAGTCTCCACCCCAACTGGCAGCGCGAATATATCGACACGGTACTGACAACCCTGCGCTATCGCGATGCCGCCATCGTCGTGGCCACTCATGCGCCACTCGTCGTGACCGGAGCGATCGCCCAGAATCCGGGCATGATATCGGTCTTTCAGGTCGAGAATGCGCGCCCCAAGCTCCTCAAGCTTGACACCGCTGCGGCCGGTGGCAGCATCGAGGAGATGCTGTGGAAGGCGTTCGAGGTGGTCACGCCGGTCAGCCATTTCGTGAGCGAGGAGCTAGTAGGCGCGGTCTCGCGGTTCGAGGCTGGCGATACGACGAAGGCGGAAGTTCTTGACCTTATCGCAGCTATGAAAGAGGCCAGTTTCGACCGGAAACAGGAAGCGTTTCTGGAGGCGGTCTCGAAGCTGGTGGACGACCTCGATAAGAAGCTCAGCGCCGGGAGCGGCGTATCCTGATGGTCGATGCCTATTTGCCTGCGTTAAGCGATTTCAAATTCAGCGCCGAAGAGGAAGCCGCGATCGCTGCGGCGATGCTGGAGGAAAGTCCATGGGACAAGGTGCCTGCCGCCCACAAGGACGCGATGAAGAGCGCCAAGCAGCGTATCCTTTCCTACCATATGGCGCGGCACAAGCAGCAATGCTGCTATTGCCGCGCCATCCTTCAGGGCGGCGGCTATTTTATGATCGACCGGGAGCATATCCTCCCCAAGAGCCTGTATAAGCCCTTCACCTTCGCGCCATGGAACCTGTCCGTCTCGTGCAAGCGCTGCAACATGCAGTTCAAGAAGGATTGCGTGGCTTTTGTGATCGATGCGCAGGGCGCAGGCCCAGCGGACACGGGCGCAAATTACCGGCTCGTCCACCCCAATTTCGACGTCTGGGACCATCATCTGCTCAGAACGACGGTTCAGACCAGCGGCGATGTGCTGGTTAAGTTCACGGTCGTGCCGGGAAGCGCCAAGGGCAACTATCACCACGAATATTTTGGCCTGAAGGAATTGGAGATCGACACTTTCAACCGGGCGCAGGGACTGGAGGCGGCTGACGGATCGGTGGCGGACGCGATCCGAGATTTGGCCCGGCTGCACGGTCAGGCGAATTGAGCCGTCGATAACGGTCCGTAATGCCGGTCTTCAGGAGATGTGCAGGCACGGACCTGCACAATTGCGCCTTTACTGATCCACGGATTGGCACGGACTTGCGTGTCCGCGCCAATCCGTGGATCGGGGCGCCGTCAGGCGGCCCGAGGCGGCCCGGCCCCATCGCGTTTGCCCGAAGGCTACATAAGTAGGAAATTCCGTAATTGTGCGAATACGGACATACCCACCGACGCGAAACTTATCCCCTGCTGCTCCACGGATTTCGCGCTTGGATATCGAAGAACTGATTTGACGCTTTCGCGCGATCGATTAGCTTCGACCGGATCGAAACAGGAAGAGCGCGAACAGATGGATCGTCAGCCCGCTGAGTTGAAAAACGCCTTGGAAGATCGGCCGGCTATCATTGCCGGTGCAGTCGCGAATGATCGAGCGGGCAACCTGGCGCAATGACGAAACTGCCTCATGTCGAAACGGTTACGGTGGACGAGTTGCTCTTTGCTTATGCCGTTGGTGGTAATGCCGCAACCGGGGCGATACCGCAGTCGGGCGTGAAGGGTATGGGCGTCAATCTCCGGATGGATGACGGGGATGTTCAGCGGATTGAACTGACCGACACCCCGCTCAACCGAGCCGCAATTGCAATCCGCGATCAGTTTCCCAAAGGAAAGCTTCAGCCCATTTTGCTGCGGATCATGGCGCTCAATGAAATGGCCGCACTTGACGATGCCCAGACCTATATCAGGGCTGCACCCGACAATCCGGGAGAGAGTGAGATTAGCGGCGCGATGTTCAAGGTCGCGGCCGAAATGCCGCTCAATCAGAAATTGAGCTTCAACCGATCCGCCTTTTTCAAGCGCGTGGAAAAGGCGTTCGCGGCCGATCCCGACTGAGTGCGATATGGACCGCCCAAAGCGCAGGCATCGCCGCAAGAGCATCGAACAGATCGCGCAGCAAAAGCGCGATATCGCCGCTGGCGCTGCGGAACCGGATGATTGGCGACCAGATCCCAGCGGGCGGATGTATGAAGCCAGGATAAGGGCGTGGAGCCGTGATTGCCCCAAATGCGGCGCGCCTGCGCGTCAGTCCTGCGCAGGTGCCAGAGAGGGAACGGTGCGCTGGTCCTTCCACCGCGAACGCTGGGCGCGCAACCGCACGACATCGTCAGCCGGGGATGCCGAATCGGCAGAGTGACGAAGGTCGACGGAGACATATTTTCCGCGTTCAAAAGCACGGCGAAGATAGCTGATCTAGGGGCTTTGTGACATGAGCCGACGAAATACCGCTGGGAAATGCATTATAACCTATTGAAATTACTGAGACTGTAAACACAAGCGCGACGCGCCTCGTCTGAAGGTAGTTGTATTAATAAATTAAGCAGTGTGACATGCGGAAATGACCACTGTTGCGCAGTTCCTTTCCGACCACGGTCCATCCCGCTCGTCGCTGATCGTGGAGGCTCTGGTGGCGTCTGGCCTCTCGCCGGTCGCGGCCCGGCAACGTGTGTCGCGCGCTTCCAAGCCCGTCCTGCGCTTCCCTGTTGCTTTGCTGCCGAAGCGGGAAGCCTTTCTCTATCTGGCGAAAGATCGGAACGGCGAGCGCTTCTGGCAGAACTTCCTGCGCGACCTGCGCGAGACCAACTCGGTCTATGCGGCGGCGATTGATGGGTTCATCGCTCGGGGTGGCCGTCTTCCCTCAGATCAGTTTGCGGTGATCAGCGGAGCGACCGTGTCACCGCGCAAGGGGCAACTGCATGTCGATGCAGTCGCGAAGCGCCTGATCGCGGCGAGCTTCATCAAGGAAGTGCACGATGCCGACGACGGGCGTTGTTACGAACTTGCCGGGTCTCTCGCCTATGGCACGTCCGCCGTGATGCGTGCGCGCGACCTGACCGAGCGGATCACTTTGGATGGCGTGCGTGAATGGTGTCGTAAGATCGGCATGGCCAGCTACAATTCGATCCGGATCAGGGGCGACGACGAGTTGCGACCGATTGGCCCGTTCGCCTTCGACCTGGCCGGACCGAGCTATCTCCTGCCATTGCAGGGGGCTGGCTCCAAGCCGGGCTTCGTCGTGGCCGATGCGTTCGCCGAGGGCATTCTCACGGTCCAGGAGATCCAATATTTCATCCGAAAGGCACGCGTCCTCAAGTCTACGCTGAAGGACGTCGGGGTTTTGGCGATCATCATCGCCGAGGGTTTCACGGGCGAGGCACTGACGGCCGGGCATGCCGCCGGCGTGATGCTTGCCACGCCAAAGGATCTGTTCGGCAGAAAGGTCGGGGCGGCGATCGCCTCATTATGCGAAGTCCTCAAGGACGCAGCGCGCTACGCGTCGTCCAGCCCGGATCGGCTGAACTTCCTGCTCGACAATCTCTTCGACATCGAAGGCCGCAATGGGAACCTGCGCGGCATCCTGTTCGAACTGATGGCCGGCTATCTCGCGCGCAGGAACGCCGTTTCGATCGACATGGGCATCAGGGCCAAGGACCCAAAGAGCGGCAAGAGCAAAGACATCGATGTCCAGGCGATCACGGCGCACAATAGCCGCGTGACGGCGATCGAGTGCAAAGGGAAGGGACCGGGTGGCACATTGAGCCTCGAAGATGTCGATGACTGGCTCGCGAAGATCCCGGTGTTCCGCGCCCACTATGCGCATCACCATACGCTGCGCGAGGCGGAACAGCGATACGAGATCTGGACCAGCGGCTCGATCGCGCCCGATGCCCTGGCGAAGCTCGAGGCCGAGCGGGAAAGACGGGTAAAGGCCCCGATCGGGTGGATGGATGGAAAAGCGGTTCTCGCGCTTGCGCGCGACGGGAAGGAAAAGGCCATTGCCGACGCCATGAACCAGCACTTCATCGAGCATCCGTTCGCCACGGTGCCAAAGGCGCTGGCAGCCGATGCGTCCGCTGATACCGCTTTGCCTGGCGAGGCCGACAGCCCGCCGCGTCTGACCTATAGTGCGTGACGCTCGGTGGCCCCTGCGATCAAGGCATTGGGCCCACGGGAACCGCCAGATCGGCGACCTGACAGCGCCGACCGAGATAGCGGGAAAGGCAAAGGGCGTGAGCGACGTCGAACGACCGACAACGCCCACGCCCCTGAACATGCGCGACAGCCTGGACCTTCAAGATATTGTGTTGGTCCGATGCCCTCTGCGGTGAGCCACCTATGACTGCTGGGTCGGATAATCGACATATCCCCGGCCATCGCCGCCATAGAAGGTATTCCTGTCCGTCGAATTGAGCGGCGCATTTTCAAAAAGGCGCTGCGAACGATCCGGGTTGGCGATGAACGGCTGGCCGAACGAGACTGCATCGGCATGGCCACGCGCGATCGCCGACTCTGCGGAGGTGGCATGAGTGTCGATCGCGCCACTGGCCGGCCGGTATTGCCTCACATTGTCATTTCCCTAGCATCGCGTCAGATTGAACTTTTCGAGTAGATTTGGGGGGATGACGGAGTGGCGCTTACCGCGTTGGAGGATGCCCGCGGCGAACCGGGATTGCTGGTCGAGATCCGCGGAACGATCAGCGCGAATGTCGCAGCTGATCTGCTCAAGGCCCATAACAAGGCGTTCCGCGCTTGGTGCCGTGCAAATGGCGAGAGCGCTCGCGACCTTGTTATCGTCGATAGCGGCACTGGCAGCTATTGGGCGCGATTGAGGGACGCAGCCGAAGTCGCCGGCCTCCTGCAACTAGGTTCCGACATTTTGCCCGCCTTCATGACGCACCTTGCCGAGATTGTGCACCTCGGCTTTGCGAGCGACCCGTCTGAATTCAGCGCGCTGTTTACCGATCTGCTCAAAGCCTACCGCAAAGCTATCGCGAACAAGACGGTGCAGGCCGTCGTCATCAGCGGCCTCACGATCAAGCCCATCGAAATTACCACGGTCAAACAGGTCGATCAGATCATCGTGGTTGCAGAGGCGCAACGCCTCTCGAAAAAGGCACCGACCCCTGTGCGGCCGGTCATAGCGCATGATGAGGTGGAGTGGCGGATACCTTCTGCCCAGCGCGGTCCTGGCTTCAAGCGACATGGCACCGTTCGGCAAGTCGATCGGACAATTTATGTTAGGCTCGAGGGCATGGATGGGGCTCTGCTACCTGCCCATGGCAGGCATGTCGGTCGCCTGAAGGACGGGCTCGCCTATGAATTTGAGGGGCACACGCTCACAAATGAGGCGAAGGAGACGATTGGTTATGTGATCGATCGCGCCGATTCGATTCCTCAGCTTCTCTAAGAAGGGGCTCTATGGAATCTCGCACTCGAACCGGCATGGTTGAGCTTCCCGCTTGGACAAAAATCACGCGGCGGGATCGCGAACATATGGCGAAATCTGGTGATTCCGCTATTGTCCAATTTCGGGGACCGATTTTCTGGCAAGGGTGAGATGGCGCGCGGCGAGCTGATGAAAAAACTGCTGGCGAGCTACGGCCGAGACGATGAGTTTCGGGCGGTTGCCGAGCAGATCATCACGGAGGAGGAAGCGAAGAACAACAAGGTTCTCGCCCGATCGCTCCGCCGTTCGCTGGAAGTCGCGCCGCCCAAGGCGAGCCGGCCCAAGGCACTTGCGTCGCTGATTCCCTTTCCGGAGGCGGCAGGCGACTTCATCGAACTCGTTGAGCCGAGCCATAACAAGCAGGATATCATCCTCTCGGCTGAGAATACGCGCATCTTCCAGGGACTGCTGGAGGAGTTTCGCCGTGGCGAGGAAATCCGCCGCCGGGGACTGTCGGTGCAGTCCAAGATGCTGTTCTGCGGCCCGCCAGGATGCGGCAAGACACTGTGCGCGGAGATTTTCGCCGCGGAGCTTGGCTTGCCGCTCTATGTCGTCAAGCTGGACCGTCTCATTTCTTCCTATCTTGGAGAGACGGCGACCAACATCCGCAAGATTTTCGAGTTCGCGCGCAAACAGCCATCAGTCCTCTTTTTCGACGAGTTCGACGCAATCGCGCGGGCGCGGGATGAGGATGGCGAGCACAATGAGCTGCGCCGGGTCGTGAACAGCCTCTTGATCTTCATCGATCGGATCCAGCCGAAGGGCTATCTGGTTGCCGCGACCAACCTCGATCATGCGCTCGACGCGGCAATTTGGCGCCGGTTCGACGAGGTCGTCTGGTTTGACCGCCCGGATCAGCGAATGGTTGCCCGCTTCCTGAAGATGAAATTCAAGAATGTGGCGATCGCATTCGACCCCGCTGATCATCTGGATGTGCTTCAGGGCCATTCCTACGCAGAACTGGATCGTATCTGCGTGCAGGCGATCAAGGCCGCGATCATTGATCGTCGCAAGGAGGTCTCTAGTTCGGACTTCAAGGATGCTGTCGCCGACGAGCAACGGCGGCAGCGTCGGACTCGGCGCATGACATCAGCCTGATTCGGACTGCATGGCCCGCTACGACCATCTGCAGCTTGT
>CEQG01153687.1_pt1 | contig 13833 bp, 14 predicted proteins | sample 350301 | NCBI WGS metagenome assembly CEQG01 (sample SAMEA2621242, study PRJEB7988) | marine metagenome | isolation source: saline water (ENVO:00002010), including | reverse complement strand
TCAATCTTGTAATATTCTGGCCGGTAGATGAACGATACAATATCTGCATCCTGCTCAATTGCCCCAGATTCCCTAAGGTCAGACAGCAAGGGCCGCTTGCTTCCGCCACGGGTCTCCACCGCACGGGATAGCTGGGATAGTGCAATTACCGGCACGTCAAGTTCTTTGGCAAGTGCCTTAAGGTTACGTGAGATCATCGATATTTCCTGCTCCCGGTTACCATTTTTACTACTACCCCCCGCCGTCATCAACTGCAGGTAATCAATCACGATCATCTTGATACCGTGTTGTGATGATAGCCTTCTGGCTTTCGCCCGAAGGTCAAAAATGGAAAGCGATGGTGTATCATCAATAAAAAGGGGTGCCTTCTCCAGGTCTTTTACTTTTACATTGAGCTGCTCCCACTCGTGTTTTTCCAGCTTACCGGTACGTAGTTTTTCGGACGAAAGTCCAGTCTCTGAAGAAATCAAACGGGTAATCAACTGTACCGATGCCATCTCCAGAGAGAAGAATGCCACGGGAATACCCTGGCCCACGGCAATGTTGCGCGCCATACTCAAAGTAAGGGCGGTCTTACCCATACCAGGACGTGCCGCCACGATAATCAGGTCACTGGGCTGCCAGCCAGAGGTCAATTTATCAAGCTTATCAAACCCGGTGGGTACACCAGAAAGTCCCTCTTTATTAGAAATTTCCTGTATTTTCTTTTTTGCCTGGATCACCAGGTTCTGTGCTGTCTCACTACTGCGCTTGATGTTTCCCTGGGTTACCTCATACAACTTGCTCTCTGCATCATCCAGCAGGTCAAATACATCCACGGTCTCATCGTATGCCTCCTCAATAATTTCATTTGAAATCTTGATCAAGCTGCGCTGTATGTGCTTTTGTAAAATAATGCGTGCATGGTACTCTATGTGGGCGGATGAGGAAACCTTTTGCGTAAGCTGAACCAGGTAATAGTCGCCGCCGGCAAGGTCTAACTTGCCCATAACGCGCAGTTTTTCTGAAACGGTTAATAAGTCAATGGGCTCCCCGTTTTCAAAGAGGTTCATAATAGCCTCAAAAATCTGCTGATGCGATTCTTTATAGAAAACATCGGGATTGAGGATATCGATGATTTCATCAACACCCTTTTTATCAATCATCATCGCGCCCAGCACAACCTGCTCAAGGTCAATGGCTTGCGGGGGTATTTTTCCTTTTTCAAGAGAAATTACCGGTCTAGAATCGTATGTATAGTTTTGAGGAGCTTGTACCTTTTCCATGATGACGAATGTAAAAAAATTGTTAAGGGACTACCCGAAAAAAGGATGGTCTCTTATCCACTACAAGTTAACAATTGTAATGTGGATAACTTTAATTTATTGTTGATAAGCGTAAAAAAACCGCAGATTGAAATCCACGGTTTTAATATTTTCCGATAAACGTTTGAGTTTACCCCTTAAATACCCCCATATTAGAATATTTGTCCATGCGCTTATCAACAAGTTGTTCTTTTGATAAGTTTTTTAAGTCGTCAAAAGCTTGCAGGATTTCCTTTTTTACGGTATCAAAGGTCTTGTCCCTATCGCTGTGTGCCCCTCCTAGAGGTTCTCTCACAATCTTGTCCACAAGAGACAGCTTCTTCATGTCCTTGGCGGTCAGTTTAAGCGCTTCGGCAGCTTGCTCCTTATATTCCCAGCTCCTCCATAAAATGGATGAGCACGATTCTGGAGAAATCACACTATACCAGGTGTTTTCCAGCATAAGTACCGTGTCGCCCACACCTATACCCAGCGCTCCGCCACTGGCACCTTCGCCAATGATCACCACGATAATGGGCACGGTAAGCCTGGTCATTTCAAGTATGTTACGAGCAATGGCTTCTCCCTGCCCCCTTTCTTCGGCCTCCAGCCCGGGATATGCCCCGGGAGTGTCGATGAGACATACAACAGGTACACCAAATTTCTCAGCACTTTTCATAAGACGTAGCGCCTTGCGGTATCCCTCAGGGTTTGCCATACCAAAGTTGCGGTATTGCCTTGTTTTGGTATTATATCCCTTCTGTTGCCCTACAAACATAAAGCTCTGGTCACCTATCTTGCCCAGGCCGCCTATCATCGCCTTGTCATCCTTGACATTACGGTCGCCGTGCAGCTCCAGCCAGGTATCTCCACACAATGCCTTGATATAATCTAGCGTGTAGGGACGGTTAGGATGGCGGGATAATTGAACCCGCTGCCAGGAGGTAAGGTTCTTGTATATTTCTTTTTTGGTCTCGTTCAGCTTTTTCTCTATCTGCTTACAGGTGTTGCTAACGTCAACGTTGCTTTCTGCACCTATAACAGAGCATTTCTCAAGCTGTTCTTCCAGTTCTTTTATGGGTTGTTCAAACTCTAGATATTCCATTTGGGAAATTTTAGCAGTGGGGACAAATATACGGGATTTAAAGGTGTATGGACAATGGGAAAGGGCCCAAAACTTACTAACACCTAAACATCAGCATATCAATCTATTCTATGACGTTTGGGACTATGGGGCGTTTTCTCCTCTTGTTCTTGAAGATCCCATTGGCAATAACCGTCGCCAAAATTAAAATAGCGCCATAGTAAAACTGGGGCTGCATCTGCTCTGAATCGCCCAATATCAAATAGGCCAATATAATCCCATACACCGGCTCCAGGTTTGTGGTCAGCATAACCGTGTAAGGGGTGAGGTGCTTCATCACCTTTACAGCGGCAATAAAGGCATAGGCCGTACACCCCGTTGCCAGGATAATAATATACGTCCAGTCCATCATGGGGAGGTTAAAAAACCCATCTTTAAAACCCGAGGTGACCAGTAAAAACATGGTTATGAACACCACCCCGGCGCCCAGCTCATAAAAAGAAATCATCGTAGGGTTGTGTTTTTGAGCCACCTTACCGTTGATCAATGTAAAAATAGATGAGAGCAATGTTGCCACGAGGGCCACGATGATTCCCTCGGTATACCGTGTCTCCACTTCAAAAATGATGTATAGCCCACACACCACCAGCAACCCAAAGGCTATTTCATACCATATCACCTTACGCTTATAAAAAATGGGCTCCAGGATACTCGTAAAAAATGCGCCCGTGCTCATCATCGCCAGGGTAATGCTCACATTAGAAATCTTTATCGCGCCAAAAAATGCCAGCCAGTGCAAGGCAATGAGAATCCCGGCCACACAGAGGGTAAATATGGTCTTTTTTTTCGCTTTAAGCGAAATCTTCTTATACCGGATATAGCCATAAATCACCACCGATGCTATCAACATACGGTACCACACCAGCGCGATGGCACCTATGCTTATCAATGCGCCCAGCACTGCGGTAAAACCCCAGATGAAGACGATGACGTGAAAATGCAGGTAACTTTTGAGATTATCGTTTTGCACGGTTGAGCAGGATGACGGCGAGTATGCCAAAAAGAATATTGGGCAACCATACGGCCACTATGGGCGAAAAACTGGATTGCTCTGAAATTGTACCAAAAACCTTGTCAAAAAAGATAAATATGAATGCCAGCGATATACCAAAGGCAAGGTTGATACCCATACCACCACGGCGTTTCATGGCAGAAACCGCAACCGCGATGATGGTAAGGATGTATGCGCTCACGGGCAAACTGTACCTTTTGTGCAGCACGACCTCATACCTATTGATATTTGAGCTACCGCGGGCACGCTCTTTCTCAATAAAGTTGCGCAGTGCGGGGGTGGTCAACGTTTCGGCAATATATTCTACCGGGGTAAGGTCTTCTAGGTCAAAGGTGAACGTGGTGTCAAGTTTTGACTTGCTCTGCAGTATGTCTTCTTCCTTGCCCACGATCCTTTTTTTATACGCGTTGAGCGTATATGTGGTATCTTCTGGATTGTATAAAATGCTACGCGCATGAATTTTGTATTTGAGCACGTCATCTTCAAAATGCTCCAGGGTAAAGTTTGACCCCATGTTGCGCAACGGGTTAAAACGGCTTACATATATATAGTCGTTGTCATTAATCTGCCGGTACACATTAGAGGTTTCCCTATCCTTCTTACCATGCTTGAGATACTCATAAGTAAACTCATTAAAACCCTTGCTCGCGCTGGGTGCCAGATATGTACCCATGATATAGGCCCCTATACATACAATGGATGCCCCAATAATATATGGTCTTAAAAACCGGTAAAAAGAAACACCACTGCTCAAAAAGGCCACCACCTCTGTGTTGTTTGCCAATTTTGAGGTAAACCATATTACCGAAAGGAACAAGAATAGTGGAAAAAGCAGGTTTGCAAAGTAAATGGTAAAGTTGAGATAGTAAATGGCAACTTCTACGAACGGCACCTCGTTTGCCAGGATTTTATCAATCTTCTCGGCAAGGTTCACCGTTATCCCGATGGGGATAAACAAGACAAGCATCATGGTAAAGGTCCCCAGGTACCGCTTGAGTATGTACCAGTCAAGAATCTTCATCTAGAGTCTTTTGTCCATTTGTTTGACCATTTTTTCTTTCCATGCTCTAAAATCACCTGCAAGGATTTGCTTTCTAGCCTCTCGCATGAGCCAGAGGTAAAATCCAAGGTTATGAATGGTAGCAATTTGCCTGCCAAGATATTCATTTACCGAAAAAAGGTGCTTTACATAGGCCTTGGAATATTCGGTATCCACCCAGGTGATTGCCATCTCGTCAAGTGGAGAAAAATCATCTTCCCATTTTTTGTTCTTAATGTTTATTGTGCCATGGGCGGTAAAAAGCATCCCGTTGCGACCATTGCGCGTGGGCATCACACAGTCAAACATATCAATCCCCAGCGCTACGTTCTCAAGCAAATTGATAGGCGTCCCCACACCCATAAGATAACGCGGTTTATCTGCTGGGAGTATTTCTGTAACAACCTCGGTCATCGCATACATTTCTTCAGCAGGTTCACCTACCGAAAGCCCCCCTATGGCATTGCCCACCGCACCTGCATTTGCAATATAATCAGCAGATTGCCTGCGCAAATCCTTATATGTACTTCCTTGAACAATGGGAAAAAATGCCTGGTCAAAACCATACTTCACCGGCACTTTCTCAAGATGATTGATGCAACGGTCCAGCCACCTGTGCGTCATGTGCATGGAGCGTTTTGCATAATTATAATCACAGGGGTATGGCGTGCACTCATCAAAGGCCATTATAATATCTGCACCTATGGTGCGCTGAATCTCCATGACACGCTCTGGCGAAAAAACATGCGCCGAACCATCAATGTGCGATTTAAACTTTACGCCTTCTTCCTTGATCTTGCGCGTGCCAGAAAGTGAATACACTTGATAGCCGCCACTGTCCGTAAGGATGTTGCGGTCCCAGTTCATGAATTTATGCAACCCCCCGGCTTTCTCAAGAATCTCTATACCGGGTTTTAAAAACAGGTGATATGTATTTCCCAGGATGATATCAGGATTTATGTCCTCCCGCAGTTCGCGCTGGTGCACGCCCTTAACGGTAGCCACCGTGCCCACGGGCATAAAGATGGGGGTCTCGATGGTTCCATGAGCCGTTGTTATCGTTCCGGCCCTGGCCGAGGTCGCCTCATCAGTCTTTAAAAGGTCAAATTGCATGCTTCACTTTAGAGCTGGCAAAGATAGTGTATTATACGAGATTTCATTTGGCTTTAAGCCAAAGGTAAAACAGCACTAACCATGGGCCTTATACACAAAATATTAAATAAAGGCAAAAACGTCTTTATAGATTGGAAACCCTAGTAAAAAAGGGTATTTTTGGCATAAACGTAAATAAACCAAAATGCCAAACATCAAAGAATTAGAAGACCTGGTGACACAGGTCAGGAGGGATATAGTCAGGCAGGTTCACGCCTGTCAATCTGGGCACCCGGGAGGGTCGCTGGGATGTGCAGAATTCATGGTTGCACTCTACTTTGAAGTCATGGACCGCAAAGAAGGTTTTGACATGGATGGAACAGGTGAGGACCTCTTTTTCCTCTCCAATGGCCACATCTCCCCGGTATGGTACAGCGTACTTGCCCGCGCGGGATACTTTCCTATTGAAGAATTAAGCACCTTTAGACAATTAAACAGCCGCTTACAAGGCCACCCCACCACACATGAAGGCTTGCCGGGCATCAGGATCGCATCAGGATCACTGGGTCAGGGCATGAGCGTTGCCCTGGGTGCCGCTGAGGCCAAAAAACACAATGGCGATAAACACATTATATATAGCCTACATGGTGATGGCGAGCTCCAAGAAGGTCAAAACTGGGAAGCCATCATGTATGCCGGTGCAAAAAACGTGGACAACCTTATCTCTACCGTTGACCGCAACTGGCAACAAATAGATGGAACCACAAAAGAGGTCCTTGATTTTGGGGATATTGGTGCTAAGTTCAACATTTTTGGCTGGGATGTCATTGAGGTTGAAGAGGGCAATAACCTTGAAAAAATCATCGAGGCGCTTAACGAAGCCAAGTCAAGAACAGGTAGGGGAAAACCCATCTGTATCGTGCTGCACAGTGCAATGGGCCATGGGGTAGACTATATGCTCAACAACCACAAGTGGCATGGCTCTGCACCTAATGATGAACAACTGGAAGATGCACTGGCACAAAACCCGGTAACCCTAGGAGATTACTAAAAAACCAAACTAGAAAAATGAAAAAATTTGAAAATCAAGGGAACGTAGATACGAGGTCAGGATTTGGCGCAGGAATGGATGAGCTGGGCGAGAGCAACAAGGATGTTGTTGCACTTTGCGCAGACCTTACAGGTTCTCTTAAACTAAACGATTTTGCTGACAAGCATCCGGGAAGATTCTTTCAAGTGGGTATTGCAGAAGCTAACATGATAGGTATGGCCGCAGGTATGACCATAGGCGGCAAGATACCCTATGCTACCACTTTTGCAAACTTTGCCACGGGCCGTGTATATGACCAGATACGTCAAAGCGTCGCCTATAGCGGCAAAAACGTAAAAATATGTGCCTCGCACGCTGGGGTAACCCTAGGTGAAGATGGTGCAACACACCAAATCCTGGAAGATATAGGCATGATGAAAATGCTTCCTGGAATGACCGTCATCAATACCTGTGACTACAACCAGACCAAAGCCGCAACGCTGGCAATAGCTGAGCATGAAGGCCCTGTTTACCTGCGTTTTGGCCGTCCCAAGGTGGCAAACTTTACCCCAAAGGACCAAAAGTTTGAAATAGGAAAAGCAGTACAGCTTACCGAAGGTACTGATGTGACCATCGTTGCCACAGGACATCTTGTATGGCAGGCAATACTTGCCGCAGAGGAGCTTGAAAAGGATGGTGTTTCTTCAGAAATCATAAATATCCATACCATAAAACCCCTGGATGCAGAAGCCATTATCGCATCTGTCAAGAAAACAGGTTGTGTGGTTACCTGCGAAGAACACAACTATCTGGGTGGCCTGGGAGAGAGCGTCGCAAGAGAACTTGCACTATCGCACCCCGCACCACAGGAGTTTGTTGCAACACAGGATACCTTTGGCGAAAGCGGAAGCCCTGATGAGCTGATGGAAAAATATGGCCTTAATAATAAAGCCATAGTGAAAGCCGTTAAAAAGGTACTGGATAGGAAATAGGCAGGTAGGGTAAAAACCGCCAATGTTGTCCTATTCATAGAAAACAACCAAAAAATCAAGAAGGAAACCCTTTACTGATTTTTTAACCGTCAAGCCCGGCTTGACATAAAAACCAATTTTTTATGAAAAAAGTACTCTTTGGCATCTTGTTCCTGGCAACCACGGTTGCATTTGCCCAGTCTGAACCAGGCATAGGCATCAGGGCAGGTCTTAACTACGGCGGCAATGGAGACGTTACCGACTCTGCCGGCAACGTGGTCGAAAACCCAGATCAAAACCTGGGTTATCACGTAGGGCTATATGGCCGTATAGGTGAAAACCGTTTCTACTTTAGACCTGAGCTTGTGTACACACAGCTCAAAAGTTCTTATGACAGTGATGATTTTACCATGAAGAAGCTGGACGCACCGCTTCTTATAGGTGTAGAAGTAATAGGCCCCTTGCATGTTTTTGCAGGACCATCGCTTCAGTATATCATGGACACTGACTTTGAAGGTATTGAGCTTAATGATGTGGAAAATGACTTTACCGTGGGAGCAACCTTTGGTGTAGGTGTATCCCTGGGGAAACTAGGTATAGATATGCGCTATGAAAGGGGCCTTAGCGAGAATGAAGCTGAGTTTGTCAATACTAACGGTGGTCTTTCTTATGAAAAGATAGACACCCGCCCAGACCAGGTCATACTTAGTCTTTCACTTAAATTATAATTTGGCTTAAAGCCAAAAAAAGAAAAGCCCTGGCAAATGCCAGGGCTTTTTATTTGTAACGCCATCCACATTATCTAGCTGTTATCAGGATCCAGGTAATCTGGTGTACCATCACCGTCAGTATCTGGATAAGTCACAGTACCGTCTTCAGCGATGTTTATTTCATCAATGGTCAATGTACCATCACCATCATCGTCCAGGTCTCCATAATCAGGTATATTATCTTCATCTGTATCATCATCCCCCAGGAACTCATTGCCATTTACATCTTCCAGAAGGTCGATAACACCATCCCCATCAGTATCAATATTTGTTCTCACGCTATACACGTTAAATGTAAGAAAGAGATCACTGTAAATATATGGACTTGAGGTAGAACCATAATAGCCCAAGCCGGCAGGTACAAAAACAGCCCCTATACCAAAATCATTTGAAGCCGTGACCGTACCATCAGAATTTTTTGATACTGATGTTGCAGCCTTAAAATTATCAACCGCATGACCAAAACCATATATACTCTGGGTAAGCCACAACCATACGGGGTTAGGTGTTTGATCTATATAATCACCTCCTACCAAGGCAGTGCGGTATGTAAGGAAAGTTGAATCAGCAAAATGTGCCTGTTCACCTTCTCCCTCCCTAACCTTAAGCACATATAGGTCATAATCAACATCGTCAAACGTCCTAGGTTCAAGGGTAACTTGATCAATTAGCGGTATCTTGTCAGCATTATCGCCAGAGATAGTATCAAATTGTATAATATAATTAAAATCTGCAGGAGGATTTTGAAAGTCTTCATAATTGTAGAAATGCGTTTCAAGAAACTCCGTGATATTAATCTTACTAGAGTCCTGAACCTCTTGCCTATCCCTTAGTTCAAAGGTTACGCCCCCAGTATCATCATCCTTTTTACATGCCTGAAACATTACCACGGTCATCAAGACCAAAAGTGCTATCTTATAGCTTTTCATCATCATTGCTTTTAGGTCGCGCAAGATACGATTTTGCGTTATTTTTGTCACTTTATAAACTTTTATATTCCCTTAAAATTATGCGTGTAGATAAATATTTATGGTCTGTCCGCTATTTTAAATCACGCAGTATCGCCACGGCAGCCTGTAAAAAAGGACAGGTTAAAATCGACGATGTTGCAGTAAAACCATCAAGAGAGGTTTATCCCACTGATGTTATAGGCGTACGCAAAAATCAAATAGATTACAAAGTGGAGGTCCTTGACCTTCCCCCCAACCGTGTGGGGGCTAAGCTTGTGAGCATCTACTGCAAGGACATCACCCCTAAGGAAAACCTGGAAAAACTTGACCTCCTCAAATATTCAAAGGATTATTATAGGAAAAAGGGAACCGGCCGCCCCACAAAAAAGGACAGGCGTGACATAGATGATTTTCACAATATAGATGAAGATGACCGGGAGGAGCTTTGATAAAAACTACTGGGAAAACCGCTACCTCGACCACAATACGGGCTGGGACATGGGGCATGCCAGCCCACCACTCACCGCTTACATAGACCAACTGCGGGACAAGGACCTTAAAATACTCATCCCAGGTGCCGGCAATGGGCATGAAGCCATCTATTTATGCCGTCAGGGATTTACCGATGTCACCGTGGTGGATATTGCCCCAAGCCCCTTGAACAACATCAAGAGGGCCACACAATCCCTAACGCTCAAACCCCGTTTGATTCAAGAAGATTTTTTTCGCTGTAGCGAAAAATATGACCTCATCCTGGAGCAGACCTTCTTTTGTGCACTGCATCCCAGCCAGAGGCAGGCCTATGTGGAACAGATGCATACAATGATTGGACCTTCAGGAAAACTGGCGGGGTTACTATTTGATTTTCCGCTTACTGAAGACGGGCCACCCTTTGGCGGAAGCCAAGAGGAATATCAAGAACTTTTTAGCAAAAGCTTTATCATCACCAAGCTTGAGCCCTGCTATAATTCAATAAAACCCAGAAGCGGTAAAGAACTGTTTTTTATCTTTGAACCTCGTTAGTGAACCACATAAAATGCCCATGAGCCAGCAGACCATACTTGACCACGACAGCGTGCAGCACAAGATAAGAAGGATAGCATATCAAATCTATGAGAGCAACGTAGATGAGACAGAACTCATACTTGCCGGCGTGGCAAAAAACGGGTATATCATCGCCGAGAGGATCAAGGCCATCCTTGAGGATATTTCAACCATACAATGTGTGCTCTGCAAGGTTAGCATGGATAAGAACAGCCCGCTGGGAACGGTGGAGACATCGCTCAAAGCACAAGAATATGCCAATAAATCCATCGTGCTTATTGATGATGTGCTTAACTCCGGCACCACGCTGGCCTATGGGGTAAGGCATTTTCTGGATGTGCCGTTAAAAAGGTTCAAGACGGCGGTACTGGTGAACCGCAACCATAAAAAATATCCCGTCAAGGCTGATTTTAAAGGCATATCGTTAAGCACGTCCCTACATGAAAACGTGAAGGTGCGCTTTAAGGCCTCAGGCGACAGTGCCGTCCTTGAATAAAATTGATTTGATTTCCTGTACCATTTCCATTTCGGCTTGACCGGTATAAAAAATCTTATAATCTGCCTGATTGTAGTAAAAACCGCGTTCAAATAGGTGTTTGCGCACAAATTCTTCCAGTTTTTCCCTGGTTTCCTGATGTTGCAGTACGGGCCTGTGCATACGTGCTTTAAAGAGGCGTGAGGTCAACTCCATCACCGGCACATTGACATAAATTGTCGTGGCGCCTGCCTGCTTGATGACCTCCAGGTTATTGCCATAACATGGGGTGCCGCCCCCCAGGGAAACGATTGTGTTTTTTAAGTGTAGGACCTTATGGAGATAAACTGCTTCCAGTTTTCTAAAATATATCTCGCCCTTCAATTCAAATATCCTGCGTACCGTATTGCCCTCTCCTTCTTCTATCAATGCATCAAAATCGACAAAATCATATCCTATTTCTGCTGCGGTGAGCCTTCCCAGGGTGCTCTTACCACTGCCCATATACCCCATAAATAATATCGTCATCCTCGTTTTTACTTGAAAATTAAAGCCCTACGGCGGTATTTAAAATTTGAGATAAAAATATCAAAAAACCTTTTGAATAATACATTTAATGACTGTATATTTGCACCCGCATTCGCAAAAAGAGTCAGCGGGTGCAACCGCGGAAAAGCCGCAATTTTTTTTGACTTGGTAGCTCAGTTGGTAGAGCATCTCCCTTTTAAGGAGAGGGTCCTGGGTTCGAGCCCCAGCCAAGTCACCATAAAAACCTCATATAAACTATATGAGGTTTTTTTATTATTATATATCAAGTGTAAACCCTAAACTTCCTGAAGCCAGATGGATAAAAAATCAATCAGGTCATTGATTTTAGGACTTTGACCAAACTCTACATAAGATCCTGAAGTTGCCATTGCCAGTATCATACAGTGCTGGGTTGAAAAAGCATTGAGCATACCAAAAGCAAAACCTGCATTAAAGTTATCTCCTCCCCCTGTGGTAACCCTGGGGTGTTTAATCAACCGGCCCTGGATTGAAGATGTCTTACCAGTCTCAAAGACCAGGCAACAATCTATGGGGTGTATGACCAACCTGTCAATTTTTATCATGTCAAAAATATATTGCCCCTTAGCATATAGGTCATTTTCCATACCATTGCCCTTTAAGAGCGTATATAGTTTATGGGCTTCATTTTCATTGAGCCCCATGGTAACCTGACCATGATCTTTGTATTGCTTCATCAGGTCAAGGACGGCATGAATTTCATCCCTGCCCTTTTTTGAAGGGTCAGTGAGGTCAAATAGAAAGTTACGTTCCGTGAGGTCTTGATACCTAACGATATCGTCTAATATCCCCTGCCAGATAGAAGTGGCAAATGGAAGGTTGCTCCAATCAACCAAGGCAAACAATGTTGCATCCCTTGTTTTCTTCCTGATATGTTCTAGGTTGATTTTCTTTTTTACAGATTCCCAATCCAGCATATTGAAAGTACTCAATTCAGAAAGTATTAATTTTCCATCGTTGAACTCAAGTGCGTTTGTCTGGGCTGCCTCTCCTACCGAGACCAATTCACAGCTATTATCAATATCCTGAAAGATGGGATGAATATCTGGATACCCTAAAGTACCCATACATGTGTTTGCTATGCCCAGCTGGGCCAGCGCATTTGCCATGATGGGGGCATTGCCCCCCAACTTTGTTTCTTGGGTAAAAAGCTCTACCTGCGCACTCTGCCGCGATGCCGCCGAGATTTTTTGACCAAAATCTGACAATGTTGAGAAATATACATTTCCATCCTCCTTCTGATACTGTACGGGATGTTGAATCTTATCAATATATCCATCCAGGCCCACAAACGCAGTTTTTTGTGTTCTGGGAAGATTCTTTAGCACTTCAAGCACGTCTAATATCAAAACAGCAACGCTATCCATCAACCGCTAGTAACCACTTGGTGAATCTTCACTTTCTACATGTTTAGAAGACCCGCCCCCAAAACGTTCATTAGCTGCTTCAAGTATGGCGATGGTCGCCGTTGCACCTATTCTCGACACCCCTAGTGCCTGCACGGCTAGCAAGTCATCCAAGGTACGTACCCCACCGGCAGCCTTTACCTGAACGCGGTCAGCGGAATCTGCACGCATCAACTTGAGGTCATCATGGGTAGCTCCTTTATAGTTATAGCTTCCATCAATGCCTTTTACAAAACCATACCCCGTGCTGGTCTTGACAAAATCAACCCCTAGATCAGAGCATATTTCGCAAAGCTTGATTTTATACTTATCCTCTGGCAGAAAATCATTCTCAAATATGACCTTTAAAATAGCACGATGTGCATGGGTTGCCTCGCAGACCGCTTTTATTTCTTTTTTGACATAACCCCAATCTTCCTGCAATACTTTCCCGATGTTTACCACCATATCTATTTCAACTGCTCCATCCATGCACGCCTGGTTTGTTTCAGTCACCTTGACATCAATGGTTGAATTACCTTGTGGAAAACCTATTACCGTACCCACCAAAACATCTGAATCCTTTAATAAGCTTACTGCCAAAGGAATTGCATAAGGCTTGATACAAACTGATGCAACATCATAGTCCAAAGCAATTTTACAACCTTTGGCCATGTCATCATCAGTCATTGTGGGGTGTAAAAGTGAATGGTCAATCATTTTTGCCAGTTCGTGGACTTTTGAGTGTCTTTTCATGATATATTTTTTAGTTGAATGAATTACTGAAGGTATATTTAGAAGTATTGCAATACAGGGTGCTATAGATATGAAAGCCAGCCCTATCAGTTAAATATTTTCTATGTATCTCAAGGACTGGATCACCGGTTTTTAACTGTAAAAGGTTCAAGATCTCTTTAGACCCAATAATCGCCCGTACATCTTGCACGACTTGCAAGACCTCAATTTCATAGTGCACCTGCAATAATTTGAACAAGGAAGAATCCTCGAGTTTTTCAGGCAGGTCATCAGTGCCCCATTGTGGCACATAGGTAAATTCTAGCATGACGGGAT
>CEQG01148071.1_pt1 | contig 13859 bp, 6 predicted proteins | sample 350301 | NCBI WGS metagenome assembly CEQG01 (sample SAMEA2621242, study PRJEB7988) | marine metagenome | isolation source: saline water (ENVO:00002010), including | reverse complement strand
GAGATTCCCGGGATTTTGGTCATTTCACGCGCAAGACGGTCAGTCTTGTCAAACGTATTGTTCCTGAAAGGGGTATTCATATAGGCAATGGCATCTGTCTTAAAGCCCATATCCTTGCTCATCAAATGCTTGATTTGCTGGCCCACCAGGAGTGTCCCGATGATAAAGACCTGCGCAATGGTAAACTGAAAAACGGTAAGCACGCGGCGCAAGGTGGGCTTTCCGGTAGAGTTGAGGGTCTGCCCCTTGAGTATGGAGACCGGTTTAAAACGGGTAAGCACCATCGCGGGGTAAATTCCGGCAAAGACCGTTATCAACAATACAAGCGCTATGGCGATAAGGATTACCTGGCTTTCGCCAAAGACAGAAAACCCCAATCCCTTTGGCACAAACTCCCTAAATTCATTGAGCAGCCAGTAAGCCAGCACCACGGATATTATGGCGGAGAAAAGCGTGAGCAGGAAGGTCTCCCCCAGAAATTGAAAGATGAGCTGGCCCTTTGAGCTTCCCAGGGTCTTTCTTATCCCTATTTCGCGGGCGCGCTGGTCAGCCTGTGCCGTGTTGAGGTTTATAAAATTTATACAGGCCAGCAGGAGCAGGAAGAGGGCCACAAAGCCCAGGCCTATCATTACGGGTTTATTGGTCACGGCAGGACTGTTGTTGAAGATCCCCAGTTCTGGGTCAAAGTGCATTTCGCCGAAAGGCTGCAACCTAAAGGTCCTCTTGTTATTGTACTGCTTGTCAAAGCTGGACTCATTGTCCAGGGCTATTTTGTCCAGTTGTTTTTGAATGGTGGCAATGGAGGCATTTTCAGCTACCTTGATAAAAAGTTGCGAATTTGAGTTTGTGCCCTCCCAGTTGGGGTTTTTAAGGTTGATGCCCAGGTCCAGGTTGATGGCAGATTTTTGAGAAATGAATTCATTGAATATCAGGTCTGTGCGACCTTCTAGATTTGCCACTACGCCAGTGACATTAAAAGACAGGGAGTCGTTATAGACCATGGTTTTGCCCACAATTGCACTGGGGGATTCACCAGGAAAATACAGTGCCGCCTTGTTTTCGGTCAGCACGAGCTGATTGGGTAGGTTCAACGCATTATCTGGAGAACCGGCAAGCCAGTCGTACCTGAAGACCTTAAAATATTCAGGGTCAGTGAACACCATGTCATCCAGGTGCTTGTAGGTTTTTCCGTTCTCAGGGTTTTCGGCTTTTTGCAATGAACTGGTAAAAAAGCCCGTGGCAACACCCACCCCGGGAAGGTCTTCTTTAGCCACTTGCATCAAGGGGATGGAGACCCCACGGTTGTTAAACTCCCCTTGCGGTGTGGTGAAATGTGTGGTTATCCTGTAGATCCTGTCAGCATCTTCATGAAAGGTGTCAAAGCTTAGGTCATAGTACACCATAAGGCCTATCACGAACGAAGCACTAAACCCTATGGCCAGGCTAATGATGTTTATGGCCGAAAAAAGCTTGTTCTTCCAGATGTTCCTCCACGCGGTTTTTATATAGTTTCTTATCATAATGTCTTCTTTTTGAAGTGATTATTCATTCACTTCGCAGGCTTTTTACGGGGTTGGCCATTGCGGCGCGGATGGTTTCAAATCCTACAGTGAGAATCGTGATAAATAATGTTATTGTACCAGCAAGCAAGAATACCCACCATTCTATCTGTGTTCTATACGTGAAATCCTGTAACCAGTCACGCATAAAATACCAGGCGAGGGGCGAGGCAATAAGGATGGCGATGCATACTAATTTTAAAAAGCCCAGCGAGAGCAAAGATGTGATTTGATACACTGAAGCTCCCAGCACCTTACGTATTCCTATTTCTTTGAATTTTTGCTGTGCGGTAAATGTCGCAAGGCCAAAAAGACCCATTCCCGCAATCACAAAGGTCAGGACTATAAATATGTTGAAGATATAGGCCAGGCGCTGCTCAGACCTAAAGGTCGCGTCAAAGGCATCGTCCATAAACTCATATTCAAAAGGGGATTCTTTATCATACTTTGCATAAATATCTTCAATTTTAGCAAGCATGTTTTGCAGGTTTGTTTTTGGTGAAAACCTTACATAAATACAGCCGCCGCGAGCGGAGAGCAATTCTGTATTTGCATTGCTTTCTGATGTTGTAAAGAGCGCAAGGGGTTGTATGGGAGCATCTAGGCTTGAGAAGTTGAAATCTTTGGTCACGCCCACGATTTCATAATCTTCTACGCCCATGTGTATTTTTTCTCCAATGGGATTTGGCGAAAGCCCAAACTCCTTAATTGTTGTGGTATTGATGATGATGGTTTTTTCACCAGAGAGTCTGCTGAGGTCTTCGGGCTTGATTTTCCATTGTACCTGTAGTGTTTTTAAAAAGTGTTCATCTATCGAGAAAATAGGTAACGCGACATCATCATTTTTACCATCAGAACTGGCAAAAAAGATGTCATAACCTCTATACATGGCTTGCCTTGCTACCGCGGTTTGCTGCACTTGCGGTAAACTGGCGACTTCATTTCTAAAAGCGGTACTATTTGTGCCTATCGTGTTTTGTAATGGCAACATCAACACGTTAGAGCGGTTGAGACCTATATCTACATTGCGCATAAAATTGATTTGTTGCTGGATGATGAGCCCACTTATGATGAGCCCCACTGCGATGATAAATTGTACCACCGTGCAGGTTTGTCGCAGTGTGATCCCGCCAGTCTTTTTTGAAAATTTACTGCGCAGGTTGTCAATAGGATTAAATGATGACATCAACACCGCGGGATACAATCCCGTCAAGATCACGGTGATCATAAAAAGTACACCTAGGGTGATCAAGAACCTGCCATTAAGAAAAAATGATGTATCAATCTCTATGTTGAGCAAATCAAAAAAATACGACTGCAAGGCAGCGGTTAACACAATTGCCAGGAAAAAGGCAAGTACCACGTACAAGGTAGATTCTACATAAAATTGCAGGGCTACACTTTTTCTACTGGCGCCGTTTACTTTTCTTACGCCTATTTCTTTTGCCCTGAGTGAAGCCCGCGCCGTAGATAAACTCAGGTAATTAATGAGTGCAAGCAATACAATCAATAAAGCGATTAGCGGGAAGACCTTGAGGTATTTTGACTGGCCGGTAGAACTTTCGGTAAGATGTTTTTGGGTGATATTCATGAGGCTGTAAGTCTCGTCAGCCTCTTCGCTGGCTTGTTTGCTCAGCTCATTGATGGTCTTCACAACTTGTGCTTCGGTACCGCTATCCTTTAGTTTCACAAACGTGGGGAAGCTCCCTCCCCTAAAAGAGGAATATTCAAAATCACGGTCAAATTTCTTTATCGTGCGCATGCTGTTGAGCGATGCGATAAAATCAGTTTGAATTGTAGAATTTGACCGCGTGTCTTCAGCGATGCCAGTAACGGTAAACGTATAAACGCTATCTATTTTTACCTCAAGCGTCTGTCCTATGGGTTGGCTTTCGCCAAAATATTTCCTTGCCATTTTCCTAGAAATCACTAGGGAATAGGGTTTTTTCAACACCTTGTCTTTTTCTCCCTGCAAAAGGTCAAAGGAGAAGAATTCAAAGAAATTTGCATCAGCAAAGCTGAAGTTTTTCTCAGCGTGTTTAGCACCTGTAAATTGACGGTTACCCACCACAACAGGCTCATACATGTTGTTCATTCTCACGGTAGCTTCTACCGCAGGACTGTTTTCTTGCACCATTGTACCCACAACCGAGTTGAATGCCTGCATGTTCATGGTATTGTCGCCCATTTTAAAGCTGGCACGCATGGAGAAAATACGGTCAGCATCTGTATGGAAGGTATCATAGCTTTTTTCGTGGCCAACGAAAAAGAGAATCAATAAACAGGCACAAAGCCCCAGCGCCAGCCCACCTATATTGATAAAACCATATAACTTGTTCCTCTGTAGGTTGCGCCACGCGATTTTGATATAGTTTCTTATCATGTTTTTAATCTTTTTAGTTTTCTCCTTAATAGGGGCTTATTCCGTACGCAGGCTTTTTACGGGGTTGGCCATTGCGGCTTTGATGGCCTGAAAACTTACGGTCACAAAGGCAATGAACATTGCGGAAAGACCTGCTAGGCCAAAGACCCACCATTTTATGGATATATGATAGCTGAAATCTTGCAGCCACCGGGTCATTATCCAGTAGGCCAATGGGGAGGCCAATAAAAACGCGATTCCCACAAGCTTCAGGAAATCTTTTGACAGCAGACTTGTTACCCCGGCAACACTTGCCCCTAGCACCTTGCGTACCCCTATCTCCTTGGTACGTTGTTCAGCCATGAATGCAGCAAGCCCAAAAAGACCTAAGCAAGCGACAAAAATGGCGAGGAGCGAGAAAATTTTGGCAGAACTGGCCGTCCGTTCTTCAGAGGCATAGAGCTGGGCTACATGTTTATCCACAAATGCATAGTCAAAGGCGGTATTGGGCAAATTGTCGTTAAAGGTTTTCTCCAGGTCTTTTACCAACTGTTGCAGGTTCTGGGTATTGTATCTTACTAGGAGCGTCCGGATACCCTCTGGTGCTACGTTTGATGTGTAATACATATAGCCACCACTATCTTCTTTGAGTGAATTGAAATTGAAATTCTCAACAACACCAGTAATAACGGCTCTAGAACCCATCTCTGTATGTATGGTTTTACCTATGGCGTCTTCTGGTGTTTTATAGTTAAGGTACTTGAGTATCTTTTGGTTTATCAAGGTGTAGATAATCGAGTCTCCTTTAGCCAGGTTTTGTGGTAGTTCACTGCCCGCTAGTAAATTTAATTTCAGGGTCTGTATGACATTGCCATCAGTACGGCAGCTGGAGATGGGCATCCCCGTTTGTTCTGTGGTCAAGCGACGCACAGAGCGGCCGCTTTCATTGGCTCCGGGAATGGATTGCACGGCAGAGAGACTTTCCACATAGGCCTTTCGCTGTAAAGCATATTCAAGATTTTTTACCTGTTGACGGCTTTCGGCAGATTTCACGGAGACCGCGACCAGTCCATCGGGATCATATCCCAGGTTTTTGTTTTTGATAAAATTCATTTGCTGCACGATTATGGTTACGGCAATGATGAGTATGATGGATGCTGCAAATTGAAAGACCACAAGTCCCTTGCGCACAAGCGCAGACGTTGTACGCTTCTTGCTGGATTTATTTACCAGTGATAAAGGAGCAATGCCGGTCATGGAGATTGCGGGATAGCTGCCTGCAAATAGGGTCACCACCAGCCAAATCACGATTAACCCTATCAGGATGGGCGTCGCAAGCAAATCGCCATACTCCAGCTCATTACCGGTGAAACCCTCAAATGCTGGGAGCGCCACAAATGCGAGAACAAAGGCCATTACTACCGAAATCAATACCAAGAGTCCTGTTTCTACATAAAAAAGCGAGAGCATATGTTTTTGACTTGCGCCCAAAACCTTGTTTACGCTGATGCTTTTTTTGCGCTTGCGCGAATTTGCCGTAGCAAGGTTCATGTAGTTGATACAGGCAATTATCAGGACTAAAACAGACAGGAACAATAAGCTTCTTATGGTGCTAATACTTCCCAGTTTAGCTGAATAGCCATCTCGAATGCCACTGGAGAACAGGTGTATTTTAGTTAAGGGTTGCAGGTGGAACTTTGTAAAATATTGCCCGTCTTTATCTACATATTTATCTATGAGCTGCGTGGCTTGCATTTCTACCTGGCCCACATCAGTATGAGGTTCCAGTTGCACATAGGTTTCATAACTGGCATTGCTCCAGTAGACATTAGTCCCCATCCAGGAATCAAGGATGTTGTACACCATTTCACAGTCTATCACACTGTTTTTGGGCAGGTCTCTATACACGCCAGACACTTGTAGTGTGTCCCTGTTGTTGATGGTAATAAACTCGCCAAGGGCAGCTTTATCCCCAAAAAAACGTTCTTTGGCCGATTGCGATAGCACAATGGAGTTAGGATTTGCAAAAGCACTTTGTGCGTTTCCCGCGGTAAAATGGAAATCAAAGATTTCAAAAGCTGTGGAGTCAGCCAGGTAAAGACTATTTTCAGAAAAATTCTTGGTTCCTATTTTTAAAGAAGCGGTAGCCCCAAAATCATCTTTTATCAACCGGGTCATCTTCTTGACTTGCGGAATATCTTGAAGCATTGCCGGGCCAACGGCGTTGGGCAACTCGGCCCAGGTTTCAAAGTTATATTCCTCAGAGGTTTCCATGTTGACACGGTAAATGTCATCAGCATGGGTGTACATCTTGTCAAAGCTGAGCTCTGTATTCACAAATGCAAAAAGGATGATGCATACGCAAAGCCCCACGACCAGCCCGATGATGTTCAACATAGTAAACAATCTGTTTGCTTTTATGTTCCTCCACGCAATTTTGATATAGTTTCTTATCATGATATTCATTTTTTATTTTCCCTTTTGGGGAAATGTCCTCAGGTTAATGGGGGTTTATTCCGTACGCAGGCTTTTTACGGGGTTGGCCATTGCGGCTTTGATGGCCTGAAAACTTACGGTCACCAGTGCGATTATGATGGCTGTGATTCCCGCGAAAGCGAAAACCCACCCATTGATGGATATTCTATAACTAAATCCCTGCAGCCAGTTGTTCATGACATACCATGCCAGGGGAACGGCAATTAAAATGGCGATGAAAACAAGAAATATAAAATCCTTTGACAAAAGCCTGACAATTCCTGTAACACTTGATCCCAGCACTTTGCGCACGCCAATTTCCTTTTTTCTTTGCTCTGCGGTATATGCCGAAAGCCCAAAGAGTCCCAAGCATGAAATAATAATCGCCAGGATGGCAAAAACCTGGGACAGTTCCCCAATGAGCTGCTCGCTTTTAAAACGGTTATCAAACACCTCATCAAGAAAACGGTATTCAAAGGGAAAGCCTGGATTATATGTTTTTAAATCACTTTCTACCTTATTGATAATTTGATCTATGGGATATTTGGGATTGGTACGCAGGTACATGTATTCTGCATTAGCAGGAGTGTTAAAAAACATCACGGGATCACTGCCACTATACATGTCTCCATAAACAAAATCCTTTATGACGCCCTGTACTACATATTCAGTATCGCCTCTGGTAATCTTCTTGCCCAGGGCGCTTCCTTTTTCCATCAGGTTGGCAAAAGATTGTGTGATGATGGTGCTTAAACTGTCGTTTTCAGTTACTGAACCAAAACCCCTGCCTTCAACAAGCTGCATGCCCATCGTCTTTATAAAATCATCATTTACATATCTATAGGATATCAGCACATCTTCGGTATCCTGGCCTCCTTGCCAATTTAAGCCAGAGCCATTATTGCCACCTTCAAGTGCTTGCGAGTTGGTGACCCCTACACTTTTTATCATCCCAGATGAAGTCAAGGATTGTTTTAAGGGGGCGAGGTTTTTGAGCATGGTGCCGTTAACGGGCAATTCAATCAAATTTTCCTTGTTCATTCCCAGGTTCCTGTTTTTTACGTAAGAAACCTGTTGATATACGATAACCGTGCTTATTATGAACGTTATGGAAACCACAAACTGGGCAATAACAAGCCCTTTACGGATAAAAGCAGCGTTACGCGATGATGATTTTTTACCCTTGAGGACATCTATGGGTTTAAACGATGAGAGGTATACCGCGGGATAAAGTCCTGCAACAAATCCGCAAAGTGCCGCGATGGCAATCAATGAGAGATAGTGCATGGGGTTAGCAAGGCCCAGGCTGAGGTGTTTATCCACAAGCCCATTGAAGAGTGGTAAAAGAATGATGAGCAGTATAACACTTAATATCGCCGCTAGGGAGGCAATCATGAATGCCTCGGCCATAAATTGAAACATCAATTGTTTTTTATCAGATCCCAATGTCTTGCGAACGCCCACCTCGTTTGCCCTTTTTTCGCTTCTGGCTGTCGCCAAATTCATAAAGTTGATGCACGCAATCGTGAGAATGATGATGGCGATGAGGCTAAAAAGATTGATGTATTCTATCCTTCCCCCTACGATTTTCCCATTTTTAAAGTCTGACCTTAGATGCCAATTCTTAGCAGAAAATAAAATGGCCTCCGTACCTTCTTCTCCGGTTTTCTCTGGGATTATCCTTTTCACTTTCCCGTTTACCGCACCCGGGTCTGAGCCAGGCACAAGTTTTACAAAGGTATTTGCATAATTGCTTCCATATTTTTGCGTCCATTCTCTACCATCAGTAAGATTCTCAAAGGGGACTAGCCAGTTAAAATTAAACGTGGTACTTTCCGGAAGGTCTTCGATGATCCCCGTGACCGTATAGTTTTCAGATTTGTTTACCTCTACGGTTTTGCCTAGAATGTCTTGCCTTGCCCCAAAGAGCTGCTTTGCGGTAGATTGGGTAAGTACAATTGCATCTTTGTTATTAAATGCTACTTGGGGATTACCCTTTATAAATTTCAATCCAAATATGTCAAAGATATCTGCATCAGAAAACGCACCTCTACTGTTTATACCTTGTCCGTCAATCGAAAACATAAAGTTTGTATTGAATTGCCTGGCTGCGTGTGAGATTTCGGGGATTTCATCCTCAAGGGCCTGTGCAAGAGGACCAGGAGTAGAGTAAAATGTCCTCCATTCCCCTTCATATTTTTGATTGGTAGGAACGTAGTACACGTTTTCTGCATCAGCAATACTCAAATCAAAATTCACTTCATCCTCAACCCATAGCAGGATAAAGCTCGCACAGGTAATCCCTATGGCAAGCCCACAGATATTCAGAGCGTTGTATGCCTTGTTTTTTAACAGGCTCCTCCAGGCGATTTTTATATAGTTTCTTATCATGATTTTTACTTTTAGTTTTTCCCCTTACGGGGAAATGTCCTCAGGACAGGGAGTGCTTATTCTGTGCGCAGGCTCTTTATAGGGTTGGACAATATGGCCTTGACGCCCTTATAGATGATGATTGCCATGGTGATGATCAGCACGATGGCAATGGCCGCGACAAATATCCAGATGTCAATGGATGTTCTATAGACATAGTTTTGCAACCACTGTCTCATGAGCAGGAAGGTAACGGGTACCGCAATCAACCCTGCAATACCTATCATGATCAAGAAATCACGGGTAAAGAGCGATAAGATATCGGTTAGGCTTCCGCCCAAAATCTTCCTGATGCCAATTTCCTTGGTCTTCTGGATGACAAAGAACGAGATGAGGCCATAGATGCCCAGGCAGCCTATGATGATGGCTAGGATGGAGAATACCTTGCCCAGTGAAAGGAATTGTTTTTCGGCAGTGTACATGTCGGCAACCCGTTCATCCAGGAATTTATAATCGTAAATACTGTTGGGAAATGCTGCTGTCCATTCTTTTTCAATTGCTGTCAGGGCAGTCGTGACCTCTTGATTGTTAAGCTTAAGGGCCAGGCTGCCATATTCCATTTGCGGCAGTATGGCCACGGGGTTTATTGCAGACTCAAAGCCCACATCATGAAAATTTTCTACGACACCTACAATCCTTCCCTGAAAATACTTCCCTGAAAGGCTAATTTCTTTGTTGATTAAATCTTCTGGGTTTTTAACTGATAGTTTTTCGGCGAAAGCCCTATTGACCAGGACCTCATCCACGGTATCCTTTTTCTCAAAAAAGTTCCTCCCCGCGATAAGTTTTAACCCAAAGGTTTTTAGATAATCCTTATCTGCCATTTTCATCTGTACATGAAATTCTTCCATCTCTGGGCGATGGTCATAAACAACAGAAGTTCCCCAATCATTTACTGATGCGCCTGGGCTGGCATAACATGCAGAGATGCTCTCAATGGCAGGAGAGGCAAGTAGCCTATCCTTCATGGAGTTGAACTTGATGGGTTCAATATCTTCTGGGATGTCGACCATGACCACTGAGGTGTCAAACCCCAGGTCTGAATTGATGGAATAGTTCAATTGTTTTGAAATCACGAGCGTGGCCACGATTAAGCCGATGGAGATGGCAAACTGTGTGGTGACCAGTATCTTTCGGGTGAGGACGCCCCCGGTATCCTTTGGCGAAAGCCTGTTCTTTAAAGCCATGATGGGCTTGACCCTCCCCAGTACAATACCTGGATACAATCCTGCCAATAGGGAAACCAGGAGGAGTGCCACAAGGGCCAGGACCACGGATTTTACCTTGAACAATGATGAAAATGAGAGTTGTAGGTCCACAAGTTCATTAAAGAAGGGCAGGGCAAGAAAGGCAATGGCTAATCCTAAAATCAGTGAAATGGTGGTGAGCAGGATCATCTCAGTAAGGAATTGCAATAGCAGCTCCTTTTTTTGCCCACCAAGTACTTTTCTTACCCCTACTTCCTTAAACCTAAATGCGCTCTGTGCGGTCGCGATGTTGATAAAGTTGATGCAGGCGATGAGTAGGACAAAAAAGCCAATGAGGGAAACTATCCAGAGCACGTTTGCACTTATCCCGCCTGCGTATCGTCCATCCAGGTGCTTGTCCTTGAGCAGTTGCAACCGGTAATGATGTTTGTTCTTTTGGTGGGGGCGGTACTTTGCAGGTAGGGGTTCCAGTTGTTTTTCAATGGCGCTGGGATCCTGCCCGGGAAGTAGCAGCCCGTAGGTTTGCAAGCTGCTTGTGATACCGTTATAACCGTCTGACGCGGCAAATTCTGAGTAAGGTTTAAGGGAAGCAAAGGATGCAAATAATTGCTTGTCCAAGAACGTGTTTTTGGGAATGGGCTTTAATAGGCCCACGATCCTGAACGTTTCTTTGCTGTCAATTGTAAGTTCTTTGCCCAAGGGGTCTTCATTGCCAAAAAGCTTTTTGGCCATCTCTGGTGTGATGAGCGCGGTGTTTGCCTGCTTAAAATCCTCAATGTTGCCCCGCTGCAGCGGGAAGTTGAAAATCTCGAAGAATTCCTTTTCGGCGAAAGCCATATCTTCTTTGAACTTTAAGACTTTACCCCCCTCTTTTATGGTGATAAGCTCTTCAGGCCGGTTTACATAACGCCCCACTTTTTCTGTAAATGCAAAATCGTTGCGAATGGTATGTGCAAATCCTGGTGGAACCGCAATTTCATACTCTATATCATCAGTAACCTCATCAGTGACAAAGCGATAGATACGGTCATCGTTTTCATGAAAATCATCATAGCTCAAGTGAAAGCTCACAAAGAGGTAGATGAGTACGGCACAGGCAAAGCCCAGCGTCAACCCCAGGATGTTGATGAGGCTGGTTGCCTTTCTTTTGAGAAGGTTTCTCCATGCGAGCTTAAAATAATTCCTGAACATGATTTTGATTGATTTTGATCCCGACAAAGTCGGGTGATGAATGGTCCTCTAGTCTTATTGCATTTGCAGGTTTCCTTTGTATTCGGTAAGGATGTTCTCAGTCACTTTTTGACCGTCAAGCATGCGTATGATGCGGTGGCTGTACTTGGCATCGTGCTCACTGTGCGTTACCATGATGATGGTGGTTCCTGCTTCATTGAGTTCGGTAAGCAAGTCCATAACTTCGTTACCGTTGCTGCTGTCCAGGTTACCCGTGGGCTCATCTGCCAGTATGAGTTTAGGGTTGTTGATAACCGCCCTGGCCACCGCGACACGTTGTTGCTGCCCACCAGATAATTGCTGTGGGAAGTGTTTTCTACGGTGCATGATCTGCATTTTTTCAAGGACCTCTTCAACACGGTCCTTGCGGTCAGCGGGCTTTACACCGGTATAGATGAGCGGAAGCTCCACATTTTCATACACGGTAAGTTCATCGATGAGGTTAAAGCTTTGAAAAACAAAACCTATGTTGTGCTTGCGCAGCTGCGAGCGTTTGCGCTCATTGTACCCCGCCACCTCGATACCGTCAAACATAAAACTGCCGCCATCTGGATCATCCAGCAGGCCCAGGATGTTGAGCAGGGTTGACTTGCCACAGCCCGAAGGCCCCATCACGGCAACAAACTCGCCCTCTTGAACTTCAAATGAAAGCTTGTTCAGGGCAATGGTGCGTACTTCTTCAGTAGTGTAGTACTTTTCTAAATCAGTAATCTTGATCATCTGTTCGTCTTTTTTACTTGTTTGCATTTAATTTTTTTGGCTTTAAGCCAAATTATTCCTTGAGCACCAGCTCCTGGATGTCCCCATAATTATCATAACTGCTGGTAATGACCTTGTCCCCGGGCTGCAGGCCGCTAAGTACCTCATAATATTCTGTGTTCTGATTGCCCAGGGTTATGTCAGTTTTATAGGCCTTGTCGCCATTCTCGTTCACCTTAAAGATCCAGTTGCCGCCCGTTTCTTGAAAGAAACCGCCCTTGGGGATCAGCAAGGCCTGTTTTTCATCGCTCAGGGCAATGCGCATCTGCACCGTTTGCCCACGGCGTATGCCCTCTGGGGCACCGTCATTAAACTCCATATCTACCTGAAAGCGGCCATTGTTTACCTGGGTGTATACCTTTTTAATGGTGAGGGAGTACCGTTTTCCATTAAATGGGAAGCTGCCCGTTTGCCCCGTGTATATCCTGGAGATGTAATGCTCGTCAACATCTACCCTGACCTTGAAACCACTCAATACATCTAATTGCCCCAGGCGTTCACCCTTAGATTTTGATTCACCTATTTCGGCATCAAGGGAGGTAAGTTGACCATCCACGGGGGCACGTACCACAAGGTCATTGACCTTTTGACGCATGAGGGCCAGGGCATTTTGCGTACGGGCATAACTGCTTTGTGCCTGCTGGGTTTCCTGTTTTGTGGAGAGTGAATCCTGTTTCAGGATTTGTTTGGAGAGCTTCATGCGCTCTTTTTGATAATTATAGTCGTTTTCAGATTTTATAAAGTCCTGCTTGCCTATCGCGCCTTTTTCATACAGCCTTTTGTTGAGTTCATACAGCCGTTTTGCCTCGGTAAGGCTGCTTTCAACATCTGTATATTGGTTGAGTTTTGAGATGGTGTTCTGGCGGGCGTTGTTCTGTGAGATTTGCATTTGCGTCAACAGGTTGTATACCTGGGTCTCCTGGTTTACAAGGCTAAGTTCCAGGTCAGTATTGGACAACCTCAGGATGGGCTCACCCTTTTTCATCACGGCGCCGTCCTCAACATATTTTTCTTCAACACGGCCACCCTCCAGCGCATCCAGGTAAATCGTGGTTATGGGCAATACCACCCCATTGACCGGTATGTTTTCTTGAAATGCCTTTTCTTGTGCCGTTGCTATGGAGATGCGTTCTTTTTCTACATTGAGCCTTGATGCCCCAGAGGTACTGATAAACACATATATGATTAGTGCAAGAATGAGTACGCCTCCCGTGATCATCAGGATTTTTTTTGTGTCAAAGCGTTTCTTTTCTAAAGGGATGTCCATGGATTTTGATTGATTTATAAGGGGTATTGATATTTTTGTGCCAAACTCATAAAATGTTTATAATCAAATACTTGATTTTTTTGGCTTTTGCCAAAGTGTTCGTTTTTGATACAGTGGGTGTGCGAAGTTGTAACAGTTCTATAACATTATGAAATTAGGGCTGTGCGGTACGCTTTCGCGGAAGCGAAATTTTATAATATTGTAGATATGCTGCTCAAGAATGCCCGTATATTGATTATAGATGACGATGAGGATGTGCTCATCGCCCTGCGCCTGTTGCTCAAGAGCAAGGTGCGTGAGGTGGTCACGGCAAAAAGCCCCAACCAGATCCTGAACCTGATGCAGGGGCAAAAATTTGATGCCATTATACTCGATATGAACTTCAACGGCCTCGTGAACACCGGTAATGAAGGTATTTTTTGGCTCAATAAGATCAAGCGGCAGGACGAGGAGGTTGATGTGATATTGATAACGGCCTATGGTGATATTGACCTGGCCATACGCTCGCTCAAGGAAGGTGCTGCAGATTTTATCGTAAAACCCTGGAAAAACGAGAAGATACTTGATGC
>CEQG01055593.1_pt1 | contig 13965 bp, 10 predicted proteins | sample 350301 | NCBI WGS metagenome assembly CEQG01 (sample SAMEA2621242, study PRJEB7988) | marine metagenome | isolation source: saline water (ENVO:00002010), including | reverse complement strand
TCAATTATCTCAATACCTTATATATTAAGGAAATTGAACCCTATCTTACTGAAGGGCGAAAACTATATCTCCTGGGATTTTCTCAGGGAGTTTCAATACTCACCAGGTGGCTCGCCAGGACACAAGTAGATTTTAAAACATTATACCTTCATAGTGGCAAATTGCCTGACAATCTCTCTAAAAAAGACTTTGAATTCATAAAACCAGGGTCAAAAGTTGAATTTGTGTATGGTAATAACGATGAATTGATTACAGAAAAGCGCTTGAAAGATGAAAAAAATCGATTAAATGACGTATTTACCGATAAAATACACATATGTTCATTCAATGGTAAACATGAGTTTAATTCATTGATTTTTAATGATTTAATATAATAAAATCAAGATAGGTTGTTGATGCGGGAAAATTTTAACACATTCAAATTGTGTATTTTGTCGATTTAATTTGCATTTAATAGACAAACTACACTATTTTAGCGTTGTAAAACCAACAAACCTAAACCATGAAAAATTTTACTCTACTAGTTGCCTTCCTTATCAGCTTTGTTTCTTTTGCTGAAGTTTCACAAAATCAAAAGGATGCCTTGGTTGACCTTTACAACAGCACACAAGGTGAAAACTGGAACACGACGTGGGATTTGAACGCGCCAGTAGATTCATGGTACGGTGTGCGTGTCATCAATAACAATGTAGTAGGTATCAACCTAAGCATGAACAACCTGCAAGGAGAACTTCCTGCTAGCCTGGGCAACCTTGATTCACTAGTGACCCTAGAGCTTTTCTTCAATCAAATACAAGGAGAGATTCCTTCAGAACTTGGCAACCTTCAAAACCTTAAGGTATTGGTACTTAACGGCAACATGCTTACCGGTAAATTGCCCAACAGCATCTATAAATTGAACAAGCTAGAACAACTTATGATCTCCAGCAACTCCATAGAAGGAGAAGTAAGTGATGAAGTTGCCAACCTACAAAACCTAAAGGTATTCAACCTTTTTGACAATAAAGTAACCGGTGAATTGCCCGAAGCTATCCTTAAGCTTCATAAACTTAAAGAACTTAACTTGAGTGGTAACGAAATGTATGGTCATATCCCATCAGAAATCGCTCAAATGAAAAACCTTGAAATGATAGCGCTTTCTCACAATAAATTTGACAATGAGTCTAAATTTAAAGATGGAAGACTAGAAAAAACCATCAAAGCTGAGAAAAATTCAGTCTTGGCCTTTGAAGGTGAATAAAAATTTTGTAAGATTGTTTAAGTTGGTCGAAAGGTCCGTAGCGAGAGCACGGGCTTTTTTTTATGCATATACCTTGTGTGGCTTGATTTAAAAGACCCTCAAAGCTTTATCTGCCCCATTAGACCAGTTCATGCACCTGGGCATATTGCAGGAGCATGATGGTCTTGCCATCTTTAATTTCCCCCGTTCTTATCATTTCCAGCGCTTTTTTAAAATCAAGCTCAAGCACCTCGATGTTTTCCTGCTCTTCAGCAAGTCCCCCACCCTCACCTATCTTCATGTCACCAGTATATTCAGCAATAAAAAAATGAACGATTTCTGTAACTGACCCTGGGGACATATATGCTTCAAATATCTTGCTCACTTTCTCGATTTTGTAACCGGTTTCTTCCTCGGTTTCCTTGCGTATGCAATCTTCGGCATTGTCCTTATCCAGTAATCCAGCACAAGCCTCGATGAGCATCCCGCTTTCATTGCCATTGACATAAGTGGGCAATCTAAACTGCTTTATGAGGATCACGGTCTTTTTTCTGGGGTTATATAGCAAGATTGTTGCGCCATTGCCACGGTCATAGGCTTCACGTTCCTGTGTTTCCCAAGTACCATCTTTTTTTTGATAATCATAGGTGACCTTGTTGAGCGTGTACCAGTTGTCTGACAGGATTTTTGTTTCCTTGATTTTTACCCTATTGTTTTTCATGACCTTGCATTTAATAAACTTCAAACCTACTATTTTGCTTGAAAATAAATACACACAGCACATTATTTTACAACGGCCAAGAATTTTGAAAAATTTTATTTGGCTTTAAGCCAAATAAAAGCCCAACACATTTAAGATTGGGCCTTATAGCTTAGAAGAATATATAAATTTAATTTAACCGAAACTTACGTTCATACAGTTTATGCCCGTTATGGAACATCTCGACCTTCCAGTTTCCTTTTACCTCAAGATATTTTTCTCCCAGTGCGTAAGTGATGTGATTATCCCTATTGGTGGTTACGTTTTGAATGTAACCGGTTTGTGAAAAAGACCTGCCATCCTCATTTTTGATGGTCTCGGGAAAAGTCCACACTATGTTTATAGGCACTTCTTTATCTTCTTCAGATGCAACCACATAGCGTACCCCAAAACGTTGATTTTCAGTACATGGAATTTCCTTGGTGGTTTCCAGGATTTTAAAATCGGTTGAGGTTTTATGCACCCCTGTGGGAGAATCGTTTAATGGAGTATCATTTATGATGCGTACATCGCAGATGCCATAACCCAGTTCAACAACATTTAGGCTTTCTTCAGCAATTTTCTTGTGTGATGAGCATGCACAAAGTACTAATACCGTTATAAATAATAAGGAGATTTTTTTCATGAAGATGTAATTTTGATTGATGATTGATTAAATCGATTTACTAAATATATAAAAAATATATGATTTATAATGATTTCTATTTTTTTGGCATAAAGCCAAAAAAGAAAAACCTCAACCCATTACTGGATTGAGGTTTTCTATTTTGAGATGCTGAACCTTGATTCAGCAAGACTTTTTAAGATTACTTCACTTCTTCAAAGTCTACATCTTCCACATCACTGCTTCCTGAAGCGCCTGCATCTCCGCCAGCTTGTTGACCGGCGTCAGGTCCAGGTTGTGCTCCACCTTGTGCGGCTTCGGCCTGTGCCTTGTACATTTCTTCACTTGCAGTTTTCCATGCTTCGTTGATTTTATCAAGTGCTGGAGTTATGGTCTCGACATCTTTGGTTTCATAAGCCTTTTTCAGTTCCTCAAGGGCTTCTTCAATCGGCTTTTTCTTATCATCAGAAAGTTTATCACCAAATTCCTTCAACTGTTTCTCGGTTTGGAAAATCATACCATCAGCTTCGTTGATCTTATCAGCGCTTTCTTTTGCTTTCTTGTCAGCTTCTGCATTTGCCTCAGCTTCAGATTTCATCTTTTGGATTTCTTCATCCGTAAGGCCAGAAGAAGCCTCGATACGGATATCCTGAGATTTACCGGTAGCCTTATCAGTCGCAGATACCTTGATGATACCATTTGCATCAATATCAAAGGTCACCTCAATTTGCGGTACACCACGTTGTGCAGGTGGAATGCCATCTAGGTGAAAACGACCAATGGTCTTGTTATCTTGAGCCATGGGCCTTTCACCCTGTAACACATGTATCTCAACACTGGGCTGATTATCAGCAGCCGTAGAGAATACCTGTGACTTCTTGGTAGGGATGGTCGTGTTTGCATCTATAAGCTTGGTCAACACACCACCCATGGTCTCGATACCTAGCGATAGTGGAGTAACATCAAGAAGCAAAACATCTTTTACATCACCGGTCAATACACCACCTTGAATCGCGGCACCTATGGCCACAACCTCATCGGGGTTTACACCTTTACTTGGCTTTTTGCCAAAGAATTTCTCAACCGCTTCCTGAACGGCCGGAATACGTGTAGAACCACCTACAAGGATGATTTCATCAATATCGCTCTTGTTCAGTCCAGCAGCTTTAAGTGCTTTCTCACAAGGAGTTATTGTTCTTTTTACCAGGTCATCAATCAATTGCTCAAACTTTGCACGGCTTAGTGAACGCACCAAGTGCTTAGGTCCACTAGCTGTTGCTGTGACATAAGGCAGGTTGATTTCGGTTTGTGTGGATGAAGAAAGCTCGATTTTAGCCTTTTCAGCCGCTTCCTTAAGACGTTGAAGTGCCATGGGATCCTTGCGAAGGTCCATATCTTCCTCACTCTTGAACTCGTCTGCCAACCAGTTGATGATCGCGCTATCCACGTCATCACCACCCAGGTGTGTATCTCCATCAGTTGCAAGTACTTCAAAAACGCCATCACCCAGTTCTAGGATAGAAACGTCATGTGTACCACCACCAAAGTCAAATACAACAATCTTTTGGTCAGTATCTTTTTTATCCAGTCCATAAGCCAGTGCCGCGGCAGTAGGCTCATTGATGATCCTTTCTACTTTGAGGCCCGCAATCTCACCAGCCTCTTTTGTGGCTTGACGCTGAGAGTCGTTAAAATATGCAGGTACGGTAATGACCGCACGGGTCACGTCTTGTCCCAGGTAGTCCTCAGCGGTTTTCTTCATTTTTTGAAGAATTCTTGCACTTAGTTCTTGTGGGGTATAAAGACGACCATCAATATCCACACGTGGCGTATCGTTGTCCCCTTTTACTACATCATATGCTGCACGTTCTGCCTCTTTACTTGATTCAGAATACTTGTTCCCCATGAATCGCTTGATTGATGAAATGGTTTTCTTGGGGTTGGTCACGGCCTGTCTCTTTGCAGGGTCACCCACCTTGATTTCACCACCTTCAACAAATGCGATAACAGAAGGAGTAGTTCTCTTTCCTTCGGCATTAGGTATTACCACGGGGTCGTTACCTTCCATTACGGCAACACAGGAGTTGGTAGTACCTAAGTCGATTCCTATTATCTTACTCATGTATATATAATTTTAAGTGTTATACTTTTTTTATCTGTCGTGTATTAGTCAATCTTTGTGCCAGTAGAATTAATATGACAGGTTGGCAGAAGGTAAGGTCATAGGCGTCAGTCACCAGTGGGGCGTGGTCTGATAAAACCACCATTACCTGATGATTGAGAACTGAGACCAGCCCCAATGATAATGGCGCTGCCCTCCTGACCGTCGGGCCCGGGCTTTCCGCTATATCTTTTTTTCGCCGAAAGGCAAAAAAAAGGATGCCGCTGCAATCCCTAGCGCGGGCTACCACCTCAACAGTATTGCTTCAAAGGGTAAAATAAAAATGGCAATTCATAATAGTAATTCGCATCCTCCCGTTACTTGACTATCTTTGCACCTTAAAAAGTTGGCACATTGACCAGGATCATACTTTTCTTATTGCTCACATTTCCCATTCTTGCCCCCGCGCAAGAAAAAAAGCAAATCGACATCACCTCAGATATTGAGCGCATTGATGAGGCTAAATTTCCCGGGGCGCTCATCATGCAAAAGGGCGATAACCAGGTCTATATTGTGCACGAGGGTATCGAGATGTGGTGCGACCTTGCCTTTTACTACAAGAAGGAAAATTTTGTCAAGGCCTATAACAATGTACGGGTAAACCAAGGTGACACCATTACCATGAACTCAAAGTATGCAGAGTATAACGGTGACACACAGTTTGCCTATGCATCAGGTCAAGTAAACCTGCGTAGTCCCAAGGCAAACCTCACCACAGACACCCTCTACTTTAACCGCATCAAGCAGCAAGCCTACTATCGCAGTGGCGGCACCCTTAGGGATACGGCCAGCGTCATCACCAGTAAAGTGGGCCGGTATTTTCTAGAACAGGATAAATACTCATTTATCAATGATGTTGTGGTCACAAACCCTGAGTATGTGATCAATAGCGAGCAGCTTGATTTTTATTCCAAGAGCGGTTTTGCCTACCTATATGGTCCCTCGACCATCACCAGTGAGACCAGCAAGGTATATTGTGAGCGGGGTTTTTATGATACAAGAAACGATAATGGGTATTTTGTAAAAAACTCCCGTATAGATTATGACAACCGCACCGTCTATGGTGATAGCCTTTACTTTGATAGGCCTACCGCATTTGCATCGGCCACTAACAATATCAAGGTCATCGACACGGCAAACAACAGTGTTGTCAAAGGGCACTATGCAGAGGTGTACCGTGATAAAGATTCTGTTTTTATAACCAAAAGGGCCGTTGCCATCTCAAAACAAGAAAACGACTCCATCTATATACACGGGGACCGCCTCGTGATCACCGGCAAGCCAGATAAACGCATCATAAGGGGGTATTATAACGTGCGCATGTTCAAGAGTGACATGAGCGGTAAAAGTGACAGCATACATGTAAATCAAGAAACAGGCCTGACCCAGATGATAGGTAAACCTGTAATGTGGAATGGCTTGAGCCAAATGACCGGTGACACCATACACCTGCTCAGTAACCCAGAAACCGAGAAGCTCGACACCCTCAAGGTCTTTGAAAATGCATTTATTGCCGAAAAGGACAGCCTACCACTGGTCAAGGGCAAGGATGAGTATGGATACAACCAGATCAAGGGAAATACCTTGACGGGACTTTTTAAGGATAATGCCCTTAACCAGGTCGATATTGTAAAAAATGCCGAAAGCATCAACTACAGGCGTGGTGATGATGGATTGATACAGGGTATAGATAAGGGGAAATCAGCATCCATACGCGTTCTTATAGAGCAGAATCAAATCACCGATGTTTATAAATATCAACAAATCGATGGGCGGGTCTTCCCCTTATCAAAGTTCTTGCCCGAAGAAAGAAAATTCCCAGGGCTCAACTGGCGGGGCGATGAACGCTTGTTGACCAAAGAAGATATATTTAAGGGAGAACCCCCATTTAAACTGGTAAAGATAGAAGGCATCCCCCTACCGGAGATAGAGGAAGATTTCTTTGATGATGTAGAAGAAGGTGAGCAAAATGAAAACCTGCCCACCCAGTCTGAAATGAAGCCCGAAAACCTCAAGAACCGTGAAGAAGACGCCCCGGCAATAGGTGTACCGGTCAATGAAAACGCAACGATAAGGGAGCAGGACTCCCTTGCCCCAAAAAAGCCGGCCAAGCTTCCCACTTCTTTAACTAAACCACCCAAAAAAGAAACTGACAGCACGGATAATGAAGGATGATTTCTTGAAATTTCAAGCGCAGACCACACCACACCCCCTGGCAATGGAGGTTTCTCATGCCCAGGGCTCCCATATTTATGATACTACGGGAAAGGAATACCTTGATTTTGTCGCTGGTGTTTCGGCGTGTACGCTGGGGCATTGCCACCCAAAAATCGTGAACGCCATCAAGCAGCAAAGCGAGAAATACCTACATGTCATGGTCTATGGGGAGTATGCCCAGGACCCTGCCGTGAAGCTCACCAAGCTTTTAGCGCAAAGCCTACCCGATGGCCTGGACATGACCTACCTTGTCAACAGTGGTACAGAAGCCATAGATGGTGCTTTAAAACTCGCCCGGCGCATTACCGGCAGGACACAGATTCTTGCCGCAGAAAATGCCTACCACGGTAATACCTATGGCGCACTGAGCCTTATGAGCAACAAAGAAAGACAGGAGCCATTTGCACCTCTCGTGGGCGATGTGGGGCATATACGGTTCAATAACCTAGCTGACCTGGAGAAGATAACCCCCGGGACCGCAGCGGTCATCCTGGAGACCATACAGGGTGGGGCCGGGTTTATTTTGCCGCAAGGCAAATATCTTAAAAAGGTAAGGCAACGCTGTGACGAGACCGGGGCGATGCTCATTCTTGATGAGATCCAGCCGGGATATGGCCGTACGGGCAAGTTCTTTGGTTTTCAGCATTATGACATTGTGCCAGATATCCTCGTGATGGGCAAAGGCATGGGCGGCGGCATGCCCATAGGTGCTTTTATGGCTTCCGCCAAAAGGATGCGCCTGCTATCGCATGACCCCAAGCTGGGGCATATTACCACCTTTGGCGGCCATCCCGTAATCGCTGCCGCGGCACTCGCCACGACTGAAGCAGTCCTGAACTCTGGAATCATGGAGCAGATGGAGGCCAAGGAAGCGCTTTTTAGACAGTTGCTCGTACATACACTTATCGTTGAAGTACGCGGAAAAGGGCTTATGCTTGCCGTCATGACACCTTCTGCACAGGTTACTGACAAGGTAATCCTGGCTTGCCAGGATGCGGGGCTGGTACTTTTCTGGTTGTTGTTTGAACCACGCGCAATACGCATCACCCCTCCCCTGACCATTACTGATGAAGAAATAAGGAAAGGTTGTCAGGTTATACTAGATGTTCTCGACAAAGTACAGGAAAACATGGTCTAGATTGAGTTAGGCTCAATTGTTGATTAGTTTGTTAACAACAATATTGACTTTAAGGAGAGTAACCTGCTATCATTTTTAATTTTATGTAGGTTGAAATTCTAAAACTACCGTGTATGCAATATAATCACGAAGAAGAAAATTTCCCGCTTACCCGTTTTGAATCCATGTTGAAGACCAACAATGTTCTTTTTTTTGATTCAGAAGAGTTTGAAAACATTGTGAACCATTACCTTGAAAACGGCAAGATAGCCCTTGCAAAGAAAGCCGTTAAGCTAGGTCTTGAACAACACCCTTCTTCCACAAACCTCAAGTTGTACCGTATAGAGATCCTCATATTCGAGAACAAGCTCAAGGAAGCTGATGTTCTTCTCAATGACCTTTATCTACTTGAGCCGCACAATGAAGAAGTGTATATTCAAAAAGCAAACATCTACAGTAAACAAGAAGACCACAAGATGGCAGTCTCCTTACTGGAGACTGCCCTTGAGCTTACCGAAGATGATGCTGACATCTATTCACTGATAGGTATGGAATACCTTTTCATGGAAGATTTTCAAAATGCAAAATTCAACTTCATGAAATGTCTAGAAGTTGATGAAGAAGACTATTCTGCCCTGTATAATGTTATCTATTGTTTTGATTTCCTGGGGCAGCTTGATGAGGCCATTGATTATCTCAACATGTTCCTTAACAAGCATCCCTATTGTGAGGTGGCATGGCATCAAATAGGCAAACAGTATTTTGATCTTAAGGAATATGAAAAGGCCCTTGCCGCCTTTGATTTTGCCATAATCAGTGATGACACTTTTTTAGGGGCCTATTTTGAAAAAGGCAAGGTGCTTGAAAAACTGGGACGTTATAACGAGGCCATTGAAAATTACCAGATTACCCTAAGCCTTGATGACCCCACGTCATTCGCTTATTTAAGAATGGGCAAATGTTATCAAAAGCTGAGCTGCGATGACCTCGCCCTTAAATACTTCAACAAGACCGTTCATGAAGATCCCCTGCTGGACAAGGGGTGGCTTGCCATAACCGACTTTTACCTAAAAAAACTGGATTATCAAAATGCCCTGTACTATGTAAACAAGGCCATAAATATTGATGGAGATAACGTACTCTACTGGAAACGTTATGCCAAAATAAACGATAAGCTCAAGTTTTATGAAGAGGCAGAGCGGGGTTACCGCAAAACGCTTGAACTGGGGAATTATGAGATGGAAACCTGGCTCACAAGGTCTGATATCCTGATGTACCTGGGTGAATTTGATGCCTCGATCGCAAACCTTGAGCAGGCTAAAGAATTTTATCCTGAAGCTGCTGAGATTGAATTTAGGCTTGCAGGGCTCAATTTTGAAAAAGGAGATAATACCACCGCGTTTTTTCATCTTGACAATGCGTTGAGAATAGAACCTGCCTATGATATCATTCTTGAAGAACTGTTTCCTGGGGCTTATTTACAAAAAGGTGTTAGGGAAAAAATAAACCTTGCCAAAAAGTCCTAAGGGTTTTCTTAATTTTGAGGGCAATACACTTAATGCCACTCAATGCAAAATAAAAAAACGCCCCTGCAATATGCCATGGTTACCCTTAAGGGTATGGCAATGGGAGCTGCTGATGTCGTCCCCGGGGTTTCGGGCGGAACCATTGCCTTTATCACGGGTATCTATGAAGAGCTGATAACGACCATAGACAAGCTTAGCCTATCATTTTTTAAATACTGGAAAAAAGAGGGTTTCATCCCTACTTTCAAGAGGTTTAACCTGGGCTTTCTATGCTGCCTTTTCCTGGGGATCTTTATAAGTGTACTTTCCCTGGCAAAACTCATATCTTATTTACTGGACGCATATCCCGTAATGTTATGGGCCTTCTTCTTTGGGCTTATACTGGCCAGCATATGGCTTATAGGAAAGCAGATCATGAAATGGAACATTGGCGTTTATGTCATGGGTATCCTGGGTATTGCCATCTCATACTATATCACGGTTGCAGAACCCCTTGATGGTTCTGCCAGTTATGGATTTATCTTTATCTCAGGATTCCTGGCCATAATAGCCATGATACTACCTGGCATTTCAGGTGCATTTATCCTGTTGCTGCTGGGGTCTTATGCACTTGTGCTGGGTACGGTTGAGGATTTTGTGGATGGTATTGCCCAGGGTAATTATAGACAAGTAGCTTTTGCCTTGAGCAAATTAATTGTTTTCATGATAGGGTGTGTTATAGGCCTTAAGTCTTTTTCAAAAGCACTGACCTACCTTTATGTAAATTATAAAAACCTTACCCTCGCCCTGCTCACGGGCTTTATGATAGGTGCCCTCAATAAGGTATGGCCCTGGAAAGAGGTGCTGAGCTACAGGACAAATAGTGAGGGGCATGAGGTACCATTACTGGAAAAAAGTATCTTACCTCAAAATTTTGATGGGGACCCGCAGATTTTATCTGTTGTCATACTTGCCGTGTTCGGGTTTTTGCTCATATTTATAATAGAAAGATTAGCGATTAAGAAGCCACTGGATGTTCACTGATACACGTTCATTTTCTGACAAGGTATGGTTAGTGCTCAAGGGGCTTGCCATGGGTGCGGCAAACAAGGTGCCTGGTGTATCTGGTGGTGTCGTGGCCTATGTGGTAGGGTTTTATGAAGAGTTTATCTACTCGTTGCAGAAAATAAACGGAAAGGCACTTGCCCTACTTCTCAATGGTAGGTTCAGGAGTTTTGGCCGTTATATAAACGGCAAGTTCCTGGGGCTTCTCACCCTGGGTATGATCATAAGCTACTTTAGTGTCTCCAGGTTACTGGATATGGCCATAAGCAATTTTCCGCTGTTTGTGTGGAGTGGATTCTTTGGGATGATCATAGGCAGTATTTACTATATCGCAAAAGACTTTGACGACTGGTCAAGAAAAAACATCATCATATTGTCCATGGGCATTATCGTGGGTGTGGGAATAAGCCTGCTGGAACCCGCCAAGGAAAACAACAGTTTATGGTTTGTGTTCTTTTGTGGAATCATAGGCGTCTCTGGCATGACGCTACCCGGTCTATCAGGGTCTTTTATACTGATATTGCTGGGCAACTATGTCCTGTTGCTGGTTGACTCAGTAAATGCCCTGTATGACACGATTGCAGATATTTTTCAGGCAGATTTTTCATTTTTGAACAACCCGGAGCGGGTCCTCTTGCTCAAGGTGATGGGCATGTTTACCCTGGGGTCAATCTTTGGCCTGGTCACCCTGTCCAACTTTTTGGGTTATCTGCTCAAGCATTTTAAACATGCCACCAATGCCGGTATCATAGGGTTTATTACCGGTTCCCTGGGTGTTGTATGGCCCTGGAAAGAAGAAGTTTTTGACATGGATATAAATGGTGAAATACTATATGACCGGCTGGGCAATCCCATTTTAAAGAATTATGATAGATTTTGGCCACATGAATTTTCTACCGAAAACATACTGGCCGTATTTTTTATAGCCCTGGGCATCTCAATCGTGGTGGCCCTGGGCAAGTATGGTGAAAAAAACAGATTGAAACATGCGTAAATTTGGCCTTATTGGCAAAAACATAGACTATAGCTTTTCAAGGACTTATTTTAAACAGAAGTTTGACCATGAAAACATAAATGCCGATTATGACAATTATGATTGCCCAGATGAAACTACGGTAAAAAAGCTTTTTAAGGAAAAAAATGACATTATCGGTTTCAATGTGACCATACCCTATAAGCAAGTGGTCATGAAGTGCATGAGCGAGATGAATAAACATGCCCTTGCCATAGGCGCCGTAAATACAATAAAAAAACTACCTGACGGAAAGTACAAAGGGTATAATACAGACTACATAGGTTTTACCGAAAGTATCAAGCCCTTCCTGAAGAGCTATCATAAATATGCCCTAATCCTGGGCACCGGGGGTGCTGCCAAGGCAATCATGTATTCATTTGACCTGATGGATATTTCCTATAAAGTGGTTTCACGTATGCCAAAGGGCAATCAAATAACCTATAATGATATTGATGGGCGTATGTTGAGCAAATATCAAGTAATCGTTAACTGCACGCCGCTGGGCACCTATCCTGATATTAAAAAAGCACCGCAACTGCCCTATCACCTCTTGACAAACAAGAACCTGCTGTACGATTTGGTTTACAACCCCACCGAAACCCAGTTCCTTAAAAACGGAAAAGCAAATGGCGCTCAGGTAACTAATGGATTTGAAATGCTGAAACTACAGGCCGAGGCCGCGTGGAATATCTGGAATTAATAGCATACCTTGCACTATTCACTTACTTAATAGTATCTTTATATCATTAAATCGATATACAAATTAGATTTACCCATGTCTAAAGAAAACAAAGCAATAGAAGAAGAAAAATATGACAAGGCAGAAGAGAAAGCTTTGAAAGAAGATGCTCAAAAAGTACAGCTTCCCACTCCTGAAAGTATAGATGCCGAGATAGAAGAAGATACTGCTACAGCTGAAGATGAGCTCGAGGCTGAATCCATTGCCGTCATAGGAGATAAAACGGAGGAAGAAATAGATGTCAATGACGAAGAGTCACAAATCCAGGAAGGAAGTCTTGAAGAACTGGAGTATGTGAACAAAAAAAATGAAGATACCGAAGATACAGCTGAAGAAAAACCTGCCGGTGATGACGAGGATGATGAAGAGTTTGTCGATGACCATGATGAGCATCATGAAGAGATAGACCATGATAATGTTGACGAAGCCTTAAACGAGGATACTGAGGATGAATCTGCTGCAGAACGCCATAAAATTCCCAAAAAGGATTATGACTCCATGAAAAAGGAGGAGTTGATCAAGGAATTTAGAACGCTGCTCAAGAATGAAAAAATACAGGCCATTAAAGAACACGTTGACGAAATACGTGCTTCCTTTATCTCAAAATTTGAAGAAGAGCAGGATGAGGCCAAAGAGAAATTTCTTGAAGAAGGGGGCAACATCATTGATTTTAGGTATTACAATCCACTAAAAAAGGAGTTCAATACCCTTTATTTTGATTACCGCGATAAGCGCAACAGCTATTTTCAAAACCTCAAGAGGGACCTTAACGCAAACCTCAATACGAGAAACGAACTCATCGAAGAGCTCAAGACCCTCAAGGACGAAGTAGGTGGAGAAGACAGCATCAACACCATCCTTGAAAAATTCAGGGACATACAAGAACGCTGGCGAAGTGCCGGTAATATCCCCAGGGACAGGTACAACCTGGTATGGAACAACTACCATCACCATGTAGAGAACTTTTATGATTTTCTGCACCTTAACCGCGAGTTTCGTGACAAGGATTTTAAAGAAAACCTAGATAAGAAACTCAAGCTCATAGAGCAGGCCGAAGAACTGGCACAGGACGCTGACCCCATAAAATCTTTCCGTGAGCTGCAGATGCTTCACAAGATATGGAAAGAAGAAGTAGGCCCGGTTGCCCGCGAGTACCGTGAAGAAATCTGGGACAAGTTCAGCAATGCCACAAAAAAGGTGCATGAGGCCCGCCAGGACTATTTTAAGAACATTGATGCCATCCATGAGCAAAACCTGGCCAAAAAGCAGGAAGTAATCGCAAAAATAGAAGCCGTAGGTGATGCCGGTGCAAAAAACCACAGCGGCTGGCAGGCAAAAATCAAGGAAGTCGAGGCCCTGCGCGATGAATTTTTCAAACTGGGCAAAGTGCCACGCAAGGACAATGAATCCACCTGGAAGGCCTTTAAAAACGCCACGCGCAACTTTAACCGCAAGAAAAACGGGTTTTATAAAGACCAGAAGAAAGAGCAGTACGACAACCTCAAGAAAAAGATGGAACTTATCCAGATTGCCGAGGATAACATGAACAATGAGAAGGACGAG
>CEQG01153831.1_pt1 | contig 14020 bp, 16 predicted proteins | sample 350301 | NCBI WGS metagenome assembly CEQG01 (sample SAMEA2621242, study PRJEB7988) | marine metagenome | isolation source: saline water (ENVO:00002010), including | reverse complement strand
CTGTCGTGGGGTCTACAGCATCATCACCTGCAAAAAGGGTAAAATCATTCATCTCACCTCCACGTATGCTGCGTATAGCCGCTGCGTGTCTTGCTTCTACTGATACAATCTTACCGGCAATAACAAGGTAAGCCCCGGTCTCAATAGTCCTACCGGCACCATTATATGCTTTAACTCCAGTATCTTCTAACAATTGGGCTGTAGCAAGTACAGAATCCCTGTCTGAAAAATCAATTGAACTAAAATCAAATTCCAATTCTTCGGGAAGTACCTTATCAGCGCTAAAGTTTGCATTCAATGCTGTTTTAAAAAACTCCCTGTGGTTTACCTCATGGTTATATAGGTCTTGCATGAGCGTGACTTCAACCTGTGCTGCGCCAGAGTACATGTTTTCAACAACCCTTGTATAAAAAGCTGCTTCAAGTTGTTCTAGTGCATATGCGTAATTAAGGACACCTAAGTCTCCACCTCCAAGGTCGAAAGTTCCGGGTGGGGGGGTAACCGTGTTGTCATCATCATTGTCACAGGCTAATAATAGTCCTGACCCTGCTAATGCCAATCCACTTACTTTTAAAAAATTTCTTCGGTTTTTGCCTTTAGCGACATCTACCTTGATGCGATTCTTCTTCATAATTGAATTTTTTAGTTATTGAATTATTTCTATTAAAAGTTACGTGGAGAGTGGGAGGTCAGTTTTTAAGAAAGGGTCTTTTAACAAGAATTTGGCAGTTTTCAACTGCTATCCTTCATGTTTTGATAAAAATTGGGAATATTTATTGCAAATATGAAAGAATGCACCTACATAAATTGATAATCTTCTTAAATCCATTTTGATAAAGGATTCCCAAAAACAATATTTCAATTGTTAAGACTAATGGTAAATGGGGGTGATTCTTCTAGTTGTAGTGTAAATGGTGGAAAAAAAATACAGTTTGAGCAGGTTTTGAGGTTAGAACCAAGGCAATTTCATTACTCCGTTTTACACGGAAAGTCAAAATCAATTATGGAGAAAGAGTAGTTCTTTTTAAAGTTAAAGTGCCACCATTCTGTACGTATGGTCTCAAATCCATAAAATGTCATGCCCTCTTGAAGTAGTTTTCTGTTCTGTGATACTTCTTCAGGGAGACCGGTATAATCAATATGGGCCTCCTTACCAAAGAAATCATGATCTGTACCCATATCCACCGGGGTGCCATCAAGCTTTACCAGCGAAATGTCAACAGCGGCCCCACGGTTGTGCACAGATCCAGATGTATAGGGGTTTGCCATATATTGTGGATTAGGGAAGGCCTTCCACATTTTTTTTTGGGCAGAGACGGGCCGGTAGCAGTCATAGAGCAATATCTTGTATCCTTTTTCACAAAACCAATCATTAGCCAGGGTCAAGGCCCGGGCAACCTCAGGCCTTAAATAACAACTGGCACAGTCATAAAAGGCTTCCTTTAAGAAGTTATTTGTGGTAGCATACCTTATATCTGAGGCAAAATCATTACCTCCCAGGGTATCGATTCTCGTGAGTGGTGCATTTTCGCCCTGAGCGAAAACCGTAGAGCATAAAAAGAAAAAAATCAAGATGCGCATGGGTTAAATTTACTGTAATCTTTTTAGTCCTGAAATTCATGTAACGTTTATTTGCTCAAAGCGTCTTTAATGTAAACCATCAACCCATGCAAAAAGTATTATCAGTTCTTGTGTTCCTTGTTTTCGGTTGCTTACATGCGCAACAAAAAAAGATAACCATAGTCAATACTGCTGGCGAGCCCGTGCCCTATGCGACCATAAGCTACGGTGAGAACCAGGGGACCATAAGCAATGAAGATGGGCAGTTTACCATCATAAATTCATCTAGTGGTGGAGAGATAGAGATTCAGGCATTGGGTTATATATCTCAAAAAATCGCTTTGGCAGGCCTGTCACAAAAAGTCGTTCTACAAAGTAAATACATTGACCTGGACGAGGTAATCCTGGTGGATAAGGACCTGGATGTTACAGATATTATAGCGCGAATCAAGGATAATGCCATTGAAAATTATTCCATTTCGCCTACGCGAAAAAAAATCTTCTATAGAAAAAGCTATTTCAGCGAAGTGTCAAAAGCAGAAATAGAGGTTGAAGAATCCTCCATTGCAGATCTTAACCAGGCACTGATGGACAGTATAACGCGCAAAATCAAGAACCCAATTGCTTCATACACTGAGCTCATAGGGGATATCTATGGCAACCAGGACGGTCAGGAAGTAGATGTGATCAAGGCCGCAAGGCTCTTTGACCCCAAGACCACCGAAAGTGCCGAGGAACTATTCAAACGGGTACAAAAAATATTTGAAGAGAATATAAAGGACGATTCTTATTTTAAGATACGCAGTGGTATAATAGGCACAAAGGTTGATCGTGATGAGATGGATCTTGATGATGAACCTGAGAAAGAACTCACCGCTGAAGAAAAGCAAAAAAGGGAAAAAGAAAACAAGGAGGACCTGGTCATGAATGCCAAGGAAAACATCAATTCTGTGCTGAAGGGTACATTTTACAAAGAAGATGTCACCCTGGATGTGCTTGATAAAGACCGCAAATATGATTTTGATATCACCGGCCACACCATAATAGATGATGAACTTGTGTATATAATCAAGTTTTCACCAAAAAGGGGCGCGGACTATAAGGGCACCATGTATGTAAACGCAAAGGATTATGGGGTTTATAGGCTAGATTATACTAATGTAAAGGCGTTAAAGAGGTTCAGGTTGTTTGGCGTATCCCACTATGAAGATGTACATAGGGGCAAGATGATATATTCAAAGAATGGAGATGGCAAATATGATTTTACATATTTTGAACGGGAGATGGGGGCAACATCTGGTATTGACAGGCCATTGACCATCATTGAAAAAAACAAGAAGGTCGCTGGCCGCAGAAAGCAGAACGAACTTGATATGGAGATTGATTTTAAATTTAAGCAGCTTGATAAAGTACAGGTGGTCGTTCTTGACAAAAATGAGGGCGGCGATGCAATCAAAACCTCAAAAGAGGATGCCTATGAATATGCAACCTTTAAGAAATACAATCCAGATTTCTGGAAGGGATATACCATCATAGAGCCCAATGCAATGATAAAGGCCTTTGAAATTCAGGATTGAACCTGGGGTTTCAGGTATTTTGCATCCATCCAGAAAGTACCAAAGGGAATTATGGAGCACAACAGGACGATAAGTAACGTCTTGACGCTCCATTTTAATTCGGTTTTCACCATAAATGCCATCACTACATATACCAGGAACAAGATGCCATGCGTCATGCCTATGATTTCGTTAGCCGCGGGGCTTTCAAAAAAATATTTTAGCGGCATGGTGATAAACAAAATGCACAATAGGGATATACCCTCAAGAATACTGATTAACCGAAATGCTCTGACCATCTATACGAGATTGAAAATTGCAAGGGCATAAAGATAAAACCTTACAAAACGTACCAGTCCAAAAAGAAGATAATTAACAAATGGATACCGTATCATACCGGCTGCTAGACTGCTCACCGCAAACGGAACCGGTAAAATAGCACCCACAATAATCAGGAAACCACCCCATTTACGAGCATTTTTGAGGTGCTTGGCCATCTTCACGTTGAGATACTCGTTTACAGCCGGTATCTTGTTTGACGCCCTCCCCATGAAATAAGAAACAATCCCACCACAATAGGACAACAGGGCAAGTAAAGAGAGATATAAGATGGGGTCTGGCATCTTGTCGCTCCATGCAATAAAAATTTCTGGGGGTATAAGCCCCAGGATGGATTCAGACAAAAAGAAGACCGCAAGAATCCAGATTGCCGGGAAGGTCTCGGTCATCTTTATCAACAGGGAGTTGATATCGATCACAAAAAAATGAATCCCCACCAGCACGATAATAAAGAGTACTAGCGGTAGAAGTGCTTTTTTAAGGCTTTTACCGAGAAAATTATAAAATCCCGTGTATTTATAATACTTATGTAAAAGCGATAACCTAAAAAGCTTGGACCTTTTTTTGGGTTGGGACATGTGGCAATTTTTTACAAAAATAAGGTTTGGGAGAAGCACTATGACCTTCCAGGTCCCATAAAATCAAGATTTATGAAAACTTTATTAATTACCCATCCCTGAGAAATATGAATACACATAATTTTATGATATGAAGAAAAACAAGGATAAAGTAGCGCTGATTACCGGCGGGACAAAAGGTATAGGCCGTGGCGTTGCGACGGCACTCCTCAATCAAGGGTATAAAGTGGCCATAACAAGCCGCACATCCACCGCAGCCAGCCATGCGGCCAGTGAACTTGCTGATGAGCTGGAAGTTGTCGATATGATAATGGGGGTAAAAGCAGATGTGCGGGATTTTGAATCCCAAAAATCAGCCGTTGAACAGGTCATGACAAAATGGGGACAGATAGATGTACTTGTGGCAAATGCTGGCCTGGGGCACTTTGCCAATATAAAGGACCTTACCCCACAACAGTGGACAGAGACCATTGAAACAAACCTCACCGGCGTTTTTTACAGCGTCAAGGCAAGTCTCAACGCGCTTAAGGAGTCAAAGGGCTATATCATCACCATTTCCAGCTTGGCGGGTACAAACTTCTTAGCGGGAGGTTCTGCGTACAATGCGAGTAAATTTGGCCTTACAGGATTTAGCCAGGCAATCATGCTTGACCTTAGGCAGGATGACATCAAGGTTACCACGATAATGCCGGGTTCTGTGGCGACACATTTCAATAACAATGAACCCTCATCAAAAGATGACTGGAAGATTCAGATTGAAGATATAGGTCAAATGGTGGTGGACCTGCTCAACATGAACCCCAGGACATTGCCCAGCAAGGTAGAGGTAAGGCCCTCTAAACCGCCCGTTAAATAGAAAAAAATAAAGGCTACTCGTTTAAAGTAGCCTTTTTATTTTGCCTTTCGGCGAAAGCTAGACAGCCTTCTTTTGCTTTTCCAGGATTTTTGCCTTGCTTACCCATCTATCGTTTTTGATCCTATCTGGAAAGAACTTGATAAGTTCTGTAACCACCTCGATGTCCTTTTCATTAAGGCGGGCAATCTGGCTGAAGGTATAAATGCCTATCTCGTTGAGCTTCTCTTCTGTATAGGGGCCTATCCCCATGATTTTTTGAAGGTTGTCGCTATCAGTAGCTTCGGCATAGCCTATTCTTTCAAAATCCAGATAGAGGCCTTCCTTGTGTACGGGCTGGTTCTGTACCTGACGGCCAAAGGCCCTTTTGTTAAGTTCAGCGGCAACAAGATCATCATCATATTCCTCATGGTCCTCCTCGGGGACCATCGTCCTGGATGGAGTACTTGATTTTTTAGAAACCCTTTTGGCGGAAGCCGCATTGGCAATGGCCTGCATCTCTAGCTTTTTTGTAAACTTTGCTTTTTGATAAAAATAGGCAAAGAAGTATCCTATAAGAAAGGCGACGAGCATAAGGGCAAATACCTCGATAAATAATACGGGTATCTTTATAGTATCTGTATTGTCTTGAAAAAACGTCATTTTAATCTATAAGGATTTCAATCCTATTGTTTTTATCCCGATAAACTGATGTGTTGGGGACAATGGGTTCTGCTTCTCCTTTTGAATCCACGTAAACCCTTGAATTATCTATGTCAAAGGTCTTGACGAGATATTTTTCAAACTGGTGCGCATGTTGCAGGGCAACCAGGTAATTATCATTGTTGTTCCCCACGTTATCCGTATGACCTATGATCAATAGTTTTTTGTCAGGATTTTGGTCCAATTGTTTTTTGATAAAAATACCTATTTTTCTCAGATTGGAGTTAATTATCAATTCATTATAGTCATCAAAGTCTGGGTAAATGTTTTCACCCATTTTACGGGGAGGTATGGCAGGTGTGTTATTTGCCTTGTTACGCAGGGCATCTTCCTTTAATTTTTCCAGTTCCTTGCGCTTTTCTTCTTCAACTGCCGCTTCCTTGTTTTTCTCTATCGCATAGTTGATCTCATCCAGGATCAAATCACCATTTGCATACGTATTGGTATCACTTGGGGTGCGTAGATAATCGTTCTTGGGGTTTTTAAGAACATCATAATCCCCACTATCTTCACCAGCACCAGATACCGCGTCAACTTCTTCAACGTCAAAACCATCATTGTAGGATTTGTACTTTTCAAACGCGTCAGTATAGTGCAGATAAGCCATACCTATTGCACTCCAGAAGAGAAAGACTCCAAATGCCTTAATGAAGTTGAGCATTTTTAACAAGTTCTAAATACAAATATGAGCAATTTCCTACATATTATTGTTTATTTTTTTTAAAATCTTGAATTAATTTTTATAGGTATAATAAAATTTTTCAATAAGTTTACAACCACAATGAGAACGTCAATAACACATCATCACCATTTTCATGTTTTCGCTCAAGCGAGGTGAAATTGGTATGTGTTTAAAACTTTAAATAAATCCAGAACCCGTTTGAGCAACTCAAACGGGTTTTGTTTTTCCATTGAGTTGCTCATGCTAAAATCAAAAAATCAAAAAATCAAAATGTCAAAACGAATTAGAATTGCTGTTCAAAAGTCTGGGAGACTTAATGAGGACTCCCTTAAAATTCTGAAAGACTGCGGAGTATCTATTGACAATGGCCGTGATCAACTCAAGGCAAGTGCCCGTGATTTTCCACTTGAGGTCTTTTATCTACGCAACGGCGATATACCTCAATATCTGCGTGATGGAGTGGTGGATATCGCCATTGTGGGAGAAAATCTGCTTATAGAAAAAGGTACTGACCTTGCCATTGCCCAAAAGTTGGGCTTCTCAAAATGTAAGGTTTCCCTTGCTGTACCCAAAAGCGTAAAATATACTGGCATTGAGTACTTTGAGGGTAAAAAAATCGCTACTTCTTACCCTAATACCGTTAACAATTTTCTAGAATCAAAGGGTATAAAAGCAGACTTGCATATCATTAGTGGATCTGTTGAGATAGCACCAAACATAGGCCTGGCCGATGCCATCTGCGATATTGTATCCAGCGGTAGCACGCTTTTTAAAAATAATCTCAAGGAAGTGGAGACCATGCTTACATCAGAAGCGGTTCTTGCGGTTTCCCCCATCATTGATGATGAACGCCGTGAGATTTTAAACAAGCTTTTGTTCCGCATCCAGGCGGTGCTCAAAGGTCGTGATTTTAAATATGTGCTGCTAAATGCACCAAACGATAAAATATTGAAAATCATCGATATTTTACCAGGCATGAAAAGCCCCACCGTTTTGCCCCTTGCCGAAGAAGGATGGAGCAGCGTGCACAGCGTGGTCAATAAAAACGAGTTTTGGGATATCATTGATGAACTGAAAGCTAATGGCGCTCAGGGCATTCTGGTAAGTTCCATAGAAAAAATGGTTTTATAGGTCATGCAGGATTTTTCATTTCGGTTTATTAACAGGGAACAATCAAGTCAAATCATCCCTTTTTTCCAACTGCTTGATTCTGCGATACCTGTTGACGTATTGAATCAAAGACTCGATGAAATGTATGCCAACCGCTTCAATTGCCTGGGGATTTTTGACCAGGACAAGCTCATCGGCATTTGCGGTATTTGGGTTCTTTATAAATATTACATCGGTAAGCACTTAGAGCTTGATGATGTGATAATTTCGGCAGACTATCGCAATAAAGGCGTGGGCAAACAGATGATGCAATTCATCGAAAGTTATGCTAAACAAAATGACTGCATGGGCTACGAACTCAACTGCTACGTGCACAATGCGCCCGGTGTGAAATTTTGGGCAAACCAAAATATGGTCATCAAAGGATATCACTTTCAGAAAAAATTTCAGACCAATGAATAAGATCAGCAATCCTAAAAAAACCGACTGGCCTGAGATTCTCAAGCGCCCCACGCAGACGTATGATGCGATTGAGGGTACTGTTCTTGAGGTTTTTGAAGACATAAAGAAGAATGGCGATACAGCCGTTTCAAAATATACAGAGAAGTTTGACGGTGTAAAACTTGATTCTATTCTTGTCGCTCAAGGCGAAATAGACGCTGCCACGACTCAGGTTTCTCAAGAGTTAAAAGACGCAATAGCTTTGGCGAAAGCCAATATCGAAAAATTTCATACCGCACAACAAACCGAAAAAGTAACGGTACAAACCACCGAAGGAGTGAATTGCTGGCAAGAAAAGCGGCCCATTCAAAAAGTGGGATTGTACATTCCTGGCGGGACTGCGCCGTTGTTCTCAACAATTTTAATGCTGGCAGTTCCTGCTAAAATAGCGGGTTGTAGCGAACTTGTTTTGTGCACACCTCCGGGAAAAGATGGAAAAGTGAATCCAGTGGTTTTGTACACTGCTGCGCTTTGTGGGATTGACAAAATATTTAAAGTTGGTGGAATTCAAGCCATCGGTGCGATGACTTTTGGAACAGAGACAATTCCTAATGTGTATAAACTTTTCGGTCCTGGAAATCAATTTGTAACTGTCGCAAAACAGATGGCGACAAAATATGATGTTGCGATTGATATGCCGGCCGGTCCGTCAGAATTATTGGTAGTTGCAGATGATTCTGCTGATGCTGCTTTTGTTGCTTCAGATTTGCTAAGTCAGGCTGAGCACGGCGTGGACAGTCAGGTGATTTTAGTGTCAACTTCAGAGCAATTGATTGAGGAAGTTGAGCAAGAAGTAGAAAACCAATTAAATATGCTTCCGCGAAAAGATATCGCCGCTAAAGCCATTGAAAATAGTAAGTTAATCTACGTTGGTTCGGATTCCGAAGCATTAGATTTAATCAATGAATATGGCCCTGAGCACTTCATTATTTGTACTAAAAATGAAGATTTTTATGTTGATAATGTAATTAACGCCGGTTCTGTTTTTATAGGTAATTACACGCCAGAAAGTGCTGGCGATTACGCTTCTGGAACCAATCATACGTTACCTACAAATGGCTACGCAAAACAATACAGTGGTGTAAATCTTGACAGCTTTAAAAAGAGCATCACCTTCCAGAAAATCTCAGAATCTGGAATTCAAAAAATAGGTCCAGCCATCGAACTCATGGCAGAAGCCGAAGGTTTACAAGCGCATAAAAACGCGGTTACACTTCGCTTAAATGCTTTAAAGAAAAACTAATGAGCAAGAATTTTGACATTAATACTTTGGTTAGGCCTAACGTGGCAAAACTAACCCCGTATTCTTCTGCGCGTGATGAGTTCACCGATTTTGAGAAGGATATGGTTTTCTTAGATGCAAATGAAAATCCGTTCAACTCTGATGCAAACCGTTATCCAGACCCGCATCAGGTGAATTTAAAACAGCATTTATCATCTGTTAAGCGCGTTCCTGTTGACCAAATTCTTTTAGGAAATGGTAGCGATGAGATTCTCGATTTGATTTATCGAGCATTTCTTGAGCCTGGCGAAGATGCCATAATCACCACGCCGCCTACTTACGGTATGTACAGCGTTTTGGCAAACATCAATAATGTTGAGGATAAGAAGGTTTTATTGACTTCAGATTTTCAATTGGATGTGGATGGTATTTTGGCTGCAGCTAATGAAAAAACAAAATTATTGCTGTTGTGTTCGCCTAACAACCCTTCTGGGAATTTGCTAAATCAAGCCGACATCGAGCGTTTGCTCAATGAATTCAACGGTTTGGTGCTTATTGATGAAGCGTATATTGATTTCGCGAAAGCGGAAAGTTGGTCAACACGATTACAGGATTTTCCTAATCTCATCATTTCACAAACGCTTTCTAAAGCCTACGGATTGGCGGGAATTAGGCTGGGGATTTGTTACGCTTCCGCGGAAATAATCGCGGTTTTAAACAAAATCAAACCGCCGTACAATGTAAATTCGTTAACGCAAACCAGAGCTTTACAAAGAGTTTTGAAGCAAGCGGAAGTAGAGCAGGAAGTGAAAACCATTCTTGAAGAGCGCGACGCTTTGATGGCGGAATTGGAGAAATTGGACATTGTTTCAAAGGTTTTCCCGTCAGATTCTAATAGCATCCTTTTGCGCGTGGATGATGCAAACAAGCGCTATGCAGAGTTTATTGAGCTTGGCGTTGTGGTGAGAAATAGAAGCTCGCAACCGCATTGTGAGAACTGCCTGCGTATCACGGTGGGCACACCAGAAGAAAATAAAAAACTAATTGAAGCCTTTAAAAAACTAAGCTAATGGCCAAAAAAGTATTGTTTATAGACCGTGACGGCACCATAATTAAAGAGCCTGCAGATTATCAAGTGGATGCGTATGATAAAGTAGAATTCTACCCAAAAGCATTTACCTATCTCGGTAAAATCGCCAAAGAATTAGATTATGAGTTGGCAATGGTCACAAACCAAGATGGATTAGGAACTGATTCTTATCCTGAGGAAGATTTCTGGCCGGTGCACAACTTCATTCTAAAGGCTTTTGAAAATGAAGGTGTCGTTTTTGACGAGGTTTTTATTGATAAGACTTTCGCCAAAGAAAATGCTGAAACTCGCAAGCCTAAAACAGGTTTATTGACAAAGTATTTTTCTGAAGATTATGATTTGGCAAACAGTTTTGTGATAGGTGATAGAATTACCGATATGGAACTGGCAAAAAATCTAGGTTCACGCGGATTTTTCATTCAGGATGAAGCAGGATTGGGCGGTGATGAGATTGAGTCTGACAAAAGCGAAATTGAAAAACACATCGCTTTAACCACGACCGATTGGCAAAAAATATATGAGTTTTTAAAACTTGAAGACCGCACTGCCGAAATCACTCGTAAAACAAACGAGACTGATATTTATATCAAAGTAAACCTTGACGGCACCGGAAAAAGCAAAATCGAGACTGGTTTAGCTTTTTTTGACCACATGTTAGACCAGATTGCACGTCACGGTTCTATGGATTTAGAGATTAAAGTGGACGGTGATTTAGAGGTTGATGAGCATCACACCATTGAAGATACGGCGATTGCGCTTGGCGAAGTTTTCAGCAAGGCATTAGGAAATAAATTAGGCATGGAGCGCTATGGTTTCTGTCTTCCTATGGATGATTGCCTGGCGCAGGTCGCGATTGATTTTGGAGGTAGAAATTGGATTGTTTGGGAAGCAGAATTCAACCGCGAGAAAATAGGTGAAATGCCTACTGAAATGTTCTTTCACTTCTTTAAATCGTTCACAGATGGTGCGCGCGCCAATCTCAATGTTAAAGCCGAAGGCACAAACGAGCATCACAAAATTGAGGCGATTTTTAAAGCTTTCGCGAAAGCGATAAAAATGGCAGTAAAACGCGATGCAGAAAAGATGATTTTACCATCTACAAAAGGGATGCTTTAAAGTTAAAGATCACGTCAAGCTGAACTTGATTCAGCTTCTCATGAGATTTGGAAATTAAATTTTAAGATTCTGTGTCAAGCACAGAATGACGATAATATGAAATTAGTAATCATAGACTACGGCGCAGGGAACATCCAGAGCATCAAATTTGCTTTTGAGCGCCTGGGTGTTGAAGCCATTCTTACTGATGATGTGCAGACAATTCGAGATGCCGATAAGGTAATTTTTCCTGGAGTAGGCGAGGCGAGCAGCGCGATGGCAAAGCTTAAATCTACCGGTTTGCATGAAGTGATTCTGCAGTTGAAACAGCCAGTTCTGGGCATTTGCCTAGGGATGCAACTTATGTGCAATCACACCACCGAAGGTGATACCCAAGGTTTAGGAATTTTTGACGTGGATTGCGTGAAATTCTCAAACGCGGTAAAAGTGCCACAAATAGGCTGGAATCAAATTTCTAACCTACAATCTGAACTTTTTAAAAGTATTGAGGAGCAAAGTTACATGTATCTCGTGCATAGTTTTTATGCTGAGCCTTGCGGCGAAATGATAGCAACTACAAATTACGAGAAGGATTATGCATCCGCATTACAGAAGGATAATTTTTATGGCGTTCAGTTTCATCCAGAAAAATCAGGGGAAGTGGGAGCGAGGATATTGCAAAACTTTCTTGAAATAGAATTTTAGTATTGAGAAGTTAGATATGAGATATGAGAACTTTTCCTTTAAATGAAACTAAGATAAATTGACTTTGTACTTAATACTAAATACTAAGCATAGAATATGCGTATAATTCCCGCAATAGACATCATAGACGGCAAATGCGTCCGACTTTCAAAAGGTGATTATGACACTAAAAAAGTGTATAATGAGAATCCGCTGGAAGTTGCAAAGGCGTATGAAGACCACGGAATACAGCATTTACACCTTGTGGATTTAGACGGCGCAAAAAGCAAGCACATCGTCAACCATAAAATCCTTGCGGAAATCGCTTGTAAAACAAGTTTGAAGGTTGATTTTGGCGGCGGACTCAAAACCGATGAAGACCTTAACATCGCTTTTGATAGTGGAGCGAACCAAATTACTGGAGGAAGTATTGCTGTTAAGGACCCAGATACATTTGAGCGTTGGATTGCGAAATATGGTAGCGGGAAAATCATTCTTGGTGCTGACGCCATGAATGAGAAAATCGCGGTTTCTGGTTGGTTAGAAGATTCTGATGAGGAGTTGGTTCCTTTCATCAAGAAGTATCAGGAAAAAGGCATTGAGTATGTGATTTGCACTGACATCAGCAAAGATGGAATGCTGCAGGGGCCTTCCTTTAAATTATATGAAAAGATTTTGGCTTTAAGCCAAAAAGGGTTGAAATTGATTGCCTCTGGCGGAATTTCAACCTTTGATGAATTACCTAAGTTGGCTGAACTGGGTTGCGAGGGAACGATAATAGGAAAGGCGATTTATGAAAATAGAATCAGCCTAAAGCAATTGGAAAATTATATTCTGCAAAATGACTGATTTTAAAGAAGAATTTATCAAAAATGCGTTTTACCGTCTCGATGAAAATATGAGAATGGTAAGCATTGCCCTTGATAAAATCACGGAAGAGGACGTTTGGCGAAAGCCAAATAAATCTTCTAACAGTATTGCAAATCTCATTTTGCATTTGTGTGGAAACATAACGCAATATGGGATTTCATCATTGCAGTCAACCGAAGATAAAAGAGCTCGTGATGAAGAATTTACAGTTGCAGGAGGTCTGACAAAAGCTCAATTGCTTGAACAATTAGAGAGTACTGTAAACGAAGTGAAATCGACAATTTTGAATTTGCCAGAATCCAGATTTACTGAGATAAAGACAGTGCAAGGCTATTCATTTTCGGGAATTGGGAATATCATTCATTTAGTAGAGCACTTTTCTTATCACACCGGTCAGATTGCGTTTTGGGTGAAACTGATGAAAGATGAGCAATTGGGATTTTATGATGGACAGGATTTGAATGCTAGAAGTGAGTAGTTAGATATGAGATTAACGTCACCCTGAATTCGATTCAGGGTCGCATAAAGAGAATGAGATGCTGAATGAAGTTCAGCATGACGAGTTTGAACGACGAGTTACGAGTTACGAATGACGAAAATTTATCTTTGAATTTTGAAGAATTGAACAATGCAAGATTTAAAACTAAGGACTAAATTATTTGCTCTTGCTTGCTGGAAATTATGTAGCAAATTACCTAAGTCTAGAGAGTTTGATGCAATCGTAAGGCAGCTTATTAGGTCATCAAGTTCTGTTGCTGCAAATTATCGAGCAGCAAATCGAGCAAAAGCAGACAAAGACTTTATAAATAAACTTAAAATTGTTGAAGAAGAAGCTGATGAAAGTCAATTTTGGCTTGAATTTTTACTTGAAACTTTTGAAACTGATAATTCAGAAATTCAAGATTTAATAAAAGAGGCGGATGAACTTGTGGCGATTACCGTAGCATCCATTAAAACAGCCCGAAAGCGTTTGTAGCAATCTCGTCGTTCGTCGCTCTAAATTCTAAACTATGCTGACAAAAAGAATAATCCCCTGTCTGGATATCAAAAACGGTCGCACCGTAAAAGGTGTGAATTTTGTGGATTTGCGCGATGCCGGTGACCCAGTAGAACTTGCTGCAAAATATGCACAGACAGGCGCTGACGAACTGGTTTTCCTGGATATTTCGGCAACTGAA
>CEQG01012783.1_pt1 | contig 14036 bp, 12 predicted proteins | sample 350301 | NCBI WGS metagenome assembly CEQG01 (sample SAMEA2621242, study PRJEB7988) | marine metagenome | isolation source: saline water (ENVO:00002010), including | reverse complement strand
CCCAACCGGAGCTGCCGCTTATCGCTGCATGCTCTATTTTTTCGCAAGCGAAAAATGCACTTCCGCTTGGTGCTTCGCTATTCCTGAAATTCCTTCGGTTTTGTTCCGAACGGGCTTTGGGAGCTTGTCCCGAACTGGCTTTGGGAGGTTTGCAACAACGGAGATTCTTCGGCTGCGCCTCTGAAGGACAACCCACCCCGTCAGCCCTTCGGCCTGCCACCCCTCCCTGTCTAGGGCGGGGAGCACTTGCTACGGAACCATTTTATATCCTGTGTCTTGTCTCTTGTCTCCTGACTCCAAATAAACCCCCTTCGACAGGCTCAGGGTGACAATCAGATTCTTCGCTTCGCTCTGAATGACAACACAGTCGTGGTTCGTGATTCTTAATGTAATGCATTGAGGGTTACACAAAAAGCACTGCTTATTTATAAATGATAACCTACATTTCATCAATTGTTAGGGATAATTCCCTATCTTCATGGGGTAACTTTTTTAATCTTCTATCATGAACGTAATTATTTCCTTGGGGAGGGAAATGATGCATTCTTTCTTCTTCCTTTTTTGTATTTTTATGGGAAACGCAACTACTATGTTTGCCCAAAATTTTAACAACTATTATATTGAAATTAAAGATGGATATGAGTTAGGTGTAATTACAAAAACTACCAATCCAGATCAAACACTTACCCTTAGCATGGCAAATACATCCCTTGCTACTCTCTTAAACGCTAAGTCTATGTATGAGTTTAAAGAAGCCTTCCCAGGCGCTCAAAACTCAAGATTACAAAAAACATATTTGATGAGTTTAGTTCAAGGAGAGGTTGTCTCAGATTTATCTTCTAGACAGGAGGTTAATAATATTTTCTTTTTAGATGATATTGAATTAGCTGATGAACCTGTCCCTGATTATACAGATGATTACATTGAACTTTTATACGATAACTTACCTAATACAGTACTAGAATTGATAGAAGCACCTTTAGCTTGGTCAGTTGATAAAGGTGATTCCAGTATTTTAATAGGTATTGTTGATAGTCATTTTGATGTTAACCACGAAGATTTGCAAGGGCAGATTGTTTTGGATTTAGATGATTCTCCAAGCACTCAATCGCATGGTACAGGAGTGGCGAGTTTGGCTGGTGCAAAAAACAATAACGGCAAAGGGATGTCTAGTATTGCTGGCTGGGAAAACAAGTTAGTTACGGCTGACCTCTACGGTTTGGGAGTATCTAGAGTATGGGAGGTTGCACAAATACCTGGGGTTAAAGTGATTAATTGCAGTTGGGGAAGAACTACTTATAATGAACTAGATGATTTAGCCTGTGAAGAAATAACTCAAAACGGAGTACTCATTGTCTGTGCTGCTCATAACCAAGGAACGACAACTTATTATTACCCTGCATCTTATGATTCAACACTTTCAGTAACTGGTGTTGGACAAAGATATTCAATGGATTATAACAATCCATATTTTTGGGGTCGTTCCTGGAAAGATGTCCACGAATTTAGACCAGATACAGATCCCAACCATCAATCTCAAAATCATAATGACAAAGTTGATGTATGTGCACCTGGGCATAGATACTTAGCAGCAACTGATGACTATGTCAATTATCCTTTAGGATATAAAACGGGTACTGGAACATCAGGGTCTTCTCCCATAACTGCTGGATTAGCGGCGTTAATATTTTCAGTAAACCCAAACTTAACTGCTTATGAAGTAAAGGATATCATACGAAATACCACAGACGATATTTACTACATCCCCTACAATCAACCTTATGTTGGATTGTTAGGTACAGGACGTATCAATGCCTACCGCGCCGTAAAAACCGCTTGGTGCATGGACAATCCTGGAGCAGTAACACTGGATTTAGCAATGCAAGACTCCAAGAAAGATTATTTTGAAGAGCCCAACACCAACACCCCAGTCTTTTGGTATAGCGAGGACATCTGGACTCGAAATCAAGACGATGGCATCTTAATAAAAGAACATGAAAACCCAGAGTACGACCCCAACAACCCTAGCTATGTATATGTACGAGTTACGAACAGCAGTTGTGTGGTAAACTCTGGAACCGAAGAACTAAAGCTTTACTGGTCCAAGGCCAATACAGCACTTGCCTGGCCCGACCACTGGGACGGTTCCTTATATATTACAGACCCAGTTACAGGGCAAAATATATTGATGGGGGACGAAGTAGGGACACTTACCATTCCGCCACTAAACCCTGGAGAAAGTACGGTACTTAAATTTGAATGGAACGTTCCCAATCCAGAAGATTACGTAAATATTAATAGCAATCCTTGGCATTTTTGTTTGTTGGGTAGAATCGTCACTCCAGAAGACCCAATGACTACTACTGAAACAGCAGATTTAGCAGCAAACATCTTAAATAACAATAACATTGTTTTAAAGAATACCACTGTAGTCGATATTATTGCTGATGTACAAGACCCTGTTCCTGTTGGCGGGGTGGTTATGGTGGGCAACCCAACCACACAACAAAAAACGTACGCACTAGAGTTTAACCCACCACCCAACGAGTTTGGTAAAGCCATTTATGATGAAGCCGAAGTAACGGCAACATTGGATACAGTGCTTTACAGTGCCTGGGATACTGGTGGAAAGACTCTACAAAGTGCAGAAGAGATAAAACCAAAAGTAATACAGTTAAATGACAGTACAGCAACTATAGGTAATATTACCCTTAACCCAGGAGAAATGGGCACGGTCTATGTAGCCTTTAACTTTTTAAGCAAGGAGCTTACCGAGAAAAGAAGGTTTACCTATCATTTAATGCAAAAGGACACCCAAACCAATACGTTTATTGGCGGTGAAACTTTCGAAATTAGAAAACAATTTAATACTTCTTTAACTGCATATGCAGGTAATGATAAGGAAGTAAACAAAAACGAAAGTATTACCATAAGTGCAAATGATATAGGTGAAAGTGTCACCTACAACTGGTACGACCCACAGGGCAATTTAATTTATACAGGTACAGACCTTACCATTACTCCCCAAATGACACAAACCTATAAGTTGGAAGTGGTATCGGACATTGATGGGCTTAAAGACTATGACGAGGTGACTATTACGGTAAACCCTTATTATATAGACACCTTAGTGCCCAACCCTGCTATATCTCAGGTAACCGTTAACTATGAAATAGCGGGAAGTACATCTGCCTATTTAATGGTAGTCAACACCAATACAGGTTCTAGTGATAATTATATTCTGGACACGACCACTACGAGTGCTACCATCGATGTAAGTACCTACACTACTGGTTTATATAACATCGTCTTAGTATGCGATGGTGCAACACAAAACGCTAAAACCCTTGTAAAAAATTAAGTTATGAAAACAATAGTAATCATTTTTGTATTCCTTTTTACCTTAAAGGGCATAGCCCAAGACCCAGAATTGTTTGAAAATACCTGGTACCTGGAAAGATTGAATATAAATGATATAGACTATATTCCGCCTATTAATGCTGAAATTGACGAGGTGACGTTAGTCTTTTTTGAAAACCCTTATGTCCTTGAGACTGTTGCTTGCGAAACTCTAAGTAGTGACCTATTGACAAATTTTACACTTGATAGTTTTACAACTATCGATTTCACATTACTATTTGATGATTGTGTTCTTCAAGAAACTATTGATTTTCAAAATCTTTATTACGTGGATTTTTTTCCCTACGGAGACAGTCCGTACGTTTTTACGTATGTAATTACCACAAATGGTTCCAACAAAGTGTTAACCATTACTAATGCTGCAAATGATTTTGCCGTGTACAATAGTGAGTCATTGTCAAACCCTTTTTTTACTGAGAGTAGAGTGATTGTATATCCTTCTCCAGTAAAAGACGAATTAAGGTTTAGTACGCAAGAAAGTATCCTCAGCGTTACCATCTATAACATTCTAGGAGAAAAATTACTCTTTGTAGATGAAGATTTTGAGGTTTTAGACTTAAGTCAATTACCATCTGGTATTTTAATTTTGGATATCGTAACCGAGAAAGGAAAAGTGATTAAAAAAGTTTTAAAAGAGTAATGTTTTTTTAAACCATTCCGTAAAATATTCAAATGGAACTACTAAAAAAGGCCGAGTAATGCTCGGCTTTTTTTATGCCTGTGACACCCGTAGGGTGTTTACCATTCCTTTTTCCACAATAGGCATGGCCGCTAAGTTGATTAGGAAATCGCCTTTTTGTACAAACCCTTTTTCCAAAGCGATGCGGTTTACATCGTCTACGGTTTCATCCGTACTTACATACTTATCATAGTAAAAAGCCTTAACACCCCATAGCAAACTTAGGCGGGAGAGGATTCTTTTATTGGAAGTAAAGACCAAGATATGCGAATCGGGACGCCAAGCAGAAATCTGGAAAGCGGTATATCCACTATTGGTCAAGGTACAAATAGCTTTGGCTTCAATTTCATCGGCCATTCGGGCGGCGTGGTAACACACCGATTTGGTAATAAACCGGTTGGTGCGTACATGCGGCGGATTATGGGGTACTTTAATTAAATCGCTATTCTCAACCCGTTGACAGATACTCGCCATTTTTTGAATTACCTGTACGGGATATTGCCCTACGGAAGTTTCCCCAGAGAGCATTACTGCATCGGCGCCGTCCATAACACTGTTGGCCACATCGTTTACTTCGGCACGGGTAGGCGTTAGGGAAGTAATCATGGTTTCCATCATTTGGGTTGCGATAATCACCGGAATACGGGCTTTTTTTGCCTTTAGTACCAATTCCTTCTGAATGAGCGGTACATCTGAAGCAGGCACTTCCACCCCTAAATCTCCCCGAGCCACCATGAGTCCGTCGCAATACGGAATAATGGTATCGATATTATTGACCCCTTCGGGTTTTTCAATTTTGGCAACAATAGGAATTTTATGTTCGCTATGGGCTTCAATTAGCGCCTGCAATTCTTTTAAGTCTTCCGCATGCCGTACAAAAGAAAGTGCAATCCAATCCACCTCCAAGCTTACGGCAAAAATGGCATCTTCCTTATCCTTTAAGGTAAGGGCAGGAAGTGAAATATTGGTATTGGGTAAGTTGACTCCTTTTTTGGAACGGAGGGGCCCACCCTGGATTACTTTGGTGGTTACTTTATCCTTTCCGTTGGTTTTTACCACTTCGAAGATAAGTTTCCCATCGTCGAGCAGGATTCTTTCTCCCGCTTTGACATCTTGAGGAAACTCGTCATAATTCATAAACACCCGCTTTTTGGTGCCTTCAAATTCTTCGCCGGTACAAAAGTCGATTTCATCGCCTGGGTTGACCACTACTTCCTCTTTCATGATGCCCACCCGTAATTTGGGCCCCTGCAAATCGGCGAGGATCGCACTCGCAGTTCCCAGTTCTTCATCCAATTCACGGATCATTTTCACCCTTTTTTTTACATCGTCATAGTTGGCGTGCGAAAAATTGATTCGGAAGACATTCGCCCCTTCCTCAATCATGGCTTTCAGGGTTTTCTTATCGCTTGTAGCAGGTCCTAGCGTGGCTACTATTTTCGTTTTCTTTTGAATGGGCATTAGTGAAATATTAGGTTATTGTTGGTTTTTATGGTTTCGTTATCCACGATGTAAGAAGAAATCACTTCTTTTATTTCGTTGATTTTGGACAAGGTTTTCTTCTGCTGAAAATCTTCTTGATCGGATTCGATTTTCAGGAAAAAATCTACTTTTTTCAATTCGGGCAAGAGAAAGGTAGTAGCTGTTTTTTCAGCGGTAGCCTCCGTGAAAAGTCCGCCAAAATTGACGGTGGAAGCGGTAGCATACTTGCACTTATTCCCTACCAAATAATACGTTTTATCTTGTGCCTCCAAATGGTACTGAAACAAAGGGAAAGACACTTCTGCCCCTTCCCTTAGAAAAAGCACATCCTGCCTTTTCCGTTCCAATCGCAATTCCAAAAACTTATTCAGCATAAAAGCCATTTTATAGGCTTCCTCACTACAATGGATGGCAATTAAAGCATAGGGCTCTTCAAACACATCGTCCAGTAAAAGCTTATGAGCCGCCATTTTGGTAAATTTTATTAAAAATAGCAATTGTTTTGCGGATGTAATAACCCAAAGGGTTAATTTTAGGTAAATCGGTATCGAAAACGTTTACGATTTTTCTTTTTCTGAAAAAATATTAGGGTTGGTGTCTTTGCATGGACTTCTGAAGTTTGTAGAATGCCCTTTTGGCCGCCCGTTCTTCGGCCTTCTTTTTGGAAGTTCCCCGTGCTTTGGCCACAATTTCCTGTTCCAACTGAAGCTTTACGGCAAAATGCTTTAAGGGATCTTTCCCATTGTCTTCATAGACATTGAACTTAAAGCTCTTCTTATTTTTTTGGCACCATTCTATAAAAAGGCTTTTATAACTAATTACCTTGCCTTCCAGTTTCTGGATATCCACATAGGGTTTGATGACCCTGCGATGGATAAATTTTTCGACGGACTTGTATCCTTTGTCCAAGTAGATAGCGCCTACTAGGGCCTCAAACACATTTCCATGAATGTTTTGCCCGAACTGTTGGGTAGGTACGGAAGTCTTTACCAATTGAATGAGTTTCAGGTCGCGGCCCAATTCATTTAGGTGCTCCCTGCTCACCACTTTGGAGCGCATTTTGGTAAGGTAGCCTTCGTTTCCGTGGGGTACTTTTTTAAAGAGGTGTGCTGCAATCACGGAGCCCAGCATGGCATCCCCTAGAAATTCCAAACGCTCATAATTAAGTGGTTGTCCTTCACTATCGGACGCATTTAAGGAGCGGTGTGTAAAGGCCTCTTTGTAAATTGCGATATCGCCAGGTTTGAACCCAATGATTTTCTTTAACGCATAGTAAAATTCCTCATCCCCATCGGAGCGAGAAGCAAATATTTTCTTTAAGGCAGTCATAAAGGATTACTCTGCTAACTTCTTGAAGAGAATGCAGGCATTGTGTCCCCCAAATCCAAACGTATTACTCATCGCCACATTAATTTCCCGTTCTTGGGCTTTATTGAGTGTCAAGTTGAAAGAAGGGTCAATATTTTCATCTACAGTAGTATGGTTAATGGTAGGAGGTACCAAGCTATGCTGCATGGCCAGGATTGAAGCAATTGCTTCAATCGCTCCTGCCGCCCCTAGAAGGTGTCCCGTCATGGATTTTGTAGAATTGATATTGATGTCTTTGGAATGTGCGCCAAACACACTGGTAATCGCTTTTAATTCGGCTACATCCCCTAAAGGAGTGGAAGTTCCGTGGGTATTAATAGCATCTACCTCATCGGGGCTCATACCCGCATCGTTAAGGCAGTTTAACATGACCCGTTCTACACCAATTCCGTCTGGGTGAGGCGCCGTCATGTGATACGCATCACTGGACATTCCGCCACCTACGACTTCAGCATAGATTTTAGCACCCCGTTTTTTGGCGTGCTCATATTCTTCCAAAATCAAAGCGCCTGCTCCCTCCCCAAGTACAAATCCGTCGCGGGTTGCATCAAAAGGTCTAGAAGCCGTTTCGGGGCTTTCATTTCTGGTAGAGAGGGCATGCATGGCATTGAAACCACCCATTCCCGCTTGGGTTACAGCAGCTTCACTTCCTCCGGTAACGATGATATCGCAATGTCCCAAACGAATATAGTTTAGTGCATCGATGATGGCGTTGGCAGAAGAGGCACAAGCAGAGACTGTGGTATAATTAGGCCCCATGAACCCGTGTTTGATAGAGATATTCCCGGGGGCGATATCGGCTATCATTTTTGGTATGAAGAAGGGGTTGAAACGTGGTGTTCCATCCCCTTCTGCAAAGTTTATTACTTCATTTTGAAACGTTTCGAGCCCTCCAATCCCAGCGCCCCAAATCACTCCCACACGAAATTTATCTACTTCGTCGAGGTTGATTTTTGCATCGGCAATGGCTTCATCGGAAGAAACCAAGGCATATTGTGCAAAACGGTCTAGTTTTCGGGCCTCTTTTCGATCAAAATGATCTTGAGGATCATAATTCTTTACTTCACAAGCGAACTTGGTTTTGAACTTTTCGGTATCAAAATAGGTAATAGGTGCGCAACCGCTTTTCCCGCTTTTTAATCCTTCCCAGTATTCTGAGACGTTATTTCCAATGGGTGTAAGGGCGCCAAGACCTGTAACTACAACTCGCTTTAATTCCATAAAGAAGTATTTTTATTTTGCTTCCTCGATGTATGAAATGGCTTGCCCAACGGTGGCAATGTTTTCAGCTTGATCGTCTGGAATCTGGATATCAAATTCTTTTTCAAATTCCATAATAAGCTCTACCGTGTCCAAAGAATCGGCTCCAAGGTCGTTGGTGAAGCTTGCTTCGTTAACTACTTCGTTTTCGTCAACACCTAGTTTGTCTACGATAATCGCTTTTACTCTTGATGCAATGTCTGACATAATTCTTATTTTTTAGATTTAATTACAAGTGGCAAAAATAAAATATTTTAAATTAAAACACCATTTTACTGCTAAAATGTGAAATGCGTCTCTTTAAAATGTCAATTTTATAGGAAATAAATGTTACGCTATCCTTTTAAAATAAAATAGTTCCTCCAATTTAAACATTTTTGGGAGAAGTAAAACCCCATTTGCCTTACTTTTGTTAAAATTTTTATTTACTTCTAGTAAACTTTAGGATAATCAATGGAGAAGCGTATTGTAATTTTTGCCTCTGGGAGTGGTACCAATACCCAGAAAATTATCGAACACTTTCAGCAGCATCCTATCGCTAAAGTCGTTCACGTGCTCTCAAACAAGAAAGATGCCAAAGTGTTAAAACGCGCTCAAAGCCTTGGTGTTAACGCTTCTGCCTTCACTAGGGAAGCTTTAAACGACCCCCGAGGGGTCTTGCAATTGTTGAAAAATGAATCGCCAGATCTAATTGTACTGGCCGGATTTTTATGGAAATTTCCGGAGCACCTTCTTAAAGCCTACCCAAACAAAGTGATCAACATTCATCCTGCCCTACTTCCTAAATATGGTGGAAAAGGGATGTACGGGAAGCATGTACATGAAGCTGTGGCCGCCAATGGCGACTCAGAAACGGGGATTACGATTCATTATGTAAATGAAAACTATGACGAAGGAGCCATTATATTTCAGGCTTCCGTAACTTTGGAAGCTCACGAATCTGCCGAACATATTGCTGAAAAAGTACACCAGCTGGAATATGTACATTATCCCAAAGTTATTGAAAAACTACTCACCGAAACGCTTTAATTTGGCTAAGAAAAAGAAACAAAAATATTATGTCGTTTGGTTTGGCAACCCAGCTGGGATTTATGACAGCTGGGAAAAATGCAAGAAAGCCATCCAAGGAATTTCCGGCGCCCAGTACAAATCTTTTGAAACCCTCCCTGAAGCTAAAATTGCCTTCCAAAAAGAATATGTCGATTACAAAGGAAAAAACACAAAGAAAAAGAAGATCCTTACTTCGGAAGAACTACAACGAATTGGCGAACCCAATCTGTATTCCATTGCCGTAGATGCTGCTTCCAGTGGCAACCCCGGTAAAATGGAATACCGAGGGGTAGATACGCAAACCCATAAAGAATTGTTTCGGCAAGGGCCTTTTATGCAGGGTACCAATAATGTGGGTGAGTTTTTGGCCTTGGTACACGGACTCGCTTTTCTGAAACAACAACAGAGTGACCGAATGATCTATTCGGACAGCAGGATTGCCATGGGTTGGGTACGACGAAAAAAATGCAATACCAAACTGAAACGAACTTCACAGAACAAAAAAATCTTTGAATTGATCACCCGGGCCGAAACCTGGTTAAAAAACAATACCTATACTACAAAAATTGTAAAATGGGAGACCAAGGCCTGGGGGGAAATTCCAGCCGATTTTGGAAGGAAATAGCTATTAGTGTCGCCACTTTACCCAAAGGATGATATTCGGATTGTTCACGGTTCCGCCTGTACCACTAATTCTAGTAATTAAATATTCCCCTGCGTTAAAATCGATATCAGCTGCACTGTTGGAATAGGTCCCACTACTCAAATTAAATGCAGCGGCCGTAGAAAGAAAACCACTTGCATCCCTCCTTTCAATTAAAAATTCTTTGGAAGTATCGCCTCCATTTACCATGGCAGAGATATACACAATGGTTCCATCCATAGGCATATGGGCTCCAGAATTTTGATTGCTTATCACACCCGAAAATCGAAGTGGGGAATCGTTACGGTTGCTTCCTCCACGTGCGAAATGAAGGGCCGTACTTTCAACACTTAGCCATTTTCCACGAGTCTCATCGTACATACACAATTGGTCTCCTATGACGGCCAATTGTCCGGTAGTGTTGCCTATAGGTGCTATCTGGGGGTTTATTTCCAAGGCTGGAATCCCTGTGGGTGTCGTTTCAATCTCCAGCTCGGCCGTGGGATCGGTAGTCCCTACTCCAATTTGGGAAAATAGGGTTTGAAAAAAGAGGCACATCGCAATACTCCATAAAAATCTCATTAAAATCAATTTTTTCATAGTTTGTCACGAACTTATAAACTCCTTGTAGAAAACCTGAAATTTTTCGCTATACATAGAATTTATTCGATGAACCACCCCCTCTAGTTTCCAAAAGGATACACAGCACCTAATTACTAAGTAAACATTACGTAAAACAGTTATTTATTGCTAAATTTGCACCTTCATTCAAAACCCCTACAATGAGCAAACTTGTAATTGTTGGAACGGTCGCCTTCGACGCAATTGAAACCCCTTTTGGGAAAACCGATAAAATTTTAGGAGGTGCCGCAACCTACATTGGTCTAGCTGCTTCACAGTTTGAAGTAGACAGTGCCATTGTATCTGTGGTAGGCGGGGACTTTCCGAAGGAATACCTTAGCATGCTAGAAGAAAAAGGAATGGATATTTCGGCCTTGGAAGTGGTGGAAGATGGAAAAACCTTCTTTTGGAGTGGAAAGTATCACAACGATATGAATTCGCGCGATACGTTGGTAACGGAATTGAATGTCTTGGCCGACTTTCAGCCAGTAGTGCCAGAAAGTTATAAGGATGCCGAAGTGGTAATGTTAGGGAATTTGCACCCCTTGGTGCAGCTAAGTGTCATTGAACAGATGAAACAACCCAAATTGATCATGCTGGACACCATGAACTTCTGGATGGATAACACTTGGAACGATCTTATGAAAGTTATTGGCAAAGTAAACGTCTTAACCATTAACGATGAAGAAGCCCGGCAATTGACCAAAGAATATTCCTTGGTACTGGCCGCTCAAAAAATCATGAAGATGGGACCAGAATATGTCGCCATTAAAAAAGGAGAACACGGTGCGCTGTTGTTTTACAAGGAAGATATTTTCTTTGCGCCTGCATTGCCTTTGGAAGAAGTGTTTGACCCCACTGGGGCGGGAGATACTTTTGCGGGAGGTTTTTCTGGATACTTAGCCAAAACGGGGGATTATTCTTTTGAAAATATGAAAAATGCCATCATTAATGGTTCGGCTTTGGCTTCTTTTTGTGTAGAAAAATTTGGGGCAGAAATGCTCCTGAAGTTAGATAAAGAACAATTGCAGCATCGCTTGCAACAATTTAAGAATTTAACCCAGTTCGATATAGAATTAACTTAAAATTATGCCCCTATAATCTTGGGGCATTGTATTTTTAAATATGAGCGACGAACTAAAACACGAATGTGGAATAGCCCTTGTAAGGCTCTTAAAGCCATTGGAATATTACAAGGAAAAATACGGAACGGCTTTTTACGGCATCAACAAGATGTACTTGATGATGGAAAAGCAACACAACCGCGGTCAAGACGGTGCTGGCTTGGCCGGGATTAAGATGAACATGACCCCAGGGGAGCGTTACATTAGTCGTATTCGTTCCAATGCCTCACAACCCATTCAGGATATCTTTTCGCAGGTGAATCAAAGAATCAATTTGGAGCTGCAGGAAAATCCTGAAATAAAAGACAACATTGCACTTCAGAAAAAACACATCCCGTATTTAGGGGAGCTCTATTTAGGGCATGTGCGCTATGGAACCTTTGGCGGGAATAGCATTGAAACCGTGCATCCCTTTCTTCGACAAAACAATTGGATGCACCGTAATTTAATCATTGCTGGGAATTTCAACATGACCAATACCACCGAACTTTTTGACAACCTCATCAAGTTAGGGATGCATCCCAAGGAAAAAGCCGATACCATTACCGTGATGGAAAAAATAGGGCATTTTTTGGATGATGCAGTGAGGAAATTGTATAAAAAGGCCAAAGCAGATGGACTCAACAAAATGCAGGCCTCCCCTTTTATTGCCAAAAACCTGAAATTGTCTAAAATCCTTCGGAAGTCGGCCAAGAATTGGGATGGGGGCTATGCCATGGCAGGCTTGTTAGGTCATGGGGATGCCTTTGTATTAAGGGACCCTGCTGGGATTCGTCCAGCGTACTATTACAAAGATGACGAAGTAGTTGTGGTTGCTTCGGAAAGGCCCGTTATTCAAACCGTATTCAACGTACCGTTTGAGTCGGTACAGGAGTTAGACCCTGGGCATGCGATGATCATAAAAAAAGACGGCCGTTTCGACATTTCTGAAATTCAGAAACCTTTGGAAAGAAAATCCTGTTCGTTTGAACGGATTTATTTTTCACGCGGAAGTGATGCTGAAATCTATCAAGAGCGAAAAAAATTAGGCCGGCTGGTGATGCCGAAGGTGCTGGAAGCCATTGAATACGATACAAAGAACACTGTTTTTTCATTTATTCCGAATACGGCTGAAACCTCCTTTTACGGAATGCTGGAAGCTGCCCAGGACGAGCTGAACAAACAAAAGAACCAAGCAATCCTTCAGGAAAAAGAAAACTTGAGTAAAGAACGCCTGCAGGAGATTCAGGATTTAAAAATAAGGACGGAGAAATTAGCCATCAAGGATGTGAAGCTACGGACCTTCATCACTGAAGACAGTAGTAGGGACGATCTCGTGGCCCACGTTTATGATGTCACTTACGGAGTGGTAGAAAAGGGTAAAGACAATTTGGTGGTCATCGACGACAGTATTGTGCGAGGGACGACTTTAAAGCGAAGTATCCTAAAGATGTTGGACCGTTTGGAGCCCAGAAAAATTATTATTGTTTCCTCGGCCCCTCAAATTCGATATCCCGATTGCTACGGAATCGACATGGCCCGTTTGGAGCAGCTGGTAGCCTTTAACGCAGCATTGGCCCTTCATAAAGAACGTAATACTTATGATGTGGTAGAAGCTATTTACAAAAAATGCAAGGCTGAAATAGAAAAAGATCCGTATCAAGAAGAAATCGTGAATCATGTAAAAGAACTTTACGCACCTTTTAGTGATGAGGAAATTTCAGATAAGATTTCTGAAATTATTACAGAAGATAGTGTTCATGCGGAAGTGAAGGTAATATTCCAATCGGTTGACGATTTGCATGAAGCTTGTCCCAAGAATTTGGGAGACTGGTACTTTACCGGAAATTACCCTACCAAAGGAGGGAAAAGAGTTGTAAACAAGGCATTTGTGCACTTCTTTGAGGGGAATCCAGAGCGTGCTTATTAAGCAATTTACGCACTTTATCGAGTTTACATAGCGCTTTATCTAAAAGTAGGAAAAATCTGTATCTAGTTTCTACTTTTTAACATACATTTGCTTCATACCATAGCATAAGTAGGTTAAGTTCATGGTAAGATTTGGGGCAAAAAAGGTAAACTTCGCGTTTACCTTTTTTATTTTTAGTTGTTATTATTCCTAATAAGAGCACCTTCTTTTTTCGAAACTCTCATTTTTAATCCCCAATTATTACGGTATTCTAAAAATTTATGTTCTTTAACGAAAAAAGCGGTTATTGGTCTAAATTTAAAATCCTGTTACATTTTATCTTCTATATTTGACCCATACCATAGCATAAGTAGGTTAAGTTCATGGTAGATTTGGGGCAAAAAAAGGTAAACGCTAGTTTGCCTTTTTTTATTGGCCCAAATCGAAGGGGTGCCGAGCGAACCCCGTGAGCGAGGCGTTTTCCACTTCCCCTTACGTAGT
>CEQG01004068.1_pt1 | contig 14088 bp, 13 predicted proteins | sample 350301 | NCBI WGS metagenome assembly CEQG01 (sample SAMEA2621242, study PRJEB7988) | marine metagenome | isolation source: saline water (ENVO:00002010), including | reverse complement strand
GCCTGAGGTGCGGCGATATTGAGCGTCAGCAGGCGCGCAAATTCCTTAGCGTCGATCGCCTGCACAGCAGCCAGCGACCCCAGCGTCGCAGCATTTAGGACCATGATATCCAGCGCGGACCAGCGGCCCCCGATCGCCTGCGCCAGGCGGCCGATGCTGTCGCCGTCGATTAGGTCCAGCGGCGCGATAGTCGCGCTGCCGCCGGTGGCATGGATACGCTCTTCCACTTCCTCCAGCGCGCCGGGCGTTCGCGCGGTCAAAATGACGTGCGCGCCTGCCTTGGCAAGCGCTTCGGCCGTAGCGGCGCCAATGCCCCGACTGGCGCCGGTGACGAGTGCCAGCTTGCCGGTAAGAGGAAGGTTGGACATGGCACTCCCGTCATTGCCGGCCGGGGGCCGGACTTGTCATTTGTTTGGAAAGAAGGGGCGGCCATGGCGGGCTGCCCCTTTACGCGTGTCAGACGACCCGTTCGGCCAGCAGTTCGAACTGGTTCTGAACCACCGCTTCGTCCTGATCGGTCAGCGTGGTCGGATAATCGCCGGTGAAGCAGGCGTCGCAATATTGCGGCCGTATGTCGGCCCGCTTCGCTTCGCCCAATGCCTTGTACAGGCCGTCGATCGAGATGAAGGACAGGCTGTCGGCGTGAATGAAGTCCTGCATGCCGCCAATGTCGAGCCGGTGGGCGAGCAGCTTGGTGCGCTCAGGCGTGTCTACGCCATAGAAGCAGCTATGCTTGGTCGGCGGCGAAGCGATGCGCATATGAACTTCGGCAGCGCCGGCCTCACGCATCATCTGCACGATCTTGAGCGAGGTGGTGCCGCGTACGATCGAATCGTCGATCAGCACGATGCGCTTGCCCGCGATCAGCGCGCGATTGGCATTGTGCTTGAGCTTCACGCCCAAGTGACGGACCTTATCGCCCGGCTGGATGAAGGTGCGGCCGATATAGTGCGACCGGATGATGCCCAGTTCAAACGGAATGCCCGATTCCTGGGCATAGCCAATGGCGGCAGGCACGCCGCTATCAGGCACGGGGATGACGTAATCGGCCTCGACGGGGTTTTCGATCGCCAGCTGCGCGCCAATCGCCTTGCGCACCGAATAGACGCTGGAGCCGTCCACGATCGAATCGGGCCGGCTGAAATAGACATGCTCGAAGATGCAGGGGCGTGCATGGGTTTCGCCGAAGGGGCGGTGGGACCGGATTTCACCACTGTTGGTGACGATGACCAACTCGCCCGGTTCGACGGTGCGGACATAATCCGCGCCCACCACATCGAGCGCCACCGTTTCCGATGCGAAGATGGTCGCGTCGCCCAGCGTGCCCATGACCAGCGGGCGGATGCCCAGCGGATCACGGCAAGCGATCATGCCTTCGGGCGTCATGACGATCAGCGAATAGGCGCCTTCCACCTGCTTGAGGGCGTCGATGAACTTGTCGAGCAGCGTCCGGTAGCTGGATGTCGCCACGAGATGGATGATGACTTCGGTGTCGGACGTCGACTGGAAGATAGAGCCGCGACGAATCAGTTCGCGGCGCAACTTCATCGCGTTGGAGATATTGCCGTTATGCGCCACGGAGAAGCCGCCGGAATTGAGTTCGGCATATAGCGGCTGCACGTTGCGCAGCGATGTTTCGCCGGTGGTGGAATAGCGAACATGGCCGCAAGCGCTTTCGCCCGGGAGGCTGCGAATCACATCGTCGCGGTCGAAATTACCCGCGACATGCCCCATCGCCCGATGGGTATGGAATTCGTGGCCGTCCCAGCTGGTGATGCCGGCGGCCTCCTGGCCGCGATGCTGGAGCGCGTGGAGGCCGAGCGCGACGATAGCGGAGGCCGTTTCCGCGCGCGAGACGCCGAAAATGCCGCATTCCTCGCGCAACTTGTCGTCGTCGAAGGGATTTGTCGTGATCATGGGTGCGAACCGGTTCCGTTGCCGTTCTTGCCGCCCGTCCGGGCCGCCTTTGAGCGCGCATATAGTCGCTTGAGGGCGGTTTGTCGCCTCCTTGTCACAAAAAACCGGCTAAACGCCAACAACGCTGCGTTTCTCGCTCTGCGCTATCGGCAAAAAGCCCTACTGGCGCAGTCCGTTCGGCGCAGCTACACACGCAGCCCTGATGCATCGTTTCGCCAACCCCGCCCGCTTCTTGAAGATCGCGCGTCCATTAACGCTGTGGCTGTTCTGGCCCGGACTGATGCTGATCCTGATCGGCGCGGTTTGTGGACTGCTGGTGACGCCGGCCGATTATCTTCAAGGACAGACGGTACGCATTCTCTATATCCATGTCCCTGCCGCATGGCTGGGCATGGGCGGCTGGACGGGGATCGCCCTTGCCGCTCTGATGCAGCTGGTTTGGCGACATCCGCTCGCAGCCATAGCTGGGCGGGCGATCGCGGCGCCCGGCGCCCTGTTCACGGCCATCTGCCTGGCGACCGGCTCCATCTGGGGGCGGCCGACCTGGGGCACCTGGTGGGAATGGGACGGGCGCATGACATCCATGCTGGTGCTGCTGTTCCTCTATCTGGGCTATATCGCGCTGGCCAATGCCAGCGCCCGCGACGGGCAGGGCGGCGTCAGCAGCGTGACGGCGATCTTTGGATTGGTCGGCGCGGTCAACATTCCTATCATCAACCGATCTGTGGTGTGGTGGAACAGCCTGCACCAAGGGCCGAGCATCACGATGCGTGGCTCTACCATCGAAACGGCGCTGCTGTGGCCTTTGGGCCTGACTTTGCTGGGCTTCTCCCTCTGGTTCGGCGCGATCGTGCTGATGCGGATGCGCGCGATCCTGGCGCAGAACAAGGTTGAGGCGCGGATGCAGCGTCTGGCGAGAGGATAAAATGAACCAGTGGGCCTTCGTGATTGCCGCCTATGCCGTGACGGCGATCGCGACAATTGTCATGAGTTTCCTAAGCTGGCGCGCGATGGCGTGCGCTGAACGCGCAGCGGAACGGCTGTCGGACAGACCATGAAGGCAAAGCATCAAAGGCTGGTGCTGGCGCTTGTTGCGCTGGCTGCCATCGTCGGCGCGGGGTTGCTCGCCGCGTCGGCGCTCAAGGACGAAGCCGCCTATTTTTATGCGCCCGCCGACGTCGAGGCCAAGGGCGTGGAGCCGGGCCGCGCGATCCGGCTGGGCGGCATGGTGGTGAAGGGAAGCCTGAAGCGGGCAGCCGATGGCGTCACCATCCGGTTCGATGTCACCGATGGGAAGGCAACGGTGCCGGCGACCTTTAGCGGCATCGCGCCCGACCTGTTCAAGGAGGGCAGCGGGGTCGTTGCGGAAGGCGCCTTCGACAACCAGGGAACCTTCGTCGCGACCAATCTGCTCGCCAAGCATGACGAACGCTATATGCCGCGGGAACTGGAGGGGATGCAGTATAATGAAACCACGCATCAGCTGAAGGTGAAGCCTTGATCGCCGAAGCCGGTCTTATCGCCCTCTGGCTCGCCGCGTCCCTCGCGCTGCATCAGCTGTTCCTCGCATTCGCGGGCCTGAAAGGCGGCAAGGTGGAATTGCTGGCTGCCATGCGTCCGGTCGCGGTCGCGCAGGGCGGGCTGACGGCGCTTGCCTTCGCGCTGCTCATCACCCTTTTCCTGCGGTCGGACATGTCGGTGCTGCTGGTCGCAATGAACAGCCATTCGGCCAAGCCCTGGCTGTACAAATTCGCAGGCACCTGGGGCAATCATGAAGGGTCGATGCTGCTGTGGGTCGCGGTGATGGGCGTGGCGGGCGGCGCCGTCGCCCTGTTCGAGCGGGCCTTGCGGCGCGACACGCATATGGCGACATTGGGCGCACAAGCGGCCATTTCCTTGGGTTTCTACGCCTTCCTGCTGTTTTCGTCCAATCCCTTCGCGCGAGTCGACCCGCCGCCGCCTGACGGCCAGGGCCTCAATCCGCTGTTGCAGGACCCCGGTCTCGCCTTCCATCCGCCTACGCTTTACCTCGGCTATGTCGGCCTGTCAGTCGCCTTTTCCTTCGCGGTCGGCGCGTTGCTGACCCGCGCGGTCGATGCTGCCTTCGCGCGGGCGATGCGTCCCTGGGTATTGGGCGCTTGGATATTGCTGACGCTCGGCATCACGGCGGGCAGCTATTGGGCTTATTATGAGCTGGGCTGGGGCGGCTGGTGGTTCTGGGACCCGGTGGAAAATGCCTCGCTGATGCCATGGCTGGCGGCCACGGCCTTGCTGCACAGCGTCACGGTATTGGCGACGCGCGATGGCCTGCGCGCGTGGACCATCATGCTGGCGGTGGTCGCCTTTTCCATGTCGATGGTCGGCACATTCCTGGTGCGGTCGGGCATCTTGACGAGCGTCCACGCGTTCGCTGTCGATCCCGAGCGGGGCAGCTTCATCCTCGCGCTGCTCGCTATCTATATCGGCGGCGCGTTGGCGCTGTTTGGCTGGCGCATCGGGTCGGTGCGGGAAGGCGCGCCGTTCGAACTGGTCAGTCGTGAAACGCTGCTGGTGGTGAACAATCTCCTGCTGTCGGTGATTTTGGGGATCGTGCTTATCGGGACACTCTACCCCCTGATGACCGAAGCCTTTGACCATAAGGTTTCGGTGGGTGCGCCCTATTTTGACCGGATCGCCGGGCCGATCGCGCTGACGTTGATGATCGCAATGGCGGTAGGGCCGCTGACCCGGTGGCGGCGCGATCGGCTGCCGGCGGTGGGCAGGCGTCTGGTCATTCCGGCGACGGGTGGTGCGATTGCAGCCGCGATCATAGCGGCGGTCGCGTGGGGGCGGATCGGTACGCTGCCCTTTTTCGGGCTGACTGTTGCCATTGGTGTCGGCATTGCGAGCTTGGCGCCGCTCTGGAAGCGCAAGCTGCTGCGTACCCCCTTGTTCACCTGGGGTATGGTGATCGCCCATCTGGGCTGCGCTGTCAGCCTGGCGGGCATGGCATGCGATTCGGCCTTCACGGTTGAAAAACTGGTCGCGGCGCGACCGGGGGAAGCGATTCGCACGGCCGGTTGGACGCTGCGCTTCGTTAAAATCATGCCGCTGGCTGGCGACAATTGGACGGCGCTGCAAGCGGATATGGCGGTCGATCGCGGCGGGCGCGCGGTGATGATGCGCCCCCAGTCCCGTTTCTTCACGTCGCCACCGACCACCACGAGCGAAGCGGCGTTGCTGACGCGATGGGATGGCCAGCTCTATGTCGTGCTGGGCGAAGAGGTTGAAGGCGGCCGCTGGCAGCTGCGCATCTGGTGGAAACCGTTTGTGACGTTGATCTGGTTTGGCGGCGTGCTGATCGCCTTGGGTGGCGCGCTGGCGCTGGTCGGGCACGAACGGCGCGGATGGCTGGTGAAATGGCGTGGTCGGAGGGCGGTGGCATGAGGCGGATCCTGATCTGGTTGCCGCTGCTGCTGTTTGTGGCGTTCATCGGCCTGTTCGCCAGCGGCCTGTTCCAGCCGGATGATCGCATCATCCATTCAAGGCTGGTCGGTCAGCCCCTCCCGGCCTTTGATCTCCCCGCCGCCGCGAGCGATCGTCCCGGCCTTAGCAGCGAGGCTATGATCAGCGGCCAGCCCCGGCTCCTCAACATCTTTGCCAGCTGGTGCGTGCCCTGTATGGTCGAAGCGCCCCAGTTGATGGCATTGAAGCAGGCCGGCGTTGCCATCGACGCCATCGCCATCCGCGATGCGCGGAGCGATGTCGACGCGTTTCTGGCACGCAACGGCAACCCCTATCAGCGGATCGGGTTGGACGCGCGCAGCGCCGTCCAGATCGCGCTTGGGTCTTCCGGCGTCCCGGAAACATTCGTGATCGATGGACGGGGGCGCATCGCCTATCAGCATATCGGAGAAATCCGCGCCGATGACGTGCCGACAATTTTGGCGCGGCTGGAGGATGCTCGATGAAGGCGCTGCTCGCCTTGTTTCTGGCGTTTGCCGCCGCGCCGGCGCTGGCACAGACCGCGCTGCCGCCCGCACCATGGGCCGACCGGCAGATACCCGATGCGCGGCAGGAGCGCGCTGCAAAGGCACTGATGGAAACCATTCGCTGTCTCACCTGCCAGAGCCAGTCGATCGCCGATTCCAATGCCAGCATGGCGGCCGACATGCGATCGCAGATACGCGAGCGCATCATGGCGGGGGAAAGGCCCGAAGCGATACGGGCCTGGCTGGTGGCGCGCTACGGCGATTGGGTCAGCTATGCGCCAAGCGCCGATCCGATTCTGTGGCCGCTGTGGGCGGCGCCGCTGGTCCTGCTGGCTTTGGGGCTTGTCCTCATGCGCGGTCGGATCAGGAGGAGCAGGTCGTGACCGGTTGGCTCATCGCTTCTGCATTGGCGGCACTGGTTTTGGTCGGGCTTCTGTTGCTTGGCCGTATCCCTCGATCAGCATGGGAAATCAGCGCCGCCGCCCTGCTGCTGGGGCTGGCTGGCTATGCGTGGCAGGGCAATCCCGGGCTTGCCGGGGCGCCTCGCCGGGTTGCCGAAGCCGATGGGCAGCCGTTTGACGAGGCGCTTGCGCAAAAACGGCGTGGCCTGGCCGAACGATTTGGCCCAGCGGCGCAATGGATGATGTTGTCCGACGGGCTCGCACGGCAGGGCAAGACCAAGGCGGCCGCCAATGTGCTGCTGTCGGCCCTGCGTGATCAGCCCGACGACCCGAATTTATGGCTGGGGCTGGGCAATGCCTTGGTTGCGCATGGCGATGGCGTGCTCTCGCCCGGCGCGCAGTTTGCCTATCGCAGGGCCTTGTCTATCGACCCTGAAGCGCCGGCGCCGCGCTATTTTTACGGTTTGGCGCTGGCCCGCGCAGGACAGTTGCAGGCGGCGCGCGACCTGTGGGCGCAGCTGGTCGCGCGTGCGCCAGCTGACAGTGAAGTGCGTAAGGAACTTGAAAGCAATATCGCGCGTATCGACGCCATGCTGGCGGGTGGTGAGGCTGGTCAGCCATGATGCGGTGCAGCGTTCGCGTTGCACGGCGGCAGGAGCCGTGATAGGGCGCGGCGGTTTGCGGGGGTAGCGGACTTTTCCGCCCAAGCCCCCGGGTGGGTGTCCAGACGAGTATGACCATTCGGCATATCATTCATGGCTGATCTTCTTCCCAATACCGCTCCTTCGTCTTCGGAAGAAGGAGAGGGCGGTCACGGCCATGTGCGGCAGAAGGCCACGGCGAAGCTGGTAGTCGGCGCGATCGGCATCGTGTTCGGCGACATCGGCACCAGCCCGCTCTATGCGTTCCGGGAGACCTTTGCGGGCCATCACCACCTTGATCTCGATCCGGATCATATATTGGGCGTCATCAGCCTGATGTTCTGGTCGATGATGCTGGTGGTCACGCTCAAATATGTCAGCATCATCATGCGTGCGGACAATAAGGGCGAGGGCGGCAGCCTGGCGCTGCTCGCGCTGATCAACGGCCAGACGAAGACGCAGCGCTGGTCGCGGGGCATTGTATTGCTGGGCGTGTTCGCCACCGCGCTGTTCTATGGCGACTCGATGATCACGCCAGCGGTTTCGGTGCTGTCGGCGGTTGAGGGTATCGCGGTCTATAATCCCAACCTTGCGCCGATGATCCTGCCGGTGGCAATCCTCATCCTGCTCGGCTTATTCTGGATACAGGGGCTGGGCACAAATCGGGTTGCATCGCTGTTCGGCCCGATCATGCTCACCTATTTCGTGACGATCGCGACCCTTGGCGTGATTTCGATCCTTCAGACGCCCGGCATCCTGTTCGCGCTCAATCCCTATTGGGCGTTCATGTTCTTCGTCACCGATCCGCTGCCAGCGTTCCTGGCCCTGGGTTCGGTCGTGCTGGCCGTGACGGGCGCTGAGGCGCTCTATGCCGACATGGGGCATTTCGGCCGCAGCCCGATTCGAGTGTCATGGCTCGCCTTCGTCCTGCCGGCCTTGATGATGAACTATATGGGGCAGGGCGCCTTGCTGTTCCGCGACGGTGCGGCTGCCCTGGACAGCCCTTTCTACAATCTCGCCCCGCAATGGGGTCAGTTGCCGCTGGTCATCCTCGCCACCATGGCGGCGATCATTGCGTCGCAAGCCGTCATATCGGGTGCCTTTTCGGTGACGCAGCAGGCGATCCAGCTCGGCTTCATGCCGCGGCTGCGCATTTCGCATACCAGCGCATCGGCGGCGGGGCAGATCTATATCCCCCTCATCAACTGGGGGCTGATGACGATGGTCATCCTGCTGGTGCTGGTGTTCCGGACTTCGTCCAACCTGACGGCGGCCTATGGCATCGCGGTCACTGGCGCGATGTTCATCGACAATTTGCTGCTGACCGTGCTGCTGTATCGGCTGTGGCGCTGGAAATGGTATTATGCCGCGCCCCTGCTGGCGGTGTTCTTCCTGGTCGACGGCGCCTATCTGGCCGCCAACATGACGAAGGTGCCCGATGGCGGATGGTTCCCGCTGTTGATCGGCTTCATCGTGTTTACCTTGCTCACGACCTGGTCGCGCGGGCGCAGGCTGGTGCAGGACCGCTTGCGCGAGGCGGCAATGCCGATACCGGTCTTTGTTGCGTCCGCTGCCAACAGCGCCGTGCGCGTGCCGGGCACGGCCGTGTTCATGACGTCAACGCCGGACGGCGTGCCCCATGCGCTGCTGCACAATTTGAAGCACAACAAGGTGCTGCACGAGCGGGTGATCCTGCTGACGGTCAAGATCAAGGACGTGCCGGTCGTCGAGGATGAGGGGCGTGCGAAGCTGGAAGATCTGGGCCGGGGATTTTTCCGCCTGATTCTTCAATATGGTTTCATGCAGGAGCCCGACGTGCCGGCCGCGCTCAAGAATGTCACGGGATGCGGTCAGGCGTTCAAAATGATGGACACCAGCTTCTTTCTGGCGCGGCAGACCCTGTTGCCGTCGGCCAAACCCGGCATGCCGCTGTGGCGGGAAAAGATCTTTGCCTGGATGCTGCGGAATGCGGAAAGTGCGATGGAATTTTTCCGCCTACCTACCAACCGCGTCGTCGAACTGGGCAGTCAGGTTGAAATCTGACGCTGCGATCTGCGAAGTTCACACCGTTCAGAGGTGAACGATGGCCATCCATCGTTTCTGAAATCGGCCTATAAAAAGGGCGCGACCAAGAAGGTCGCGCCCCACATTCTCTTATTATCCACCGATCAGGCGGCGTCGCGATCCGTCGCGTTGATGTCGACCAGCTGACCGCCATTGATGGCGATCTTCTTGGGCTTCATCGCTTCGGGCACTTCGCGCACCAGTTCGATCACCAGCAGACCGTCCGCAAGGTCGGCCTTTTCCACGCGCACGAAGTCCGCCAGTTCGAAGCGGCGTTCAAAGCTGCGGTTCGCGATGCCGACATGCAGGAATTTGGAACGATCCGCCGCCGTATCGTCCTTGCGGCCGATCACCTGCAGCAGATTCTGCTGCGCGGTAATGTCGATCTCCTCAGAGCGGAAACCCGCCACGGCGAGGGTCACGCGGTAGCGATCCTCGGATAGCCGCTCAATGTTGAAGGGCGGATAATTGTCGCTCTGCTGCAACCGGGCATTATTTTCGATCAGGTCGAACAGACGATCGAAGCCCACGGTCGAGCGGCGATAGGGGGTCAAGTCAAAAGCACGCATCGTCATAATCTCCTAAAGAGCAAAATGAACCATGCCGAACCCGTCACACCGGCGTCCGGCGATACCATGCCCGGCCCCATGGGGCGGCCGGACGATTGGGATATGGTTTGACGAATGCCGCTTTCAAGAGGCCCGAATATGCCCAGGCATTCGGCGCGATCCATTGCGCGGAACCGATTATGCGGCGGTCCGCCAAAGGCATTTCGCAATGGCAATATTGAAGTTTGTTGTGTCGCAGCAAGCAACGGCCAAGACGCCGAAAGGCCAGGATGGTCGTGCTAAAGAAAAAGCACCCGGATCATGCTTTCATGATCCGGGTGCTTAATGGACGATTGCTCGTCTCCCCCTTGGCCTGCCTCAACCACTTCTTAGCCCCCTAAGCTCGAAGCGGGATGCAGTATCCCTGAACCACGGCCTTTCACCTGTGCTTCGACTGTCTTGCTATGCTTGCTGCGACGGCGAGTCACGGGCAAAATCGGGACGTTGTGATTTTCGGTGCGACCCTGTGGCGACGATGCAACAATCCGGCAATGCTTGCCGTGGGTCCCGGCCGGTCCTAGAGCCTGCTGCAAACCACCATCGAAGGGCCGTTCGCGCCACATGATTCTTTCCCGTTACGAACGCATGATTGCCAAGCGCTATTTGCTGCCGGGCAAGGGCGAGGGCTTCATCTTCCTGGTTGCGGGCATCAGCCTGGTCGCGGTCATGCTGGGCGTTGCGGCGCTCATCATCGTCATGAGCGTGATGAATGGCTTTCGTGCCGAACTGTTCGACAAGATTGTCGGTTTGAACGGCCATGCCGTGGTGCAGGGCTATGGCGGGCGGCTGCCGGACTGGCAGTCCATCCTGAAGCAGGCAAAGGCGACGCCGGGCGTCACCAGCGCGACGCCGATGATCGAGCAGCCTTTGCTGGCGACGTTCAACGGCCGGGTCGAAGCGGTTCTGGTCCGGGGCATGACCGTGCCCGACATTCGCGCGAACAAAACGCTGAAGGGAAAGGTGCTGGCCGGCAGTCTAGACAGCCTGACGCCGGGCGCGGGAAAAGTCGGCATCGGGTCGCGGCTTGCTGAAAATCTGGGCGTCCAGCTGGGCGACAGTCTGACCATCATCAATCCTGCGGGCCGATCGACTCCCTTCGGAACTGTGCCGCGGCAGATATCCTACCAGGTGTCGGCCATCTTCGAGGTCGGCATCTATGATTATGACAAGGCGATGGTCGTGATGCCGGTGGAGGATGCGCAGACGCTTCTCCTGCTGGGCAATGTCGTCGGCATGATCGAGGTGGAGACGGTCAATCCGGACAGGGTCGGTCAGATATTGGAGCCGCTGGCGGCAAAGGTCGCCGGCCGTGCGGTCATCACCGACTGGCGGCAGATGAATGCGTCCCTGTTCGAGGCGCTGGCGGTCGAACGGGTGGCGATGTTCGTCGTCCTGTCGATCATCGTGCTCGTCGCCGTGTTCAACATCCTGTCCTCGCTCATCATGCTGGTGCGCGCAAAGACACGCGACATCGCGATCCTGCGCACCATGGGGGCGAGCAGGGCGGGACTGGTCAAGATTTTCATGACGGTCGGCGTCACCATCGGCACGCTCGGCATGGTGGCCGGCATGATATTGGGCTTCACCTTCCTCTTTTTCCGGCAGAGTGTGGTCAATGCCATCCAGTTCGTGACCGGTCAGAATCTGTGGGACCCCTCGATCCGCTTCCTGACCGAATTGCCGTCGCAGCCCGATCCGGTCGAAATCGCGGTGATATGCGTCATGGCGCTGTTGTTTAGCTTCCTCGCCACCCTCTATCCGGCCTTCAAGGCCGCCAATACCGATCCGGTCCAGGTGCTGCGTTATGAATGATGTTCTCAAAGTCACCGACCTTGCGCGCAGCTTCACCCAGGGCGGCGTGACGATCGACGTGCTGCGCGGGGTCGATCTGCGCGTGGGTGAGGGCGAGATCGTGGCACTGCTCGGTCCTTCGGGGTCAGGCAAATCGACACTGTTGCAGGCGGTCGGTCTGCTGGAGGGTGGATTTGAAGGGTCGATCCGTATCGCTGGCGAAGAAGCGGCAAAGCTCGACAATGATGGACGCACCCGGCTGCGCCGCGATGCGCTGGGCTTCGTCTATCAATTCCATCATCTCCTGCCCGATTTCAACGCGACCGAAAATGTCGTGTTGCCACAGGTCATTCGCGATGCGGACATGAAGAGCGCGCAGGCGCGCGCGGAATCCCTGCTGACGTCGCTGGGGCTTGGCCATAGGCTGGACCATCGTCCCAGCCAATTGTCGGGTGGCGAGCAGCAGCGCGTCGCCGTGGCCCGCGCGCTGGCGAACCGGCCGGCGCTGGTGCTGGCGGACGAGCCGACGGGCAATCTGGACGAGCGCACGGCCGACGTGGTCCTGGCCGAATTCCTGCGGCTGGTCAGAGGCGAAGGCTCCGCGGCGCTGGTCGCCACGCACAATGAGCGGCTGGCGCAGAAAATGGACCGGGTGGTGCGATTGCACGAAGGCCGTTTGCAAACGGCCTGACGCCAATGATCGCGTCTCAGGCCGCGTCCCGCATCGCCGCGACCAACACCCGATCGCGCCCCTGCGCCTTGGCACGCAGCAGCGCAGCGTCGGCGGTTTTGAGGAGGCGGTCGGCGCGGCCATGATCGGGAAAGGCTGACAGGCCGAAACTTGCGGTCACAGGTCCCAGCGCCGTGCCGCCATGATCGACGCGCAGATCCTGCAACTGTTTCTGTATCTGTTCCGCGCGGGCCAGGGACCGATCCAGCGAGAAGCCCGGCATCAGGACGACGAATTCCTCACCACCTAGCCGAAAAGCGTGCCCTTCCTCGCGCAGAGAATCGTTCAGTAAAGCGCCCACCGCGCGCAGGATCGCATCACCGGCATCATGCCCATGATTGTCGTTAAATTGCTTGAAATGGTCGATGTCGATCATCAGACAGGAGAGCGGCGTGGCGTTGCGATCAGCCTCCTGCGCCAGCCTGCTGAACAGCAGGTCGAACTGCCGGCGATTGGGCAGGCCGGTCAGTGGATCGACCATCGCCATGTCGCGCAGCACGTCGCGCAGGCGCAGGTTGGAAAGCGCAAGACCGATATTTTCCGCCAGCATCTCCAGATAGGTGCCGCTGCGCTCCAGGTGCGTTGCGCTCGCGCCCGCAGGTTCCTCGAAATAGAGAAGGCCGATGCTCTCACCCTGCGCTGTGAGGGGGATGCAGATCGTCTGGACACCGCCCTGCGCGTTCAGATGCTCGCATGGAATATCGACCATGTCGCCAACGGGTCGATGAGTCTGGCCCCGGCGCAGCGCCCAGCAGGCCGAAGGCGCAAATTCCGTCACCGAATGCGTGGGGTCCAGCCATTCGCAGGCCTGGGCCATCGCATTGCGCCGTGCATCGTAGATGTACAGCTTGCCCGGAAAGTCGGGCGTTATTTCGGGCACGAATCGGCGCACGACTCCGACCAGATCGGCGGTGTCGTCACAGCCCTGTAGCCGTTGCGTCAGGCGGGACAGAAGATCGCGCATCCGGTGGTCGATGGCGCGTTCGCGTTCCAGCCTTTGGCGTTCCAGGCCATTTTCCCGGAAGATCCGGATCGCCTGCGCCATATCGCCTATTTCATCGACATGCGCCATTTCGGGCGGGATCGCGTCATAATCCTGCGCCGCCAGTCGGGTCACGACATCGCTCAGCCGCACCACGGGGCGAAGAATGCGTTGCTTGAGAACGAAATAGAGGACGCACAGGAACAGCAGCGCTGTGGCGGCCAGCATGATTTCCGACATGGTGCGCCATAGCCGCGCGCTTTCGGTGGCGCGGGCGACCGCCTGATCCGTGCGTTGGTCCAGCATATATTGGAAGCGGGCGATCTGGGCGGCGACCCGGTCCATTTCCCGCCCATATTCGTCGCCGAACAGGATGGCGCGCGCGGATTGCGCGTCACCGCTTTGCGCGGCCTTCAGCGCTGCTTCCTGCTCCTCGATCAGCGCATCCGCCCAATGGATGCCCTGCCGCAATGCCTGAAGTTCGCTGTAGCTGGCGCCGGCATCCTTGAGATGACGAACGCGCTCCTCAACCGACCGCAAACCGTCACGTTCACGGCGATAGGCGATCAGGTGGCTGGGGTTGCCGGTGACGACGAAGCCGCGCGCCTGTTCGCTAAGGCGATAGACATCCTCTTCCAGCGTGGCGGTAAGCTGGTCGAAGGTCGCGCGCTGGGTAACGGCGGCACGCTCCTGCTCCTCGACGGACGAGGCGAGCAGCATGGTGGCGCCGGACACGAGGGTCAGCGCGACGGTGGCGCCATAGGCCCAGTTGGTAATCGTGGAAAGCCGCATGGCGGCAATCTACCGGCCAGAAGTTGGCGATTGATTAAGCATGACAGCGAAGTGGACGGATGTGCGATCCCATCGTCCTCCTTTCGTCCACAGCTTTCGCGCGTCGGGGGCTGGCGCCGACTCATGCTCGACGCCTAAGGTGCCGCCATGTCCCATGCCGCCTTCGTTCCGCTTCGCATCTTTTCCTCCTT